>Ga0187840_10000045_pt1 | contig 18382 bp, 18 predicted proteins | sample OCT_B_HostDNA_FD_136652 | JGI IMG/M metagenome (GOLD analysis project Ga0187840, IMG submission 136652) | Extremophilic microbial mat communities from Yellowstone National Park, Wyoming, USA - OCT_B_HostDNA | ecosystem: Environmental > Aquatic > Thermal springs > Hot (42-90C) | place: USA...
GCCCTCTCAGTAGCCAGCTCGGCGACCTCCGGATACACCATCAGCACACCTCCTCAAAGGTATCCACTATGAGCTCGTTGGCTAGTCTTTTGGGGTCGGCGCACACATTCTGAGACACCACCATCACAAGCGGGCCGCGTCCTCGTTGCAAGACAGTTATCTTTGCATCGAATCCGGAGACCTCGATGCGGACATCGGCATTCTTAAACTCGTACACCTTTGGCTCCGACAATCAGAGCACCTCCTCATCAGCAGGTTCGTCCTTGAACCAGGGCATTCCCTCTAGTATTATTGCCTCGGGGTATCGAACGGCCACTTCCTTCCTCTTCAGAGCCCGTAGATATTCGAGGGTAGTCTTTGCAAGCTCCTCAGCCCTGTCCGCGATGTGCTGAGCCATATCCTCCACATCCCTAGCCACGTATCTGTATGCTTGGCGGAGCGAGAGTCCGCGAGCCAGCTCAAGCCACCCTATACGCGTCGTTAGGGTCGGAGTCGGGTGGTGCGACACCCTCACAAGCACGTCACCCCTCACATCATAGACATAATCCACCTCTATCCTCAGCAGCCTAACCATTCCATCCACGTACTCCCCGAAATATCTCTTCAACGGCCCAGGCTTTTCCCCTCCCTCCTCTGCTGCGGCGGCGCTTTCCTCTACCCTCCGGGAATCACCCGGAGCCTCCCCACCACGTGGGCCGGGAGCAGCCCCTCCCTTAACTTCCGCCCCGCCCCCGGGAGCGGGGATCGAGGCGGTCCCACTCTCTTATCTACCCATGCTTTCACCCTTTCGGGAAAGGCCCTCCACAGGCTTCGGGCCGAGGGGAGGCTAGGGAGACCACAGCCCTACTGGGACGCCCTCCAGCATGGAGCCACAACCCCCACTGACGGAACCAACCGGCCCCGCCCCGGGGTTGCAGCCCCAGACAGGGCTGGTGGCTTGGAAAAAATGGGGGTTTGGATGGATTGGCCTCCTCGGTCGTCGCTTACCTCGTCCTGCCGTTCCAGGGGAGATACTCAGGGGCCAGACGGCCCGCTGAGCTTCAAGAGGCTTAGGCTACACGCACGAGCCCTATGTCTAAAGGGTGATAGGTGGGTGGCGGTAGCGGGCATAGACCACGTATATCACAAGTGCAGGATGGGCCTAATAGATAACCTGAAACCTCTCAAGAGGCTACACGACCATTATATATGAATGGTAGGGCCTCACGGGACGGCAAGCTCAGGCTCTTGGGAGTGGGCAAGGCCTATGACGACGACCTATACGCCTATGGTGTTGGAAGGTTTCCAGAGGAGTTCGATGACCTCAAGATAAAACATATAGAGAGACCGAGACTATGGAGGGCTTCGAGGTCTTACTATACAGTTTTCACTACGGCTTAGAGCCCGTGCCAGAGGAGGTAGTCAGGGAGGCCCTAGAGGAGTAATAGCATATATAAGCCCTTCAAAAACGACGAGAATTTTTTAACCATCCACGCCACCATTGTTATCATAGGCGCATGAACAAGACGACCCCCATCATCGCCCTGAAGCGTAGGGACAGGATTGAGGGAGCGGAGAAGTTCCTCAGGAGTGGCTATAGGCTAGTTGGCAGGCACAGCGCCGTCAAGATATGTCATTGGACAAAATCCGCCCTCCGCGGCGGAAAATTATGCTACAAGTCTTGGTACGGTGTCGAGAGTCACAGGTGCCTCCAGATGACGCCAGCCCTCCAGTACTGCAACATGGCATGCGTATTCTGCTGGAGATTCCACACAATCAATAGAACTAGGCCATACGAGGGTGATTGGGACCCGCCGGAGAAGATTCTAGACGAGATGATAATGCAGCAGCGCCAACTCCTCTCAGGGTTCAAGGGAAATCCAAGGGTTAGTAGGGAGAAATTTGAGGAGGCCCTTGTCCCCACAAACATGGCTATAAGCCTCGACGGGGAGCCAACAATATATCCATACCTCGCCGAGCTCATCAAGCTGGCCCACGCTAGGGGGATGACAACATTTCTCGTCACTAACGGCACCATGCCCGAGAAGCTTGAGGAGCTCCTCGAAAAGGGGGCGGAGCCCACAAACCTCTACATTAGCTTCTACGGCCCCGACAAGGAGACCCACGTCAGAGTCAATGTGCCCCTAATACCCGACAGCTGGGAGAGGGTGTGGAGGAGCCTCGGGATCATGCCACGCTTCAGGAGCAGGAAGGTCATAAGACTTACACTCGTCAAGGGGCTCAACATGAAGGACCCCGAGAAGTACGCCAAGGCGATAGAGAGGGCGCGACCGGACTTCGTGGAGTGCAAAGGGTACGTACATGTCGGGGAGTCTCAGAAGAGGCTAACCAAGTGGCATATGCCTAGCATGGAAGACTTGGAGAGTTTTGCGGAGAGGCTTATGGAGCTGACCGGCCTTGTCAAGGCTGCGCGCGACGAGGCTAGCAAGGTCGTGCTTCTCGCAAATCCCAACTCCCCCTACTATCTCCAGCTAAAAGAGAGGCTCGCGAAGCTTGAACACATGGAGGTGCAAGGAAATGAGGAGGGGCAGTATAGTTGCGGGGAGGGTTCCTTAGGATTAGTCAGCCCTCGGATCTAACGCTCATCCTCAACGCCTCCGGCAGCGCCGCGAATATTCTGTTATAGCTGCTCTCTAGGGACTCTGGAATAACCTTCGTGTCCGCCGTGACAGGCATGAAGTTTGTATCGCCCACCCATCTTGGGACTATGTGGAGATGTATGTGGCCGGGAATACCTGCACCTGAAGCCCTGCCGATGTTTAGCCCGATGTTGTATCCGGATGGGGAGTAGGACTTTGACAGAGCCTCAACGGCCGCGCGCAAGAGTCTAAACATGTCCAGGGCCTCAGCCTCGCTGAGTCTCTGGATTTCTCCCACGTGTCTGTAGGGGGCTATCATCAGGTGGCCCGAGTTGTAGGGATAGAGGTTAAGCATCATGAAGCAGTACCTGCTCCTAGCCAAGATTAGGTTTGACTTGTCCCTCCTCTCCTTAGGTTTTTCGCAGAAGATGCACCCCTTTCCGCCCGCCTTCTGTATATACTCCATCCTCCAGGGAGACCACAGTCTGTCCAATCTAAGAGACGATACACCTAGCGATATAATTAGTTAATCGTTATGCCTCAGGTTCCGCCGGCTGGCCACTGAGAGCGATTTTCAAGAGCTTCTCGTGCTTTTCCTCATCCATGTCGATTGAGAGTAGGAGGGCCCTGATTGCCGGGCTTAAGGAGGCTATCGGCGTCTCAGAGAGCTTCTGCGCCTCTGATAGGCTCTCGAATATGGACATCTGTGATATCAGAGTTGCGTCCGAGGCATTGATGCTTGTGTCACCACCGCTGCGAAGAGCAACAATAACCATGTTGATTATGTCTGCGTGTCTAAGGCTGTCGACCGCCATCTGCTTCAGCAGAAGCTTTGCTAGAGGTGAGGTGGCCCGGCTAGAGAGCTCCAGAGATTTGCGGGCTGCCTCTTCCTCCAACTCCATCCGGGAGCGGAGCGAGTTTATGATCTCTTCAAGGCCCGACCCATCTATTTGCTGGGGCTGGGCTGGCTTGGGCGAGATAAGCTGGTTCAGATAGGCCTGGACCTCCGAGGCGGCCGCCTCTACGAGGCCTAGCTCAATCTTTCTCGCGACACGCGCCGCGAGGCTCTCAATCTCCTCCACCAGCTTGGCGTCGCCCTGGCGCCCGCCCCTCCGGCCCGCGAGGTACTGTGTGACGGCCGACGGACTCACAGCCATTACACGTGCAACTAGACTCTTCTTTAGACCGTATTTCTTGACCAGCTTGTGGGCAAGAAGCGCCCTAATTCTTGGAAAGGCTTCCTCAGGCTTCTCCATACCACCTTTAGGGTGGTGGGGCTGTGAAAAAAGTCTTTACACCGAGCCTGCAGAAGAGCTATCGGATTCCCCGCATACAGATGAGGTGGGGTATGTATGGTCTTTAGGGAGCCGACGGTGCCGGGGGCCCATCCCTACCGCTTCAAGGGGCTACCCGTACTTACCTGCGACTACGCGCGAGACATAGTCGAGGCGGCCAGGCGCGGGCTCGGCGAGGTCGTGACCAGCCTTGACGCTGGGCTCTCCATCACCAAGGTAAGGATCGAGGGCTCTGTAGCCGTGGTTGGCCGAGCCACACTGGAGCTGTCGGTCCTAGAGGAGGTAGCGGAGGATAACAGGTCAGTCTACGCAGTCTTGGACGATGGGTTGACAAAGATCGAGGCCTGGAGCGACGCGTTCTATAAGCTTGTCCGCACGTCTAGGTGGCATGCGCCTACCTTGGAGATTAATGGGATCCACATGCATAGGGTGAAGGGTACGTTCCCTGAGCTGGATGCGCTTGCTAAGGTGAGGCTAGCGGGGGGCGCCTTAGCGGGTGCTAGGGTCTTGGATACCTGCATGGGTCTCGGGTACACCGCCATCTGGGCCTTGAGGCGAGGCGCGGCCTCAATCCTTACCGTGGAGAGGTCTCCAAGCGTTATCCAGATCGCTGAGCAGAATCCCTGGTCCCGCGCGCTAGAGTCTGAGCAGGTACGTGTTGTTCTGGGAGACGTCGCTGAGGTTATAGGCGGGCTCCCGGACAGCTTCTTCCAAGTGGTGATACACGACCCCCCGCGCTTCGCCCTCGCTGGCGAACTCTATTCAATGGAGTTCTATGCGGAGCTGGCTAGAGTCATGACGCCCAACGGGGTCCTTGTTCATTATGTGGGGAGCCCCGGGGGGAGGGCTCGAGGAGTAAGACTGTACAGAGGTGTTGTCGAGAGGCTTGAGTCAGTGGGGTTCGTTGCGAGGTTCGTTAGGGAGCATGAGACGGTCGTAGCTAGGCGTAAGAGGGCTTAAGGAGTGTGGGAAGGGCTGACCAGAGAGTCCGACTCCAAGGTTGCCTGGTGCTTCACCACCGCACTGCTCCTCGAGGTTGCAGCCCACCCAAAGCCGGGGCTAGTGGACAGAGTGAACCCCCTCAAGGAGATCGACATCTTCAGGCTTTCCGCCAGCGCCGCGGCGCTCTACCCTTACTTTGCCTCTGCCGCGCGTTTGGGTAGACTGGGGAGGGCGAGGGGGGCGCTGGGGCGTCTGGTCCTTCGCGGAGCCGAGGCCTCCCTCAATTCTCAGAGAGGGGGAAATGCCCACCTAGGTGCAATTCTTCTGGCAATCCCTCTCGCCGCGGCAGCCGGGCGGCTGGGCAATCGCCCAGTCATAGCCCACGATCTAAGGAGGATTGCATGGCGGATACTGCTTGATATGGACTGGCGCGACGCAACCCATGTCCTCGAGGCGATACGATTCTCGAGCCCCGGAGGGCTCGGCCGAGTACCCTTCCTCGACGTGAAAGATCCAAGGACCTACAGGCTCTTGAGGCAGAGGAGGGCGGGGCTTGTAGAGGTGTTTAGGTGTTATTTGGGGAGGGACATGGTGGCGGACGAGCTTGCCCAGGGTTATCCCCTGGTATTTGAGGTCTGTCACCCCAGCCTCACGCGTTGGGAGAGAGATGTGGACCGGTTTGAGGAGGCCTGCGTAAACGCCCTGCTAGAGGTCATGTCTAGGAGGCCAGACACGCATATAGCGAGGAGGAGAGGGATCCATGTGGCGCGCATTACTCAGAAGCTTGCTTCAGACGTTCTCTCGGAGGGCGGGGTTCTGACCCGACGCGGCCTTAGATATCTACGCGAGCTCGACGACTACTTGAGGAGGATTGACGCGAGGCCTGGGTCCTCCGCCGACATCCTGGCGGCGGCGATCGGTGTCAGGCTCCTTGAGGGGCTCAGGCTATAGCTCCTCCACGGCTCTCTTGATCTTGGCCGCTATGGTTTGCCCGATCCCCGGCACCCTCGCGAGCTGCTCCAAGCTGGCCTGTCTCACATCCTCCACGGACCTGATCCCCTCCCTCCAAAGATTTCTGCCCCGGACCCTCCCAATGTCGGGAAGTTTGACAAGTGACAGCAGCTCCTCCCTGACCCCGTGCCTCAGCCGCTCAGTCAGGACGCTGTAAAGTCTCGAGACGCTTTTCCTCCCCACCAACTCTAATACGTTTGAGGCTGAATACGAGATCCATTCAGCCCTCTCCCGCAGTGCGGCAAAGTCGCCGGGCTCGACGATAAATCTCTCGTAGATTTCCTTCTCGGGCACCTCCTCCACCCAGCTCCAGAGTACCAAGGCGTTTTTCAGACCCTCCAAGTACAGCTCGTACTCCTCAGGATCCTCCTCCCTGCTCGGAGGCCTTAACAACATCTCCTCACCTATCTCCTCGACTAATCTTCTGAGGCTGGAGAGGCGAAGCCTCGCGGCGTAGACGTCACTCATGTCGGGGGTGGAGCATATTATCTGGAGAGCGGCCAGGGGGGAGAGACTCTCTAGCCCCTCAGTCATCTTCACTATCCGCACGGCGGTCAGGGGGTCGATGTAGAGTTCAGAGACCCTGTGTCCCAGCCTCGTCGCTTGGAGGCCGTCTTCGCGGCTTATCATCAAGTAGTGCTCGAGCATCTCGAGGCTTAGCGCTATGCTCCTATCGAGACTCTTGGCTCCGAATACTTGGACGTAGAAGGTCCTGTTGATGATTCTCCTGAGGCCCAGCTCCGATGACGCGAGGCCTGAAGCTATGAGTGAGAGTATGTGGCTCCTGAGGTGCCTCTCGTTTCCGAGGGCCGAGTAGACCCGCTCAGGCTCACCCCTGATGTACCGCTCGAGCAGGTATTCCTCCTCCGCCTTTGAGTTGGCTAGTAAGATGGAGTATCCCACCTCGTCGTACATCGGCCGCCCAGCCCTGCCGCAGAACTGCTTATACTCGGTGACGGAGAGGGCCGAAGAGCCTAGCCTCGAGCTGAATCTCCTGAGCTCCGGTATCACGACCATCCTTGCAGGCAGGTTCACGCCGGCTGCTAGTGTGGGTGTGGCGCAGATCAAGGGGAGGACCCTCTCCTTAAAGGCCTCGACTATCAAGGTTCTGTGTAGGTGTCCAAGCCCGGCGTGGTGGAAGGAGGACCCCTGCTCGACGAGTTGCGCGAGCCGCTCAGCGAAGGGCGACTCCCTCTCACTCTCCCTGATCCTCAGAGCATACTCCCTAAGCACCTCCAAGTCCGACCCCTTGAGGGCTCCGGAGGCCCGGACGACCCCTGTGAGCCCCTCTGCCAGCTTCTCCGCCTTCCTCCTCGTCAACGCGAAGACTAGGACCTGCCCACCATCCATCAAACCCTCACCGACAACAGCGCTCAGCAGGTCTCCCGAGGATCTCAGTCTCCACGTAGAGCCGTCTGAGAAGACTATCCGCCCGCCACGCCCAACCCCCTCCTTCAGGGGTACGGGCCTGAAGTCGCTTACTATGGGTGAGGCCTCGAGCCACTCGGCGATCTCCTTAACGTTGGGGATTGTGGCGCTGAGGCCGAGTATCTGCGGGGTCTCTATGGTCTCTAGGAGCTTGGCGATGGTCATCTCTAATGTTGGCCCCCTCTCCCTGTCTCCGAGCATGTGTATCTCGTCCACCACGACTAGCCCAACGCTGGAAAGCCAGCGCGCCCTATGCCTAACAAGGCTGTCAGCCTTCTCGTAGGTTGCGACCACCACGTCCCTGGAGCCTATCCATTCCCCCGGATCGTCATAGTCCCCGGAGACAGCAATCACCCTGTATCCGGGACCCATCTCGCCGAAGATCGACCTGAACTCCTCCGCCTTCTCCGAGGTCAGCGCCCTGAGAGGAGTCAGATAGAGAACCTTCTTACCGGCCGCGAGGACACGCTCCGCCGCCATGACCGCGATCAGGGTCTTCCCCGACGCGGTTGGCGAAGAGACGACCAGGTTCCGCCCCTCCAGCAGCCCCCTCTTTAATGACTCTGCCTGGGGCGGGTAGAGGGTCTCGACCCCGCGGGTTCTGAGGGCTTCCACGAGCCAGGGCGATAGGCCCGTCTCCTCGATCCGCATGGCGGGCTACGCCAACCTGTAGGCCCCGGGCTTGGGGGTGTATATTCTTCCCTCTGTTATCATGCGGTTCAGGATCCTGTCGATCTCTCCCCTAGTCAGGCCCTGCTCTTGGAGCTCCTTCCTGAGCGCCTCGTCGTCAGCGTAGCCGTGCTGTTCCTGAAGCGTCCGGATCACGTCTAGGACGAGGCTCAGCTTCTCCCTCACGCTCCTAGGCTTCCCCGTCATAATCACGTCGATATCCGGCCTCCCTGTCTCCACATCGACACCCACCTCCGAGAGGCTTCTCTTCATCAGCCTGATAGCTACCTCTGCGTCCTCTATAGTGACGACGCTCCTGAGGCAGGCCCTTGCACTAGCCTCGGCGAGCCTGATCAGCGATTCGAGCTGCCTCGCAGTTATTGAGACAGTCGATGTCTTCTCATACACCGACCTCATGGAGAGGTAGAACTGCTGCAAAGCCTCGGCAGCCTCGCGCGAGAGCACGGGCTCGATCTTTTTAGAGTAGGTGATATACTTCTTGAGCAGCGGGGGAGGGATGGCCGGCTCCTGCTTTACCCCACCCTCCGCGTGGAGCGAGACGATGTGGCTCGCTACCTGCCTATCCATTTCAGGGGTGGGCTCGTCTCTTAGCACGAAGATCAGGTCGAACCGAGACAAGAGGGTTATAGGCAGGTTAACATTCTCGTTGAAGGGCCTGTAGGCATCGTAGCGGCCTAGCTCCGGGTTTGCCGCCGCAAGTATGCTGCACCTCGCATTCAGTGTTGCCACTATACCGCCCTTAGCTATACTGACCGTCTGCTGAGCCATGACCTCGTGCATCGCCACCCTATCCTCAGGCCTCATCTTATCGATCTCGTCTATGACGCAGATCCCCATGTCTGCAAGCACCGCGGCCCCCGCCTCAAGGACTAGCCCACCCCCCGGATCCCTCACCACCGCAGCCGTAAGGCCTGCCGCAGTGCTTCCGCGACCCGAAGTGTAGATTCCGCGAGGCGCTATCTGGGCCGCGTAGAGGAGTAGAGTCGACTTAGCCGTGCCCGGGTCGCCGACAAGGAGGACGTGGATGTCTCCCCTAACCCTAACGCCGTCTGGGAAGACCTTGGCCCTCCCGCCGAATAGGAGTAGCAGTATGGCCTCCTTGATGTGGTCAAGCCCCTTGATAGAGGGGGCGACGGACTGTATGAGTCTCTGATAGTTCTTGGGGTCTGCGGCCATCTGGTTGATGAGCTTCTCCTCCTCCGGCGTAATGAGGAGGGACTCTAGCTCCTTGCCCCGTGGCTCGACCGAGACCGCCTCCAGATAAATCCTCCGAGGCTGCTGTGTCTGGTCCCCCTGCTCTGCATAAATCATCAAAACCCCGGTAACCGTGACTCTGTCGCCCGGCGCCGCCGCATCAACCGAGTCTCCCTTCACCCTCACCTCGATCACCCTCGGTATTTGGCCCGGTGGAAGGTCCTCGGGCTTCTCCTGGACACCGAGGGTCTGGAAGTCGATGAAGATGGACTCCTCCTCCACCAATTCGAAGTATGGCTTCCTTTCGATACATCGGGGGGAGCTACACCTGAGGGGAGGCTTCACGCCCTCCTGACGATAGGTCAGTCCACAATATCTACAACGATACACGGCTTTGGCCAGCAGGGGCCTGACGACAGAAGCCCTAACAACTATGCCGTCTATTGCGATTAGTCTCCGGAGATGCTCTGATCTTATCATGCGTATCGGAGTGATCTCTGGAAGACCCCTGACCGCCGCTCTAAAGGTCTTCACAGCCGCTGCATACTGGGGATACTCGAGCTCGAGCTGCTTATAGGCTGCAGAGTCGAGTAGTGGGAGATACTTTAGGGGCTCGGAGAGAATGGCCTCGGCGGCCTCCTTGTCAAAGACTAGGAGGTCCGCGAAGTCTACTGGGACGCTCTTCCTACCGGCCACGACGGCCCTCGAGATGTACTCCCTATACTTCTCCTGTTTGAAGAACCTCGCAAGTATCTCCTCGAAGGTCTCAGCCATTTCTCACACCTCTAGCCCGAGGGATTGCAGCCAAGCCTTAATCAGGGAACGTATACGCACATAGAGCTCTCGCTCCTCCTCGGTCATGTGCTGGATAAGCTCGGGCTCGACCCCCTTAGCGGCATACCCTAGGAGCTTTGAGAGCCGGAGAGAAACAAGGTCACGGGCATAAAGCCTCAATGCTTTAGCGCTCTCAGCATCAGCGCCGGAGAGGCTTGAGAAGCTAAGCCTCAACGCGTGGTAGAACTTGGGGGGCAGGTTCACTAGCTCTGAGATGCTTCGCTTCTCTCGCCACAGTAGCTGAGCTAGGCGCTGGACCTCGAGGCGTCCCTCGATCGGCTCGGCGATGCCCGCTCCTATAAGCACCTCCGCGGCCCACATCGGCAGGGTTATCTGGCTACCCCTCTCAAGATCCTTAAATGTCATGCCCGCGACTGTGAGGTGAGCTATCTCCCTAGTTATTCTGACCCCATAGTCTGAGAGCTCCTGCATGAGTGGAAGGTCCTCCGACCCCATCTGAAAGAGCTATACCCCGGAGGTGTATATCAAATTGAACAGACCGCGCTGAAACTGGCCGATTTTCGGTATTACGCAGGCGAGGACACCTTGTTCTCGGATATGAACCTGTAGAGCCGGACAGTCAGGTCCCAGGGGGTCACTATCCCCTCGTTTCCCCCCACCAGTGCGCATAGCGCCTCACTAGCCAGAACGTTCTCCAATACCTCATCTAAGCTGTCCTGGTAGCTACAGGCGGCGGGGCGCTCGAGGTGGCTGCCAAGTGAGGCAATTGGCGCTTCGAGCAGGCTGTATGGCTGATCTCTCAGGGACTCTAGGGCGGCAGCATTCCTCATCAGGAAACGTATTATGCTCCTGTCGCTCAAGATTTTCCAATGACCCTCGACTACAAGCCTTCTCACCTGGGAGTTCAACATCTTGTGTATGGCGTAGTTGAGCGTCTCCTCAGGGCTAACCGTTATTGGCGGGTAGGGTCGAACGATATCCCGCAACCTTATCTTTCTCAGGACCGCACGTAGCTCGGTGTTCTCCTGCATAAAGCGCATAACCATAGACACTGTAAGAACTCCCGCAAACTCGCCATTTCTATTAACGACTACGACCGTACCGTACCTTTGCCTCTCCATCGCCTCGAGAGCCTCGCCGAGACTGTTTTCGGCCTGCACATAGCTCAGGCCCCTAGCCAAGTCTGATCCCGCCGCCTTCATGAGATACGGCCACGAAGAGCCGGGGTTGATGACAAAACTTTTAAGCACATCCTCGCCACTTACAAGCCTTACAGCCTGACGAGCTGTAAGGGGCCCGCTTTCCTGTATGACGACTGCGTCCACGCCAAAGTTTGCATAAAGCGCCCCGACAACGATTATAGGCTGATCCGGCGCAATAACTATCACACGCCGATGATCTGTATCCTTTAAAAGTGAGGCGCAGGAGATCGTCAAAAATATTGATTGACTGCTAGACATTCGATTAAACGATCGCTGAACCCCTATATATATTCTTCAGCCTCGATGCTTCAGCCAACAGCTCGCCAACACTAAGGCGCTATTAACATTTTCGACGCTTGTGGTAAGAGCTAAAGGCTTCTATGAATAGATAACTTATAACTTGCTAGTTGAGGAGTTGTCGGAAGGGTTTCTTCATCGGGTTTGGCAGTTAAAAAAGATGACTTCGACGTGGCTGATTGTTGTCTTGGCCCTGGCTCTAATCATGCTTTCCCACCAGCCCGCCGTGGCCCAGCCCGCCCGGTGGGACCTAAAGGTGCTGTTTCTTCCACTCGGCCCGCCACAAACCGACGCGCGCGGCACAGGGGCTAGCTGGCTCGCCAGCTATAGGGATACCTATTTCCCCGGAGAAATGGCCAACCTCACCTTCCAGCTTGTCAACGTCGACTGCAGCCAGAGGATCTACACCCCCTTCGTGAAGGAGTTTAGGCGAGCGTGGGAGAGCGACGTCTCGCCGATCTTTGAGAGGGCGAGGATATTGAAGGAGGCTGGGTTTATCGAGAACTACTCCGTCCAGGACACAAACATCGAGATTTATGGCGACCGCAAGATCGCGGATTGGAGACTCGAGATATACGGCTACTGTAGCGGTCGCGCCATATATGTCGAGTCCGCCACGGTCTGGTTTGCCTGGAAGGGGATCGGCAGGGCCGTGGAAGCCGCTGCACGGATCGAGAGGAGTCTAGAAGCCTTGAAGCCCCTCGACTACATCCTGAAGAACGACATCAACAGCTCCATCACAATCTTCACCACAAGTCTAAGGGTTCCGCCGAGCGTCGACCCAAGCCAGCTAGACACGCAGCCCACAGTCACTATTAGAATGAGGTATCCCAGTGGGTTTAGTTACGAGTACGATTATTCGCCCCTAGGCGGGCCGGAGGGGCTGGAGATATGGGGGTTGAGGGGGGCCGCATATGGCCGGTTCAGGCTCAGCCCCTACAGGACCTTCAGCCTATACATCAAGGATTATGAGGGTGTCATCGCTCTGCCAGGCGCCGAGGTAGTGATAAATGCCTATGTCTACCCTTTTAAAATGAGTCTGAGCGCTGACGGCGAGGGGGCCGTTGAGGTTAGGAGGCTTCCAGACGCCTACACCTATGAGGTAGTGGTCAACTACACCGTCCCCCTGCTCGGCCAGGAGTTGACCGTCTTGATAGGGTTCTATGACGCGTATCGTCTAGCCCTAGCGGGAGAGCTCAGGACCGAGCTCTACACCCTCAGAATCAGCCCCGTTGATAGGTCTGGGCGTGCCATAGAGGGGGCTCTTGTGAGGATTAGGCCCGATGCGTTTGGGTTAGGTGGCTCCGAATTCGCGGCGGAGAACGCGACTAGGGGCGGATATGCGGCCTTTTACCTTGTGCCTACGGGCAACTATACGTTCATAGTCGAGTGGAGGGGTGTAACAGTATTCCGTGGCTACCGATATGTGGGGACTCATCCGACCTATGGCTTCGCGCCCCCAAGCTTCAGCATCCCCACGAGCGTAGACGACCTCGTGTTGATGGCTCTCGATAAGGCTGGTAACTCGGTGGGAGCTTTCTTCACCGTCAAAGGTCCGAGCGCTGAGACGAGTTTCTACCAGATAGAGGCTGCCGACGGAGTGCTTAGGCTACCACAGATGCCTATAGCTGATTATACTGTGAGCGCGGCCAATTACTCTAAGATCTTTAACGTGCGTGTTGAGGTGACGGCCACCGTGAGGCCTGGAAGCGAGGTTAGGCTAAGCCTACCCATATACGGCGTGGTTCTGAGGGCTCTGTCTATGGATGGGAAGCCCCTCTCCGGGGCTTTAGTCAGGCTTCACAGCATCTCGGCAACCACGGACACCTCTGGGAGAGCGCTATTCGCAGGCGTGCCTTCGGGCTCATACGGGGTTGAGGTAGTTTTTGAGAACATAACGGTCCACAGGGGACTGGTCGAGGTTCGCGACAACGTGTTTGAGGACCTAGAGTGCTATGTGTATGACGCTCACGTCAGATTCTTATCCGCTGACGGCGCCGCAGTGATTGTCCACTGGAGCCTGAGCTCCCCTGGGAGGCGGTTCGAGGGCATGGGCGCGGAAATCATGCTGGAGCTTCTACCCGAGCAGGAGTATAGGCTTGCAGCCAGACTCGTTCAAGACGGCCGCGAGAGTCTGATACTAGATGAGAACGTCTTAGCATTCCAGCTAAGGGACGCTGTATTCACCCTGCCTCTGGGCAAACTGGCGTTACGGGTCCTATGGGATGACGGCACCCCCTTCGAGGGATATGTTTCGGCACTTGGCGACGGCAGACGCTTAGTAGGTGGAGTAGTCGAGCTCGGAACCTTGCCATTTGGGACCTACAACGTCTCGGTGATCGGCGGCGGGGGCGTGGAGGTGCTTAGGCTGGAAATTCGACACGATGGTGGGGAGAAGACGATAAGGGTAGGCTCGGCGACGATCGTGGTGAGGGTAACCGATGTGCTTGGGAGACCACTCGAGGGAGCGAGGATCACACTTCAAAGCCCAAAGGCGCCGGGGGTAACTCTCGCGACGGCAACAACGCACTCAGACGGCACTGTAAAGATTACTAGGATTCCAGCGGCCCTGGCCCCCTTGAAGGTTGTCGCAACCTATGGCGGCCTCAGCGACGAACACTGGGTCACACAGGGAGAGGTCACCATATCGTTCCCAGCACTCGCCATCGGTGGGACCCTCCTCGACGCGGGACTGGTCCTAGTCGGCGTGGGTGGCTTGGTTGCGCTTATAGTTTCCATGGAGCTACTCAGAGGCTTTTTGAGAAAAAGAAAGACAGCCGCGGAGTAAGCACGTACTCAGCCCTGCTAAGAGAAGAGTTGTGGTTCAATAGGGGCAATCCCTCCAAGGCCGTCTGAACAGCTCATAGCACCTCTCCAACCCAGTCCTAGACAATGTCTTGAAGACGATGGTGTCGCGGGAGATGATGTATGCTAGTGCAGGTCCCTTAAGACCAAGCCTCTCGACAACCATCCTATAGAGCGGTAGCTCCAAAGCCCTCTCATGAATCCTAGTCGCCAGCCCTTCCGTGTAGCGACGAAGCACCCTATGGATCTCGACGGCTAATGGATCGTCTGTTATGGTCCCTGTATTTTTGGCCGCCCTCTTTATCCCAGCCATCTCCACCCAAAGCTCCGTCAGAGACCTAACCTCAAGCTCCACAGGAGAAGCATAGAGCGGCTGGAACAGATCGGGCCTCCCTAAGAATATCTGCCTCAGAGCCTCCAGTCATTCTCATCCGTCTCCCTAACACCATTGTTCCTCCGCTCCTCGGAGAGTTTTTAAGATCCCTAAGCCTCAGGAACGTCGCCCCGCCAAGCCGCGTTATAGTGGATTGAAGCTTCCTCGGATAGCTGTCAGCAACCACAATCTTCGGCCTCAACTTCCCAAACATCTCCAAGAAGCCGTTGAAGACCACCACCTCACCGCCACCCTCCGGAAGAGCATAGACCCCGTTACGTCCGAAGTCTACGAAGACCCTACTCACCACTCATCCACCCCCTCATTCTGTGTCTTTACCTCGTATGCTCGCCACCAACTGGAACCTCTCCATATCCCCCTCCATCTCCATCACCCGCTCGGAGAAGGACACCCACCGGCCCCACATATAAAGAGTAGCGGCTCCAATAATCGGGTCATCCCCCAACACGGACTCACTAGGAGCCAAACACACCAGAGAGAGGAGTAAGGAAGGAGAAATCTAAACCGAAGAACGTAAAACATACCAATATAGTTGGATTTATGCGCAACGAGGTAATGTTCGAGGGAAAAGGACAGACAACATTATATGGATATCCATGTTAATATATCGCCCTGCAATCCCTTTTTTCGTTATGACCGAACCGCTAGTCGCGCTACAACTTTACTCGGTTCGTGATGACTGTGCGAGGGACTTTTTCGGGACGCTCGAGAAGGTTGCCGCGATGGGTTATGATGGCGTTGAGTTTGCGGGCTTCTATGGAAGGTCGGCAGGCGAGTTGAGAGATAAGCTACGCGAGCTCGGCCTCAGTGTTGCCGGCTCGCACGAGTCGTTGCAGAGGGTTGTGGGGGACGCGTTGGAGGAGACGGCGAGGTTCAACCTCGAGCTAGGTAACAGGACTATCGTGATTCCCTGGCTCCCACCACAGATGAGAAGCGATAGAAGGGGCTGGGAGAACAGCGCCGCGCAGATAAGCAACGTAGCCGAGAGATGCGAGGCCCGCGGAATAAGGGTTGGATACCATAACCACCGCGAGGAGTTTTTGCCGATTGACGGAGAATATCCCTGGGACATCTTTTTCCGACGCGCGGGGCCCCGCGTGTTCATGCAGCTAGATACGGGGAATGCGCTGAGCGCCGGGATAAGCGTTGAGTCGCTCGTGGAGACTATAAGGAGGTATCCTGGGAGGTCTTTGACGATACATCTGAAGGACTACTCCAGGACGCGCGGGTTCGTACTCCTCGGGGAGGGCGACGTGCCCTTCAAGAGAGTGATAGACGCGTGTATGGATGTAGGTGGTACGGAGTGGTTCATCGTCGAGATCGAGGTCTATCCCCACCCTCCCCTCGAGTCCGTCCGCATCTGTCTAGAAAACCTCAGACAGATCCTCTAGCCGGGCCGGCGAAAACACAACAACTCCCCGCCGCGAGAGGCAAACATAAAAAAGCAAAAAAGAGGATTTAACAATTAAGCCACAAAGCGTAATTTGAAGTAATGGGGAAAAGAGGGGGAGGGGTTGGTAGGCTTCACCCGACTCTAGAGAACCCAGAAGGCCAGAAGAGTAATAGTGCGGGCCACACAATCCACGGGAGGGTTTTAGAGCCCCTGCGCCTGCGGATTGTAGGTTATTTACGTTAGCCGCTCCAGCATTCTGGGTTTCTCTTCGTCAGGCTTGAGCAATAATCCCGGCCTTCTGGGTCTTCAAGTCTTCTTCTATGTCCCTGCCATTTATCCTGTATCCCTTGATGCTTAGTGTCAGTGTCTCGAGCGCGTTTCTAGCCTTTGTTTTTTGGTAGTGGGTCTTCCCATCCCTATCCCATAGGCCGAAATAGTTCCTGACCCTACGCCAAGACGACCACTCCGCATAGGTAAAGACCTCCACAAGAGACTCCAAGGCCGAAGATCTACCACCTACCCCCAACACCTCAACAAGTCCATTGTAGGCCAGATATCTTTTACCGGCCTCCCCAGCAATCATCCTAGCCACCTCCTCCAACTGCTTCTCCATGGAGGAGATTGCTGGCTTCAGGACCACCCTCTCAGCATCAGACAAAGCCCTGTATTTATTTAGTAGTTACTGATGCGTCCTCATAAGAGACATATAGGCCAATACCATCCTACGCATAACTAGGAAATCCTCAGCAACCCCCCTAAACAACCTCTCCTCTATGTTCATCAATACCCTGATGTCGCCCCTAGCGCTCTTCGGCAACTTATGCTCTCCGCGTATCTTCTTAAGCAATGTAAGTCTCCTGAGGCAATAGACCCCCACCTCCCCTTCGCAGTAGTTCTATAGCACCGTCCGTGTGCTGGACAGGCAACGTATCCATGAATAGCCTGTCTCCGGGCCCAGTCGGGATATTGTTGAAGCCATCTACGTGCTTGAAAGTCATTCCGTCAGTAGAGTATGTTATCCTGAATCTCTCGCTATTCTTCTTAGTCCTGTGGATATCTGTGTAAAACTTCAATATCCCTGCACCTCCTCATTCTGTGTCTTTATCTCGTATGGCATACACCAACAAACATTAAGGGCTTAGAGAAGGAGATAGGCGTCATCAAGAAGGATGAGGTCTAAACTAAGACACATACTAGGCATATAACACGGAAACATACCAATACATACAATTATTAGATTTATGGGGAAACGAGGTGATATTCAGGAGAAAAGGACAGACAACATTATACGGATATCCAAAACAAGAAATATAAGATTCAAATAGTGCGGAGCGCAGTGTGGTTCTTTGTGCCACGGACCGTCTTCGAGAAGATCTGGGAAGAGCACGTCCTCGCGAAGAGGGGTGAGGATGAGTACCTTCTCTACGTTGACAGGCATCTGACACATGAGGTGACGTCGCCGATAGCGTTCGAGGGCCTGCGCCAAAAGAATAGGAGCGTTAGGAGGCCGGACCTTACGTTCGCCATTATGGACCATAACGTGCCGACGGCTGATAGGGCCCTCCCGGTCCGGGACGAGTACTCGAGGGCTCAGATGAGGGCTCTTGCGAGGAACGCGGCCGACTTCGGCCTGACGCTTTTCGACTACTTTAGCCCCTGGCAGGGGATCGTCCACGTTGTCGGTCCAGAGCTAGGCCTCACGCTCCCTGGCATAACCCTGGTCTGCGGAGACAGCCACACAAGCACACACGGCGCCCTTGGCGCCCTAGCAGTCGGGATAGGGACAAGCGAGGGGGAGCACGTCTTCGCTACGCAGACCGTATGGCTCAGGAGGCCAAGGCTGATGGAGGTGAGGATGGAGGGCTTGTTCCCGAGCCACGTGACGGCCAAGGACGCGATACTCTACACGATTAGGGAGCTTGGGACGGGCGGGATGATCGGCCACGTAGCAGAGTTTAGGGGCGGGGCCGTTGAGAGGATGAGCGTGGAGGAGAGGATGACGATTTGCAACATGGCGATAGAGGGTGGTGCGCGGACCGCGATAATACAGCCCGACGAGAAGGTCTACAATTACGTCAAGGACACCCCCTACGCCCCGAAGGATGAGGAATGGGACGAGGCGCTTAAGTATTGGGAGAGCCTCAAGACGGACCCGGCCGCCAAGTATGACAAGTCTTATCGGCTCGACGTGGGGAGACTCGAGCCACAGATAACTTGGGGCACGAATCCCGCCATGTGTATTGGCGTGACCGAGACAGTTCCAGACCCGCGGCTGACGGAAGACCCGACCCAGAGGAGGTCCTATGAGAGGGCCCTCGCATATATGGGCCTGAACCCCGGTCAGAGGATCGAGGACA
>Ga0187840_10000046_pt1 | contig 18309 bp, 21 predicted proteins | sample OCT_B_HostDNA_FD_136652 | JGI IMG/M metagenome (GOLD analysis project Ga0187840, IMG submission 136652) | Extremophilic microbial mat communities from Yellowstone National Park, Wyoming, USA - OCT_B_HostDNA | ecosystem: Environmental > Aquatic > Thermal springs > Hot (42-90C) | place: USA...
CGGTATTTGAAGGCTCTACGCGCCACCTGTCTACCATGACAGGGCATCTGGCGCCCACGATGCTCTGTCTGCCTCCAGAGGGCGGGGGGGAGGCCATGTATCCCAGGGGCGGAAAGTCCGGGGGATTATGGCTCCTCCACGCCCACTCTCTTCTGTAAAATGGCCCCATGGACCTCTTTCCCATCCTCCAGGAACTCCACCAACCCGGCGGCAAAATCCTCCTCGTGGTCCTAGACGGCGTGGGGGGGCTTCCCTTAGAGCCAGGAGGCCCCACGGAGCTGGAGGCGGCCCAAACCCCTAACCTAGACCGCCTGGCCGCGGAGAGCGCCCTAGGCCTCCTCACCCCCGTCCACCCGGGCCTTGCCCCCGGCTCGGGCCCTGGGCACCTGGCCCTCTTCGGCTACGACCCCTTCCGCTACGTGGTGGGCCGAGGGGCCTTGAGCGCCTTGGGGCTGGGGGCGGACTTCCGGGAAGGGGACGTGGCCCTAAGGGGCAACTTCGCCACCTTGGATGCGGAAGGGAAGGTGGTGGACCGCCGGGCAGGGAGGCCCTCCACCGAGGAAAACCAACGGGTGATCGCCAAGCTCAAGGAGGCCATCCCCCGGATAGAGGACGTGGAGATCCACTTCTACACGGAAAGCGAGCACCGCTTCTTGGTGATCCTAAGGGGCGAGGGCCTGGGGGACGGGGTGACGGACACCGACCCGCAGAAGGCGGGCCTTCCCCCCTTGGAGGCTAGGCCCCTGGACGAGGCCTCCCGGAAGACCGCCCACATCCTTAACCTCCTCGCCGAGCGCATCCGGGCGGTCCTTAGGGACGAACCCCGCCTCAACGGGGCCCTCTTCCGGCGGGCCTCCCAAAAGCCCCGGTTCCCCAGCTTCCAGGAGGTCTACAGCTTAAGGGCAGCGGCCGTGGCCAGCTACCCCATGTACAAGGGCCTCGCCGCCTTGGTGGGGATGGAGGTCCTCCCCGTGGAAGGGGAAGGGGACGCCCACGAGGGGAAGCTCAAGGCCCTGCGGGAGAACTGGGATCGGTACGAGTTCTTCTACCTCCACTTCAAGAAGACGGACGCCAAGGGGGAGGACGGGGACTTCCTTGGCAAGGTGCGGGAGATTGAGCGCTTTGACGCCTTCCTGCCCGAGCTCCTCGCCCTAAAGCCCGAGGTCCTCGCCCTCACCGGGGACCACTCCACCCCTGCGGCCTTGAAGGCCCACTCCTGGCACCCCGTGCCCCTCCTCCTCAAGGCCCCTTACCTGCGGCGGGACGAGGCGGGGCGCTTCACGGAGGCCGAGGCCCTCAAGGGAAGCCTCGGGCACCTGCGGGGGGTGGAGCTCATGCCCCTCCTCCTCGCCCACGCCGGAAGGCTTTTAAAGTACGGGGCCTAGAGGTACCCCGCCCGCCTAAGCTCCTCCTGGACCGCCTCGAGGACGAGCTCGTAAGCCCGGTCCAGGTCCACCCCCTTCAGCGTGGCCCCGGCGGCGGGCACGTGCCCGCCGCCCCCGAGCTTCAGGGCGATATTCTGGGCGGAAACCCCGCCCCGGGAGCGGATGGACACCTTCACCCCCTCCTCCCGCCTGCGCAGGAAGACGGAGACCACGCTCCCCTCCACGTAGCGGATAAGGCCCACGAAGTCGTCGGAGTCCTCCTCCTCCCGCTTGGCCTCCTCGGGCAGGTGGGCGGTGACGAGAAGCCCCCCGAAGTGGAAGGCCACGGTGGAGAGCACCTGGCCCATGAGGCGGAAGTAGGAGGGGGGGCGGAACTGGAGGCGGTCGGTGAGCTCGGCGAGCCTCACCCCGTAGCCCACGAGCTCCGCCGCCACCCGAAGCACCTCGGGGGTGGTGTTGGCGAAGCGGAAGTTGCCGGTATCCGTGAGGATGCCGGTGAGCACGGGGGTAGCGATCTCCTCCGTCCAGGCCACCCCCAGGAGGTCAATGAGGTCCTTGACCATCTGGGCCGTGGCCGCCTTGGAGGGGTCCACCACGTGGAGGTGGCCGAAGCGGGGATTGGTGCCGTGGTGGTCAATGTTGATGACGAAGCCCTCCACCGGCACCCCCACCACCCTCGAGGGCTCGGCGCTGTCCAAGGCCACCAGGGTGGCCCCAGGGGGAAGCTTCTCCACGGGGTCGGAGTACTCTTCCTCCTTGGGGAGGAAGCGGAGGAAGCGGGGAGGCTCGGCCACCCAGCGGGCGTCCTTGCCCAAAGCCTTGAGCGCCCGGTAAAGGCCCAAGGAGCTCCCGATGGCGTCCCCATCGGGGTCCACGTGGGTGGCGATGTAGATGGGGCCCTCCACCGCCTTGAGCACCTCGGCCACGAGCCGCATCTTTTCCCAGTACTTGGGGTCAGGGGCGTTCCCGTCCACGAAGCCCATCCTACAGGTTCCACCCCCCCGCCACCTCCAGGACCTGCCCCGTGAGGTAGGGCTCCCGGACGAAGAAGAGCACCGCCCGGGCCACCTCCTCCAGGAGGGCGAGCCGCCCCATGGGGATTTCCTGAAGGGGTTTGGAGACGGAGTTCTCCGCCACCCCGGGGGCCACCACGTTGGCGGTGATCCCCGCCTGGGCGAAGCGCTTGGCGATGGCCTTGGTGTAGAGGACCACCCCCATCTTGGCGATGGCGTAGGGGGTGATGTGGGGCCTGGCGATGGGGTTGGTGGCCCCGGCGTAGCCCAGGTTCACGATGCGCCCGTAGCCCTGGGCCACCATGAGGGGGAGGACCCTTTGGGTGAGGAGGAAGGTGGCGGTGAGGTTGGTGTCCATAATCCAGCGCCACTCCTCGAGGCGCACCTCCTCAATGGGCTTGTAGAGGTAGTCCCCCACGTTGTTCACCAGAACGCCAATCCCCCCCAGGTGGTAGCGCACCTCCTCCACCAGGCCCGCCACCTCCTCCTCCCGGGTGAGGTCCGCCCGCACCTTGATGGCCTTCACGCCCAGGGCCTCCGCCTCTTGCCTCGTGGCCTCCGCCAGGCCCTCGGAGGTGCGGTAGTGCACGGCCACGTTAAACCCCTCCTTGGCCAAGGCCAGGAGGATGGCCCGCCCAATCCCCTTGGCGCTTCCCGTGACCAGGGCTACCCGCATGGCCCCTCCAGGTATTTTTCCAAAAGCCTCCGGGTGAAGGTGTTGAGGGGGTAGGCGAGGGCCGCCTCGGGGCTCAGCCAGGCCCATTCCAGGATCTCCTCGCCCGGCCGCACCTCCCCCTCCCCCTGAGCAACATAGTTGAAGAGGAGCATGTGGGTAGGCTTATGGAACTCCGGGCTAAAGAGGGCTTCCTGCACGAAGAGGAAGCGGACCGCCTTGAGGGCTAGCCCCACCTCCTCCAGAATCTCCCGCCTTAAGGCCTCCTCCAGCCGCTCCCCCCAGGCCACCTTTCCCCCCGGCACCCCCCATAGCCCCCGCCACTTGGCGGTGCGCACCAGGAGCACCTTGTCCCCTTGCACCACTAAGGCCCCCACCGTGGGGATGGGATACTGCGGGCGATCCTCCATACGTACCCAAGGCCAAGATACAGGGCCTGGAGGAGGACAAAGGTGAGGTACGCTGCAGGCTGGTGGAAGAGGAGGAAGACCCCGAGGAAAAAGAGCTGCGTGCTAAGCCCTAGGTTCACCACCCCTGCCAAGGCCCACTCGTCAAAGAAGCGCAAGGGGTCCAGGCCCAAGCGCCTCTGCAGGGAAACCTCCAGGGCCCGGATGGCGCGGTCCTGGGGGAGGAAGAGGAGGGCGTACACGCCCTTTAGGAGGCGGAGGATAGGGGTTTCCGGGCCCTCGGGCTCCTTGGGGAGGGGAAGCCCCCGCACCTCCCGGTAAAGCCTTTCCAGGTTGAAGTCAAAAGACTGGACCAGGGTGAAGACGAAAAAGGCAACGACGGCTCGCTCCACCTCCCCCGTGTGCAGGGCCAGGGCGAGAAAGAGGGCGAGGTTGCCCAGGAAGTCCATCTCCGTGTCCAAATAGCGGCCCAAAGCGCTCACCTCCCCCCTAAGCCGGGCGAGCTGCCCGTCGGCGTTGTCCAGGACGGTCTTGAGCTGGAGGAGGAGGGCGGCATAGAGGTCCTCGCCCCGGTGGAGGAGCCAGGCGGCCAGGAGGACGAGGCCCGTGTGGAGGAGGACCAGGTGGTGGGGGCGCACGGGGGTGGGGAGGAGGAGGCGGACCAGGAGGTGGGCCAAGGGGCGGAAGAGGAGGGCGTTTAGGAACTCCTGTACCGGCCTTTCCTTCGCCCCCGGCACCATGGCTAGTCCTTAAGGCGCTCCAAGACCCAGGCCACCACCTCGTCCAGGGTCATGCCGCTGGTGTCCAGCACCAGGGCGTCCGGGGCGGGGGCGCTTTGCGCCTTATCCTTCTCGTCCCGCTCCAAGAGGTCCTTGAGCACCGCCTCGTAGGTCTCGGGCCGCTCCTTGGCCCGCCGTCTCGCCCTAACCTCGGGGCTTGCCGTGAGGTAGAACTTGTGGGGGGCGTGGGGAAAAACGGCGGTGCCCATGTCCCGCCCTTCGGCCACGAAGGGCGGGGGCACCTCCCGAAGCCTCGCATTCACCCAGGCCCTCACCCCCGGGTGGCGGGCCACCTCCGAGACCACCCGGTCCACCTCGAGGGTGTGGAGGAAGGGCGTGAGGTCCTCCCCGTCCGCCAAAACCCGGTTTTCCCGCCCCGGGACGAGACGCACCCTATGGGCCTGGAGAAGCCGAAGGAGCCCCTCCTCGTCCCTAGGGTCCACCCCGGCCCTCAGGGCCAAAAGGGCCGCCCCCCGGTAGAGGAGGCCGCTACTCAGGTAAGGCACCCCCAACGCCTCCGCCACCCGCTTGGCCACGGAACTCTTTCCGGAGGCGGAAGGCCCGTCTAGGGTCACGATCCCCCGCATAGCCCAAGGAGGTCCCGGAAGAAACCGGGGTAGGAGATTTCCGCCCACTCGGGCTCGTGGACCCGCACACCCACGGGGAGGCCCGCCACGGCGAAGGCCATGGCGATGCGGTGGTCGTGGAAGGGCTCCACCTCCCCCCTCCGCACCCCGCCCCCCCGGATGCGGAGCCAGTCCGGGCCCTCCTCCACCTCTACCCCCAAGGCCCGCAGGTTGTGGGTGATGGCCCGCACCCGGTCCGACTCCTTCACCCTGAGCTCGGAAAGGTTGGGAATAAAGGTCTCCCCCTCCGCCCAGGCGGCGGCGGCGGCCAGGATGGGCACCTCGTCCACCATAAGGGGAATGAGGCCAGGGTCCACGGAAACCCCCTTGAGGGGGCTATACCGGGCCCGCACGTAGCCCACGGGCTCGCCGTCTTCGCCCTCCAGGACCCGCCATTCCAGGTCGGCCCCCATGGCCAGGAGAACCTGCAAAAGCCCCGTGCGGGTGGGGTTCAGGCCCACCCCCTCCACCACCACCTCCGAGCCCGGGACGATGAGGGCCGCCACCAGGAAGAAGGCGGCAGAGGAGAAATCCCCCGGGACCAGGAGGTCCTTGGCGGGGAAAGGGGAGGCTTTCTCGGTCCGGATCCGGTTCCCTTCCACCCGAAGGGGCAGGCCAAAATGGCGGAAGAGCCTTTCCGTGTGGTCCCGGGTGGGGACGGGCTCCTCCACCTCGGTGACCCCCTCGGCGAAGAGGCCCGCCAGGAGGAGAGCGCTTTTCACCTGGGCGCTGGGCACGGGTAGGGTGTAGCGGATGCCCCGCAGAGGAGCCCCCCGCACCCCCAAGGGGGCCCTTTTCCCCCCCTCCCGCCCGTCCACCTGGGCCCCCATGGCCCGCAAAGGCTCCACCACCCGGCCCATGGGGCGGCGGCGGAGGGAGCTATCCCCGGTCAGGACGGCAAAGACCCCCTCCTGCCCCGCCAGGATGCCCAGGATGAGGCGCATGAGGGTGCCGGCGTTTCGCAGTCCAGGACGTCCTCGGGCTCCTTTAGGCGAAGGCCTTGGCCCCGCACGCGGAAGTGCGGGCCTTCCTCCTCTATCCCCGCCCCCAAGGCCCTTAGGACCCGGGCGGTGGAAAGGGTGTCCCCGGCCTTCAAGGGGTAAAAAAGCCTCCCCTCCCCTTCCGCCAGGGCGAGGAGCATGAGGCCCCGGTGGGTCACGGACTTGTCCCCGGGCACCCGCAACACCCCCCGCAAGGGGCCGCAGGGCGCGAGGTCCAGGTGGGTGCGGTCCATGCCCCCTAGTCTTGGGCGGGAAGGGGCCTTCGGTCAAGGCTTGGAAGAAAAGGGGGGCTTTTCTAGAATAGGGGACAAGCATGGCCCTGGCCTGGCAAAGCCCGGTGTACCTAGAAAGGGCCCGCCTTTTGGACCAGCTCCCCGAGGCGGTGGGCTTTGCCGTCCTCCTCCAGGCCCCGGCGGGGTTTGGCAAAAGCGTCTTGGCCGGGCAGCTTTCCGCAAGGCTTGGGATGCGCACCCTCTGGGGAAGCGCCCTCCTCGGGGAGCCCCGGGCCCTCTTGGCGAAGGGCCTGGGCCTGCCCGAGGAGGCCCCCTGGGGGGTCATCCTGGAGGCCCTAAAGGCCGAGCCCACCTTGGTGGTCCTCGAGGACCTCACCGGGGAGGAGGCCCTCTCCCCCCTTCTCCGCACCCTCCCCTGCCTCCTGGTCCTGGCGAGCCGCAAGGCCCTCCCCTACCCCGAGCTCCCCAAGCTCCTGGCCGAGGGGAGGCTTCTCCGCTTGGGGCCGGAGGATCTGGCCTTCACCCTGGAGGAGGCCAAGGCCCTCTTTGGGGGCCGCGGACCCTGGGAGGAGGCCCACCGGGCCACGGGGGGGTGGCCCCTGCCCCTTTTCCTCTCCGCCCTCACGGGAAAGCCCCCGGAGGCCCAAGCCCTCCTCCAGGGCCTCCGGGAAAGCTTAAGCGAAGGGGAGTTCCGGGAAGGGCTTCTCATGGCCGCCCTCCCCTTCCTCCCCCAAGCCCACGCCACCCCCGAGACGGAAAGCCTCTTCCAAAAGGGGCTTTTGCGCCTCACCCCCGAGGGGTTCCGCCTGCACGGCCTCATGAAGAAGATGGCCCTGCGAAGCCTCCTCCCCGAGGTGAGAGAGGCGGTGCGGGGGGCGGAGGGTAGGCTTCCCCCGGAGCTTCTGGCGGAGGCCTACTCCGCCAGCGGCCTCACGGAGGACCTCCTCGCCCTCCTGGAAAAGCCCATCCAGATAAGTATCCCGGCGGAACGCCTCCTCGCCTGGGAAGGGCTTTTGCGAAAAGGAGGGCCGAGGGCTAGGCTACGCCTCGGGGAGGCCCTCCTGCAGTGCGGCCGGAAGGAGGGGTTTCCCCTTTTGGAGGCGCTCGTGGAAGCCGAGGACCCCAGGGTCGCCCTCACCGCCCTGGGCCACCTGGCCTACTACCTGGCCGAGCCCCTTCTCGGGAAGGACCTCCCCCGGGCACGGGCCTATCTGGAAAGGGGCCTCGCCCTTCTGGAAAGGGTGCCCGGGGAGCTTGCGGGGCGCTTCCTGAACGATGCGGCCCGCGTGCCCTACGAGGAGGGAAGGCCCGAGGAGGCCCTGGGGCTTTTGGAAGAGGCCCTAAGGCGCCTTCCCCCGGAAAGCCCTTACCGCATCGCCCCCCTTAGCAACCTGGCCTTCCTGCGCTTTGAGCTCCAAGGGGACCTCCTGGGGCGCTTCGCCGCCCTGGAGGAGGCCTTGGAAAAGCTCCAGTACACCCACGCCAACCGCCCCGGCCATCTCCGGGACCTGGGGCGGCTTTACCTCCTCCTAGGGGAAAGGGAAAGGGCCAAGGGCTACCTCCGCCAAGCGGCGGAGGCCCCAGGAAACCCCTTGGCGGCCTCGAGGCCCAGATGCTCCTCGCCCACCTGGAAGGGGATGGGGAAACCCTAGCCCGCCTGGTGGCACAGGCGGAGCTATGGGAAAACCCCTACCTAGTGGCCCGGGGAAGGGCTTTCCAGGCCGAACTAACGGGGGATGCCAGCCTGGTGGAGGGCCAGGAGGGCTTCCTCCCCCGCCTCACCCTGGCCCTCCTGAAGGGGGAAGCCCGCCTCCTCCCCCCCTACCCCGAGGAGCGGGAAGAAAGGCTTTACTGGCACGCCGCCCGCTACCGCCTTTTGGGGGAGGAAAAAGACCTGGAAGCCCTCCTCACCCTCACCAACGCGGGAAAGCGCATCCTTCCCGGCCTCATCCCCCTGCACCTCCTCCCCCGGTCCAGGCCTGAACTCAGCGTGGCCTACCCCCTGGCGGAGGTCCTCCGCTCGGGGTGGAAGGAGGCCATCCTCCTCCGCCACGCCGAGATTCCCCCCGTGCGGGTGGAGGTCCTGGGAAGGTTCCGCATAGAAGGCCCCTTGGGGCCGGTGGAGCTCAAGGGCAAGGCCAAGGAGGTTTTCGCCCTCCTCCTCCTCGGGCTTCCCCGGGAGGAGGTGGCCTTTGTCCTCTGGCCTGACCTTTCCGAGGAGGCCGCCCTGAACAACCTCTACGTGTGGCTTGCCCGGCTTCGTAAGGCCCTGGAGCCCTGGGGGTGCCCACCTACCTCCAGGAGGAGGGCCTCGCCCGGGTGGAAGCGGACCTCCTCGCCTTGGAAAGGGCGCTGGAAACGGAAGGGGCTGAGGCGGCCCTGCGCCTCTACCAAGAACCCCTCTTCCCCGGCCTGGACCACCCCCTCTTGGACCGGAAGCGGGAAGAGGTGTTCCATCGGGTGCGGGCCCTTTTCCTCCAAAGGGGCGAGCCCCCTTACCTGGAGCGCCTCCTGGAGCTGGACCCCTTGGACGAGGAGGCCCTTATCCCCCTGGTGGAAGCCTGCCTCCGAAGGGGGCAGAAGGCCCGGGCCCTAAGGTTTTTGGAGGGCTACCGCAAACGGCTATGGGAGGAGCTTGGCGAAAGGCCATCCCCCCGCCTTCAGGCCCTCCTCAGCCGCCTTTCGGGCTAGCCCCGAGGAGAAGCCCTTTTCCCTCCAAAGTAGCCTCCTCCCCCGCCTCCAGGAGGAAGGTGGCGGGGGGCTTCAGGACCTCTCCCTCAAGCCTCGCCTCCCCCTCCAAGAGGGTGAGGACCAGGGGGGCCTCCGCCCCCAAGGCGAGCCGCCCCGCCAAGGGGTAGCGGAAGAGGTCAAAAAAGGGCGTGGAAAGAAGCTTCTCCCCCCCTTCCACGGGTTCGGGCTGCACCTCCGGCAGGGGAAGGGGCTCCAAGCGGGCCACGGCCAGGGCCTTCTCCAGGTGGAGTTCCCGGGGGCGGCCGTAATCGTAAAGCCGGTAGGTCAGGTCCGAGGGGGTCTGGACCTCGTAGACCCGCACCCCGGGCCCCAGGGCGTGGACCAGGCCGGCGGGGAGGTAGACCACCTGCCCCGGCCTCACCGGCAACCGGTTCAGGACCTCGTCCAGGGTACCCTCCTTAGCCCTTGCCACCACCTCCTCCGGGGTCACGGGGCGGCGGAAGCCGTAGACGATCTCCCCCGGAGCGAGCACGTACCAGGCCTCGCACTTGCCGGGCTTCCCCTCCACCTGGAGGGCGTAGGCGTGGGGGGGGTGCACCTGGACGGAAAGCCAGTCCCTGGGGTCCAAAAGCTTCACCAAAAGGGGGGCTTGGCAAAGCCAGACCTCGCCGATGCCGGGACCAAAGCCCAAGGCGCTTCCCCCCCAGATGCGGGCCACGGGTTTGGGCGGGCAAGGCCGCATGGGGGTTAGCATAAGGGGTATGCGCGACCTGGACCGCGAGGAAACCTATCTGGTGGACCGCCAGGGGCTCGCCCTGGAGCTTAGGGACCTGGTGGGCTCCGGGCCCGTGCCCCAGGAGGCCTACCCCGCCCCCTTCGCCGCCCTCGCCTACGGGGAAGGCCACTTCGCCGCCAAAGCCCTGGGCCTGCCCGACTGGACGGAAACGGGCACCCTTTTCCTCTTGGAAGGCGGCTACGACCTAGGGGAGGCCTCGGCCATGGGCCTTTTGGCGGAGTCGGGGCGGGTTAGGGTGGTGCGGGTGGGGTTCCGCCCGGGGGTGGACGTCTACCTCCCCCCAAGCCCCTTGAGCCCCTACCGCTACCTGCGCTTCCTCCTCCTCGCCATGGGGGAGGAGAAGGCCTTAAAGGAGGTGGACGAGGCCCTCTTGGCGGAAAGGCGCCGCCTCACCCCCGAGGTGCCCCTGGAGGAAAACCCCGCCAAGTTCCTGGCCTATACCCTCTTGGAAAGGCTTCCCCTCTTCTATAGCCCCTTCTTCCGCCCCCTGGAGGAGGCGGCGCAAAGCCTCTTCGCCCGCATCGGGAAAAGCCTCTCTCTAACCCCGCCCTTTAGCGCCCTGGAGTTCTTCCTTACCGGCCTCGAGGCCCGCCACGAGCAGGGAGACCCCTTAGCGGCGGTCCTCCTGGGGGGCGGGGAAGCGGCAAGCCTGGCCAAGGAGATCCTGGAAACCCGGGTGGACGCCATCGCCGAGGTGCCCCTCCCCGAGGGAAGCCGCCTGGCCCAGGCCATGGCCCTCTGGTACCGCCTGGCCTGGACCGCCTACTACCTCGCCCTCCTCTACGGCACCGACCCCTCGGACCAGGAGGTCCTGGAAAGGCTTCGGGAGATCACCTGATGGAGGTGCCGCCTTTCCCCAGGCCGGAGAGCCCAAAGGCGGCCCTGGCCCTGCAACGGGCCCTCGCTAAACGGGTGGTCCTCTCCGGAAGCCTGGAGGGCAAGAGGCTCCTCGCCGCCTTGGACGCCTCCCACAAACGGGGCAAGCCCCTGGTGGCCGTGGCCCTCCTCTATCACCTGGAAAAAGGGCCCCTTTTCGTGGGCCAGGCCCGGGTCCCAGAAGAAGCGCTATTCCCCTACGTGCCCGGCCTCCTCTCCTTCCGTGAGGCCCCCGCTTACCTGGAGGCCCTAAAAACCCTCCCCGAGGCCCCCGAGGTCCTCCTGGTGGATGGGCAGGGGATCGCCCACCCCCGGGGCCTGGGCATCGCCAGCCACCTGGGGGTCCACCTGGACCTGCCTAGCGTGGGCGTGGCCAAAAGCCTCCTCTTTGGTCGCCCGGAGGGCCCCCTTCCCCAGGAAGCGGGAAGCGCCGTGCGCCTCCTCGCCCCCGATGGCCGCCCCTTGGGCTACGCCTACCGGAGCCGCACCGGGGTAAAGCCCCTTTACGTCTCCCCAGGCCACCGCGTGGGCCTGGAAGAGGCTTTGGCCTTCGTGCGCCGCCTGCCCACCCGCTTCCGCCTGCCCGAGCCTTTGCGGCTTGCCCACATAGAGGCGGGCCGGGCCCTGGCCGCCTTAGACTAAGGCCCTGTGGAAGCCTCTAAGCCCAACCCCGTTTACCGAGCCACCTGGTACCTCGCCCGCTTCCTGCTCCACCTTCTTTTCGGCTTTCGGGTGGAAGGTGCCGAAAACGTGCCAGAGGAGGGCCCCGTGATCCTGGCCTCCAACCACCTCTCCATCCTGGACCCCATCGCCATCGGGGCCGGGGTGCGGCGGCCCGTGAGCTTCCTGGCCCGGGCCGATGTCTTCCGGCTCCCCTTCCTTTCCTGGCTTCTTCCACGGCTTTACGCCATCCCCGTGGAACGGGGGCAAAGCGACCTCTCCGCCATCAAAAGCGCCCTCCGCGCCCTAGGGAGGGGCATGGCCTTTGGCATCTTCCCCGAAGGAACCCGAAGCCGCACGGGCAAGCTCCAGCCCTTCAAGACCGGGGTAGCGGCCATCGCCCTGAGAACTGGAAGCCCCGTGGTGCCCGTGGCGGTCATCGGCACGGACCGGGCCTGGCCTGTGGGGCGGAAGCTCTTTCGCCTGCGCCGGCCCATCCGGGTGGTTTACGGCAAGCCCATTCCCGTTCCAAGGGCCGAGCGGATTTCCCACCGGGAGCTAGAAAACCTCACCCGGGAGATAGAGGCTAGGGTACGGGAACTTCTCCCCCCCGAGTACCGCTAGAGCCAATGCTTTCGTTATCACACATTGCTATACATAGCGATAGAAATAGGTCAGGCTATTGCGCAAAAGCTTTGAGGCGTGATATAGTCCCTGCGGAAGGGAAAAGAGGAAGGAGGTGAAGAATGGCGGCAAAGAAAACGGTGACCAAAGCGGATCTGGTGGACCAGGTGGCCTCGGCCACGGGCCTCAAGAAAAAGGACGTAAAGGCGGCGGTGGATGCCTTCTTGACCAAGGTGGAAGAGGCGCTCTCCGCCGGCAACAAGGTGCAGCTCACCGGCTTCGGCACCTTTGAGGTGCGCAAGCGGAAGGCCCGCACCGGCGTGAAGCCCGGCACCAAGGAAAAGATCAAGATCCCCGCCACCCAGTACCCTGCCTTCAAGCCAGGGAAGGCCCTTAAGGAGAAGGTCAAGAAGTAAGTATTCCCTTCCCCCAGGGGGCTTTAGCCCCCTGGGTTTATCCTTTACGCCCCGCCCAGGGCTCCGCCCGGCTTGATCTTGGGTACCACCCTGGGCGTTTCCTTCTCCTCCCGTTCCTGGGGCTTTTCCTCCTCCAGGGGCAGGCCCTCCACCACCTTCTGGAATTCCTCGGCGGTGAGGGTTTCCCGCTCCAAGAGGGTTTCCGCCACCCGCTCCAAGACCTCCCGCTTCTCCTCCAGAAGGCGCTTCACCCGCTGGTACTCCTCCTCTATCAGGCGGCGCACCGCCTCGTCAATGCGCTTGGCGGTCTCCTCGGAGTACTGGCGGACATCGTACCCCCCCAGGTAGGTATCCTCCCGCACGGCGTAGGCCACGGGCCCGAACTCGGGGTGCATGCCCCATTCCGTGATCATGCGCCGGGCCAACTCCGTGGCCTGGCGGAAGTCGTTCTCCGCCCCGGTGGTCACGTCCTCAAAGACGAGTTCCTCCGCCACCCGCCCCGCCAGGGCCACGGCGATCTGGTCCAGAAGCCGCTTCCTGGACCAATGGAGCATGTCCTCCCGCCTGGGCATCATGAAGCCCAAGGCCCGCCCCCGGGGGACGATGGTCACCTTGTGCACCCCATCGGCGTGCTCCAGGAAGTGGGCGGCCAGGGCATGCCCCGCCTCGTGGTAGGCGGTGATCCGCCGGTCCCGGGGCGTGAGGACCAGGCTCTTCTTGGCCGGGCCCATCATCACCCGGTCCGCCGCCTCCTCGAGGTCCTTCATGGTGATCTTCTTCCGCCCTTCCCGGGCGGCCAGGAGGGCCGCCTCGTTCAAGAGGTTCTCCAAATCCGCCCCCACGAAGCCGGGGGTGCGCTTGGCCAAAAGGGCCAGGTCCACGTCCTCCGCCAAGGGCTTACCCCGGGCGTGGATGCGCAGGATCTGTTCCCGCCCCCGCACGTCCGGGGCGTCAATGGCCACCTGCCGGTCAAAGCGGCCCGGGCGCAGAAGGGCGGGGTCCAGGACGTCCGGGCGGTTGGTGGCCGCCATGACGATGATGGTGGAGTCCTTCTCAAAGCCGTCCATCTCCACCAGGAGCTGGTTTAGGGTCTGTTCCCGCTCGTCGTTGCCCCCGCCCACCCCGGCTCCCCGCCGCCGGCCCACGGCGTCTATCTCGTCAATGAAGACGATGCAGGGGGCGTGGCGCTTGGCCGTTTCAAAGAGGTCCCGCACCCGGGCCGCCCCCACCCCCACGAACATCTCCACGAAGTCGGACCCGGAAGCGGTGATAAAGGGCACCTTGGCCTCGCCCGCCACCGCCCGGGCGATGTGGGTCTTCCCCACCCCGGGCGGCCCCACCAGGAGGACCCCTTTGGGGATGCGGGCCCCCATCTCGTGGAAGCGGCCCGGGTTTTTCAGGAACTCCACGATCTCCTTGAGCTCCTCCTTGGCCTCCTCCGCCCCGGCCACGTCCTTGAAGGTCACCTTGGGGGCCTCGGTGAGCACCTTGGCCCGGCTTTTGGTGAAGCTAAAGGCGGAATCGGAAGGCCCCGCCCTTCCCGTGCGGGAGAAGTAGAAGAGCGCCCCGATGAGAAGGCCCACCAAAAGGAGGGGCCAGAGGAAGCCCAAGGGGCTTTGCCCTTGGGGGGGTTCCACCCGCACGCTCACCCCCCGCTTGGTCCAAGCCTCCAAAGTGGCGTTGTCGGGAGGGCTTGCGGCGTAGGTGGTGAAGGTGGACCCGTCCACCAGGGTGCCCTGGATGCGGGTGTCGCCCGCCCGCACCACCACCTCCTTGACCCGGCCCGCCTGGAGGTCCTCGAGGAAGGTGGTGTAGTTCACCGCCCCCCCCGAACTGGTGGTGCCCGCCAAGCTAAACGCCCAAGCCAGAAGGAGCAAGCCCAGGACGAAAACCAGGAAATTCAAAGGAAGCCGGGACATGTCTTCTCCTAGGGTACACGCAAGGCCCGGCCTCAGGGTAGCCCGCGGCACTATGACATAACCTTGCTCAACTCTCTTGACTGAAAAATGCGGAGGCCTTATGCTTGAGGCTGAGAGGTGAGCTATGGCTAAGGCAGTGGGCATTGACCTCGGCACCACCAACAGCGTCATCGCCGTGATGGAAGGCGGCAAGCCCGTGGTGCTGGAAAACGCCGAAGGCGAACGGGTAACCCCCAGCGTGGTGGCCTTCCGGGACGGGGAAACCTTGGTGGGCCGCATGGCCAAGCGCCAGGCGGTCCTGAACCCCGAGGGGACGATCTTTGAGAGCAAGCGCTTCATCGGCCGCCGCTGGGAGGAGGTGCAGGAGGAGGCCAAGCGGGTCCCCTACAAGGTGGTCCCGGGGCCCGATGGCGGCGTGCGGGTGGAGGTGAAGGGCAAGCTCTACACCCCCGAGGAGATCAGCGCCATGATCCTCCGCAAGCTGGTGGAGGACGCCTCCAAGAAGCTTGGGGAGAGGATCACCAAGGCGGTGATCACCGTGCCCGCCTACTTCAACAACGCCCAGCGGGAGGCCACGGCCAACGCCGGGCGCATCGCTGGGCTCGAGGTCCTGCGCATCATCAACGAGCCCACCGCCGCCGCCCTGGCCTACGGCCTGGACAAGAAGGGCAACGAAACGGTCCTCGTCTTTGACCTGGGGGGCGGCACCTTTGACGTCACCATCCTGGAGATCGGCGAGGGCGTCTTTGAGGTGAAGGCCACCTCCGGGGACACCCACCTGGGCGGGAGCGACATGGACCACGCCATCGTCAACTGGGTGGCGGAGGAGTTCAAGAAGGAGTACGGGGTGGACCTGCGGGCGGACCGCCAGGCCTTGCAGCGCCTCATTGAGGCGGCGGAAAAGGCCAAGATAGAGCTTTCCAGCATGACGGAAACCACCCTCAGCCTCCCCTTCATCGCCCTGGACCCCGCCAGCAAAACCCCGCTGCACCTGGAGAAGAAGCTCACCCGGGCTAAGTTTGAGGAGCTCATTGAACCCCTCCTGAAGCGCCTCCGGGGCCCCGTGGAGCAAGCCCTGAAGGACGCCGGCCTTTCCCCCAACCAGATTGACGAGGTGATCCTGGTGGGCGGGGCCACCCGGGTGCCCGCGGTGCAGCGGGTGGTGAAGGAGCTCTTGGGCAAGGAACCCAACCGCTCCGTGAACCCCGACGAGGTGGTGGCCATGGGGGCCGCCATCCAGGCGGGCGTGCTCATGGGCGAGGTGCGGGACGTGGTCCTCCTGGACGTCACCCCCCTCTCCTTGGGCGTGGAGACCAAGGGCGGGGTGATGACCGTCCTCATCCCCCGGAACACCACCATCCCCACCCGCAAGTGCGAGATCTTCACCACGGCGGAGCACAACCAGACCGCCGTGGAGATCCACGTCCTCCAGGGCGAGCGCCCCATGGCGGCCGACAACAAGAGCCTAGGCCGTTTCCGCCTGGAGGGCATCCCCCCCATGCCCGCCGGGGTGCCGCAGATTGAGGTCTGCTTTGACATTGACGCCAACGGCATCCTCCACGTGACCGCCAGGGAGAAGTCCACGGGCAAGGAGGCCTCCATCACCATCCAGAACACCACCACCCTCTCCGAAGAGGAGATCCAGCGCATGATTGAGGAGGCTAAGCGCCACGCCGAGGAGGACCGGCGGCGCAAGGAGCACGCCGAGCTCAAGAACACCCTGGACTCCGCCCGCATCCAGGCGGAACGGGTCCTTTCCGAGAAGCAAGGCACCCCCGAGGCCAAGGCCCGCCTCGAGGCGGCCATCCAAAAGGCCAAGGAACTGGTGGAGCGGGACGCTCCCGACCCCGAGCTCAAGGCGGCCACCGAGGAGCTCTTGAAGGCGGTGGAGGCCTACGAGAAGGGGGCCACGGCGGCAAGCGGCAAGGGCCCGGACGACGTGATTGACGCCGATTACAAGCCGGCCGAATAAGGGGAAAGCCGCTAGGCCCCGCCCCGTATGGGCGGGGCCCCCTACCCCGGGAGGCATAATGGAAGAGCGGAAGGAAAATACTCTAGAGCAAGACCTCCAGGCGATGGAGAAGGAGGCGGAAGCTTTGGAAAGCCGCCTCCAAGCGGCGTAGGAGGAGCTTAAGCGCTTCAAGGACCAGTACCTCCGCCTCCTCGCCGACTTTGACAATTACCGCAAGCGCACGGAGGAGGAGCTTAGGCTTCGGGAGCGGGAAGGGGTTTTGAAGGCGGTACGGGCGCTCCTCCCCATCCTGGACGATCTGGAAAGGGCTCTGGAGTTCGCCGAGGCCAGGCCGGAAAGCATCCTCCAAGGGGTGAAGGCCGTGCGGGAAGGCTTCTTCCGTATCCTGGCCGGGCTTGGCGTGGAGGAAGTACCTGGGGAAGGCGAGCGCTTTGACCCCCGGTACCACGAGGCCATTGGCCTCCTGCCCGGGGAGCCGGGCAAGGTAGCCCGGGTCTTCCAGCGGGGCTTCCGCCTAGGGGAGGCCCTGGTACGCCCGGCCCGGGTGGCGGTGGGGGAGGAGAAAAGCCCGGAGGAAGAGGGCCTGGAGTAAGCCATGAAGGACTACTACGCCATTTTGGGCGTCCCCAGAAACGCCACGCAGGAGGAGATCAAAAGGGCCTACAAGCGCCTGGCCCGACAGTACCACCCCGACGTCAACAAAAGCCCCGAGGCGGAGGAGAAGTTCAAGGAGATCAACGAGGCCTACGCCGTCCTGTCCGACCCCGAAAAGCGCAAGCTTTACGATACCTACGGCACCACCCAAGCCCCCCCACCCCCACCTCCTGGCGGATACGATTTCTCGGGCTTTGACGTGGAGGACTTCTCCGATTTCTTCCAAGAACTCTTCGGTGGGGGGCTCTTCGGCCGTAGGGGCCGCAGGCGGGGCCGGGACGTGCGGGCCGAGCTTCCCCTGACCTTGGAAGAGGCCTTTCACGGCGGGGAGAGGGTCTTGGAGGTGGGTGGGCGCCGGGTTTCCGTGCGCATCCCCCCCGGGGTGCAGGACGGGGCCGTGCTCCGGGTCCCGGGGATGGGCGGCCCTGGAGAGCCTCCGGGGGACCTCCTGCTTCACGTGCGCCTTCTTCCCCACCCCCACTTCCGCCTCGAGGGCCAAGACCTCTACGCCACCCTGGACGTGCCCGCCCCCATCGCCGTGGTGGGGGGTAAGGTGCGGGCCCAGACCCTGGAAGGCCCCGTGGAGGTCACCATCCCCCCAAGGACCCAGGCGGGCCGGAAGCTACGGCTAAGGGGCAAGGGCTTCCCGGGCCCTTCGGGCCGGGGGGACCTCTACCTGGAGGTGCGCCTCACCATTCCCGAGCGCCTTACCCCAGAGGAAGAAGCTCTTTGGAAAAAGCTAGCGGAGGCGTACTATGCTCGTGCGTAGCGGGTGGCTTTCCCTGGACGCCTTGGCCGAGTACGGCCTTGCCCTAAGCGCCGTGCAGGCCTACGTGGAGATCGGCTTCGTGGAGCCTTTGGTGGTGGGGGACACCTGGTACTTCCGCCAAGAGGACCTTCTGCGCATGGCCAAGGCCGAGCGCATCCGCAAGGACCTCGGGGCCAACCTCATCGGGGCCGCCTTGGTGGTGGAGATTCTGGAAAAGCGGTAAGCCCGCCGGGACATCCTTACCTCCCCTTCCCTGTTAAACTCCTTATAAGGCGCTCCCTTCCTCCCAATGCTCTGGCGTCCAGCTTGCCTTCTCGCTAATGCGGCCTATTGTCTCAATTAAGTTGACATCTTCAATATCAAGTGATATGCTTGGATTAGCAGGAGGTAAGGGGCATGAACCTGGAACGCTGGACGCAAGCTGCCCGCGAAGCCCTGGCCCAGGCGCAGGTCCTGGCCCGGGAGATGAAACACCAGGCCATTGACCTGCCCCACCTTTGGGTGGTTCTCCTCAAAGACCCCAAGGGCCTGGCTTGGCGCCTCCTGGAACGGGCGGGGGCCGACCCCAAGGCCCTCAAAGAGCTCCAGGAAAGGGAGCTCGCCCGGCTACCCAAGGTGGAAGGGGCGGAAGGAGGGCAGTACCTCACGAGCCGCCTCTCCGGCGCCTTCAACCGGGCCGAGGCCCTGATGGCGGAGCTCAAGGACCGCTTCGTGGCCCTGGACACCCTGGTCCTGGCCTTGGGCGAGGCCACCCCCGGGCTTCCGGGCCTAGAGCCCCTGAAAAAAGCCTTACAAGAACTCAGAGGAGGTAAGAC
>Ga0187840_10000049_pt1 | contig 18061 bp, 17 predicted proteins | sample OCT_B_HostDNA_FD_136652 | JGI IMG/M metagenome (GOLD analysis project Ga0187840, IMG submission 136652) | Extremophilic microbial mat communities from Yellowstone National Park, Wyoming, USA - OCT_B_HostDNA | ecosystem: Environmental > Aquatic > Thermal springs > Hot (42-90C) | place: USA...
TAAAAAAATATATAGAAAAGATAAAAAATACATATTTTTAGGAGGAGATCATTCAATAACATATCCAATATTAAAAATTGTTAAAGAAAACTGGGAAGATTTTTACTTATTGTATTTTGATGCCCATCCAGATATCCATCCTGATCCATATCCAAATTATCAAAGTTTTATTTATCATTTAATAAAAGACAATTATATTGAACCTGAAAAAATTATTTATATTGGTATATCTAATTTATCGTTTGAAGAAAAGAATATAATAAAGGAATGGGGGATAAAATATTATAATCCTTTGGATGTTTGGGATAATATAAAAGAAATTTCAAAGGATATATCAAATATATTAGAAAATAAAAATTTATATATTTCAGTTGATATAGATGTATTTGATACAGGATGTGGACATTGGTTAGAAGGCATCGGAATTAGACCATATCATTATTTTAAGATTATAAAAGAATTAAGAAATATCAACTTAATTGGTTTTGATTTAGTAGAATTATTTTCAAATGAAGTATGTGATAATTTAGCTGCAAAAATTGTCATTGAATCAATAGCAATCTTTAATAAATCTATGCAATCATGAAATGTGTTTGGTTAATTCTTTTTATATATACTGTTACAAGTTGATAAAATGTAACATTATTTACCGAATAACATGGTATGTAATTACATATAATATTTCCATTTGTATTTTCTGTACATGCTATATTTCCAGATAAATTTGTTGGGAATAAAAATACAAAAGTTTGATTTGAAGTATTTTTATTACTTAAACAAAAATAATATAAAAAATAATAAAAATCTGAATAATAATTTTTACATATGGTTAATTTGATATAATCTAAAGAATAATATACTGAAATTGGATATGTATATGTATTACAATTTCCATTAAAATTTATAATTCCAAAACTATAATTACCAATTTCTGCCCTAAATGTATAAGGAAATATTGTACAATTTGGAAGCATATTATAATATATTTGATTGAATTGCTTTATTTTTTCTATTGTTGTAAAGTATATTGGATAATTTGGATATCCTATACAATCTGGAGAAAATATGTTGTATATTATTTTTTGTTGATATGAAAAAGAAGTTTGTTCTTTATAATTTGTTAAATTAATGCTAGAAAAAATTGCTAATAAAAGTATCATACCTAATAAAAATAATACAGTTAATATTGTTATAAATACTATGGAAAATTGTTCTTTCATCTTTTATATTATAGATAATCTTCTATACATTCTTCTGGGAATGGTATGGTTTCTGGGCAGGTTGGGTTGTTAGGACATTGTCCAGGTAAACATACTGGACATTCTTCTCCACCAATTATACATATATAGCATTCGACTGGGATTGAATAATAGTATGGGAATGTAAATATTATTTTTGAATCTTCTCTACTTATGCTTACATCATCACATCCATTTATTGGAGAACATGAATATATTTGATCTTGTAATGTACAACTTTGTGATATTGCTTCCCTATTTGTTTCATTGTATATTCCCGTACAACTATATACACAATTTAGATAATACTTGTTTGTTACATTTTCATAAAAAACTATTGAAGTAATAGTTATAGATTGATGATATGTATTCCCATTATAATATACATTATATCTATTATCAGAACATTTTAATATTACTCTACAAGCAATTGCCCTGGGATATAAACATATTTTACATAATGGAACATCTACACACTCATGTGGAATTACTGTTTCGTTACATTTAATATCTGGATTATTTGAAAATTGTTCAAATCTCCTTGCGCATTTATCAGTTGTACCACTATTATATAATGTGTTTACACAATCTTGTAAAGAACATTCTGGAAATTCTTCTAAAGAAAACTGATATGCTAGATTATACAAATAAAATGCTGGATTGTTTGTTATATTTGATGTAGATGCATATGAGATTATTGAACCTGAAGTAGGTCCAGTAATATTTATGTATACCCCCTGAACATAAATGGGAAAGTTATAATTATATTTTCCGGAATATATGTCATCACATGTTCCTAAAATACCAGCTCGATAATTATTTGAAAAATTGAAAGATATATTATATGGATAATAATATTTATATGCAAACAAATATTGTTCTCCATAGCTTATTAAGCTTGTAAATCCAGAAGTTAGTAAATTATCATAATATTGAGTTGCATTTTCACATGGTTGTGGTAATATACACTGAGGAGGAAAAGAAGCCCAGTTTTCTTTTCCCCAACCACTTGTTCCCGCTACATAAGATTTTGCATAACCTTCCTGAGTTAGTGCTGTTTGTAAATATCCTAAAAGGTAGTTTGATAAAGTCGATAAAGATGTAAATCTACCAAAAACAACATTTTGATTATAATTATATGTCAATGCATAAAAAGATAGAAGAATTATTAATATAGCAACTGTCAAAAATAGAACTACATAAATAATTTCTATTTGATTTCTCATACTTTTAATTTAACATGAAGGTATATAAGTGTTAATATAATCGTTGTTACCACCAATCCATGTATTATACCGAGTATTTTCATTATATTTGGTATAGATAGTATACTTAATGGAGGACCTCCATATACTGCAAATTCGAGCAGCTCTCCAATTATAACTTGTATTATAAGTAATATTCCAATTGTAATACCAATGGCTTTTTTAATTGGTTTTTTAACATTACTAAATAATTTATAATGCATTCCCATGAAGAAAAATGTCATAGCCATAAGATATCTTGTATGTAGAGCATAAGAAGTAAAATCTTTATTTGATGTAAATAATGCACCCAAAAATATTATCAAGACCATAGTAAATAGTAAGAAGTAATTTGTGAAATGATTATTTTTCATACTCTTATAAATTAAAAAATAAATAATAAATTCATATATGGATAAAAATATAAGAGCTTTATATACGGTAATCTGGTATTTTACAATTGAAGCTTCTGAAGTTAGATTACTATAAAATGATAACCCATATATAGCAATAATAAGTTGTAATATTATAATAAAAAATATTGATAAAAATATATACTCTTTATATTTATAAATTTCTGACAACTTTTTGAATATTTTTGTTCTTACTATAAGTATTTCATTGCCATTAAAATATAAAATCAGAAATAGGAATATAGCAAATACAATAAACAAAGTTGAATATAATATTTTGAAAGCATAAATATTTGATAATGCAAAGTTAATGACCGAACCGACTACAGGTCCTGTTGCTACTTCTAAATCTATGGTTATAACGTTGATTACCAATTCAAGGAAAAATAGAATTATAAATAAAACTAAAGAAAGTACATAAAATATCAAAGATTTTTTTGAAATATAAAAGTTATTTTCAAATAAATAATATCCTAGAGCAAATACTATAAAGTAAAATATCCAATAATTTATTGAAAGACCAAGTAATAAACGTACTAATAAAGGCCAATTTTGATAATAGAAAGTTCCAAAAATTATAAAAGGTATAAGTAAAAATACCGACTTATATATCAAAGAAGTATTCTTTGAATTTTTTAATATAAAAGATAATAAAAGTAAATATATTATACCAAAGATAATTACATTTATATTAAATTTACTATCAAAAGTAAAAAATAAGAATATTAGCAAATATAAAAGAAATAAAATTCTATCTTGTTTTTTTACCATACCGTTAATTTAGAGACAAGATATCCGCCTAGAAAAGGCATATCTACTGGCAAATATATGTAATATACATATATGTTTGTGTTTGGTGGTATTGGATATCCTAAACTTACACTATTTTGACTACCTTGATAAATATAAGCGTTTAATTCTTCTTTGTTTCCTGTATCAGTAATACAATATGCTCTTGCCATTGCAACACCGTTTGATCCAGCATGTGGGTCATAATATACTGCAGAAACTATAAATTGATTTGTATTTGGATCTCTATTATTTATTATCCATTTAGTAATATTAAATCTATAAAATCCTTGAGTATATGTATTAATACCACCTAAGTAAACTAAAGGACACTCTTTTCCAACAACAATTCCGTTTATATTTTGTATATCATTATATACACCAGTTGGACACCTTATTGTTCTTCCATTTATTTTATATTCACATAAAGGATCTGCTGCTAAAAATAAATAATCTGGTTGTCCATTTTTATTTAGATAAGAAATATATAGAGCTATTGTTTCATGCCATGGATAATCTATGAATACTTGTTGGCAATGTGATGGTATATTTACTACACCTCTATAGAAAGATCCTACAACTAATACCTGACCACCTCCACAAAGGGAATTACCTGTATATCTTGTACCAAATTCTTGTTGACATGCTGCATCTAAATATTCTCTTGGGATTATAAAATCTGCTAGTCTATTTATGTCAGTAGCAGTTTTATAAACAGGAGGACCTTGATAATATTGAGGTTGGGATGTTAGATATTGATTATTAGTTGCTGGACAAAATCCTGTATATATGCATAAGAATCCAGAAAAGAAATTTGGTAAATTAGATACTGGTTGGGCTGGCACACCACCTACACCTAAAAAATTTGGAAATAAATGCCATTCACTATTAGGACAATATACAGAAGCTTCAGTAAAATTATGGTTTGGAAATATTCTTGATAAAGGATTACAATATCCCGATTGTATAGCTATTGCTTGTGATTGTTGTGGATAAAATGATTGTAATCCCCATGCATTTGTTGATAATGTTTGATGGAAAGGTGCTGTTGCATTGACCCATCCAGCTCCATATATAGTCAGGCTTACTGGTATATCAATATTCTGTGTATAATTATTTGTAAAGAAATATGTATAACCCCATTCATACCATTGTTTGCCATTTTGATCTGGTGGAGGTCTCATAGAACAAGGATCCCAATTATTTATATTGCCAGCTACTACAAACATATGGACAATCCATCCAGTTATTGGTGGTACAAAGTATATTGTAAGGTTCCATCTATTTCCATATATACTATTAAAATAATTTGTTATAGTCTGCGATATATTTGTACATATATTTTGATTTATGCAGTATGTATCATTTCCAGAAGATGAAAAATAAGATAATAAAAATGCATAGGATAAGTTAACTTTGTTATCATTAATATATGATAATAAAACAATACTATTCTGGATTGTTAGAGTATATTGATTTTCTACATTATATGTTTGCATTGTTTTTTGATTATAGTTATTTGATATTAAGGTATACAATAGAACTAATAATGATATTATTGAAATTATAATAACAAATGTTATAGTATTTATTTGGTTTTTCATTTTAGATAATATAATAGTATAAATAGGCCTATTATTACTACAATTATAACTATTGCCGTTGGTAAAATCAAATTAACATTAATGTTGTTACTGGTATTTACATTTGGTTGTGGATAAATTAATTGTTGGTTATTATTTGTAAGATTATTTGTTAAGTTTACTTCAGTTTGATTTATACATTCAAATACACCAGTACAAGATATATGAACAATATTTGGTGGTGGACATTTTTGTAGAAATTCTTGATATAATTGATTTAATGAATAATTGTATGGACATCTGAACCAGTTACCTTGGAAAGATAAATTCTCTGGACAATAACCACAGCTGTAAAAATTACGGTAGTATGATAATAGTTGCTGATAAGATTCATTACCTGCTATGTAAGAAGGCGGTATATATGGAGGATCAAAACATGGATAAATTTGATTAGAACATGGTGGATAATACCAAGGCGTATTTGGACAATTTAATAGACTATCACATAATGTTCGATTACCTTCTGGTATAATTACATCTTGATATGCTGAAGAAGGAATTAATGTATATGGACTAATTAATGTTCCGTTTGGATATTTACAATAACTGCTGTTTACATATATTAATCCATAATGGGCACAAAATGAATATTCGGGAGGTACATTATTTTCAAAATATTGTAGAGCATCAAAATATGTATTATTTATAATACAATAAGAACCTGTATCATTTGTATAATAAGTTCCTCCGCCATATTCACAATAAACTGCTATTGGATTTATCATAGAGAATATATTATATAGTAAATTTGTGAAGATAGTTATAAGAAATGCTAATAACTTTCTATTTTGAGAGAGTAACATTTTGTATAGCTACTATTGTAAGCTGAGGAAATGATATGCCAAATGGTGACTGCTCAAATGGTACATATATGTATCCATCTTGTGACCAATAAACTCCTCCGCAAGGTGCCCCTATTGCATCACTGCAGGCTTGATAATCTGAATAATATCTGTAACATTCACTTTTACTACGGGTTGTTCCACCTATTCTACCATCTGAAGTAAAAATTAAACATCTTGTTATAGTTCCCCAAGAATTTGCAATTATCCAACATTTTGGAGTTCCATATACTTCTTGACATAGTTGGGATTGTGTATCATATCCAACCAGCAACATAGCATGAACTGTAGTTTCTACAAAATTTGAAGGATATTTATTTGGATTAGATCCCCCATTTCCAGCCATAAAGCCACCAACTGTTAATGGTCCATAGCATAACAAATATTGAATTATTTCTAGACTTGATAAGTTCCCTCTTTGAACTAATTCCATAACTTTGTGTGAATAATAAATTGGTGAAGTAGGTCCGTTGTAATCAAAACCACATACATCACCAGGATAACTAGTGGCACCCGTACTACATCTTTTTAAAGTAGAACTATAGTGTGCCCGTCCTGGATCTGCTGGTATACCATATTGAGATGTATATAGAATACCCAAATATGGCCAACCACCATTACAACCCATATTATCTTCACAATATCTTGGGGTATTTGGATAACCTCTATTGCACTTTATTGCTATGTATGCAGCAGATAATGTTAATCCTTCGTTAGGTTTATTATTTCTTATCATATAAATTGAAGCAATTTCGTTTGAAGATGCAAATGCCCAACAGCTCCCACAAACCCCCTGATCGCCTATTGGAGGTAAATAATTATTTCCATCTACATCACCCCAGAAAAATTTTGGTTGTCCAGTATATTTAACTAAACATCTACTATTTGGGTCAATGGTATTATTTGTTTGATTGGTATTATTAGTTTGGATAGTCTGATTATTTTGATTATTATTATTATTTTGATTATTATCTGGATTTATAACTATAATAGTTCCATTAGGCAAATATCGATTAAATATGAAAATTGTATCATTAAAATCTGCAGAAATAAAAATAGTATTATTTGTACTAATCAAATATATATAATTATTTGGATACAAAAAACTTACATTTTGACCATTGTTAAATAAAATTACAGATTTATTTTGAAAATTAATCGTATAATTATTATTATATTGGATTATTAATTCGTTGTCTCTTGAATATAATATAATTCCACTTGGTATATCAACTTTTATATAATGTGTACCTTGCATGTTGTTTATTGTATCCTGTAAATTTTGTAAATTATTGATAAAATTCTCAAATATAAATTTTTCTTGTTCTCTTTTAACATTTGTAGAATATTGATAATAAATTAAGAAAGATAATGATACAATTAATAATATTATTGCTACTGAGAGCAAATTTAATTGATTCTTTTTCATTATGATCTATAAATATTTAAAAAGATTTAAAAAATTTTTTTTAACTTGGATTTTCTATATAAATTGTTACATCTGTTGGGGAAGTTTTTTTAACAAGCAAAGGTATTTTTTGATTAGGACTTCCACGTGACAATTCATAAAATAATCCGGAAGTATAATATTGAATCATACTATTTGTTGTATTTATTATTACATTACAAGGCACTGTATAATTATAATATTTGTCATATATGTAGCAACTTAGTAAATTACCATTACTATATATATAATTTAGATATTTGTTTATTTCAATGGTAATATGAAATTCTGTTCCATTATTAGAATAACATGCTCTTTCAATCATCGTATATAAATTTTGACATGAAGATATATTTTTATATAATAATTGAGTCTCATTATTTATGCTTGCAAATTTAAAATATAAATATAAAGATAAACCAAAAGCAACAATTGCTATAATTATCCAAAACCACTTTTCCATCTTTATCCTTGAATATTAATATAAACATAATTTCCTGCCGAATAAATTAATATATACTTTCCAGGATTTATATTATAATTACAATTTTGCATTACAACATTTGGATCTATACTCTTTACTCCATCTATTAAATCTTGACATGTAAATGATGGTCCTTGATAATGAATCAAATAACAAAGACCTTGGGCTTTTTTATAATAACATGATATTATATTCATTGCAATAGTTGTCATTGAACTTACATTTGTTTCTACTACAGTCTGTGTAGTATTATATTTTGGCATTATGTTATTTATGTATGAAGATATATTTCCTCTTAATACAAATATTATTCCTACAATTGTTAATGTAACAATTATTCCAATAAAGATTAAAAAAGTATAATTAATTGGGAGCTCTTGAATTCTTATTGCCATATTATAATATAACTATTGTTGTATATTATAAATATGCTGTTGTATGGATATATATTTCCTCCACTGTTATTTAAACGGAATATAATCTTATTTGAATTAAATTTAGTATAATTTTGTACATATTGTATTAATGTTGCTGAATTTAGGATAATATTCTTATTTATATAAACATCATAACATATATCAAATAATTTATTTGTATTTACATTATTATTGTAACAATTTAATATTAATCCTACTATACTTGAATAAATTGTATCAATACTCTCATTTGAATATATAACATTTATTGCAGAAGGATAATATTCTTTGCATGATGGGGAAAAACCACCCTGTGATATTAATGTTTGACAATAATATGCTTGAGAATTACTAAAGAATTTTGTATATACAATACTCAATATAACTACAGTTGATATTATTGCTATTATTATTATAAATATAGTATCTATTGCTATGTCGTTCTTCATATATAATGAATATTTCCGTTATAAATATATATAATTCTATAGCCGGAAGGTATTGTTATTCCATTTATTGTACAATTCTCACTAAGGAATACTTTAATATTAATTATTTCTAGAAAACTTTTATCATATAGATTTTTTAATTGCTGACAGTTAATATTTTCTATATTCTCTCTACCCAAATTATTTTTTATGTTATAAATATAATAAAAAGAAAATATACTAGCAGCTATAATTAATATAAAGGTTATTATAATCCAATATATTGAATTTTGAAGTTTCATAATTGTATACTTGTTGGTAAATATGGACCAAATATGGTATATACTATCAATATTCCTACTATTGAAAATATTACATAAAATATTGTTCCAAATAAAAGATTTCTACCTATATAATATGAGGTCATCGTACTATCAAAGCCATATTTTATTCCAGCGCTCATATATGATGTTATTATTACATATTCTATAAAAAATATGCCTATTATTGCTACAAAAAATGTTGGTGGTATTAAATTATATAGATTAAATGTGGTTACAACAAAATTGAATAAACTAGATCCACCCCCTAGACCAAAAGATTGACTTATCAATTGAAAGAAATATGCAAGTGCAAAAAGCATCGAAACTATACCGTTATTAAAAACTGTAACAATTGCAGAAATTAATGGTACTAGATTTTTTGATGTAATATCTATTAATCCAATTATTTCGTTTAGTATTTTTCTTACGCTATATCTTATGTTGTTTACATTTTCTAAATTTATTGATACATTATATGCAATTTTTGATAAAGTTTCAGGACCCTTTGATGCAGAAGTGACTAAAAGTTGCATAGACTCTCTTACTAATTTTGATGGATATAAATTTAATGAACCAATTTTTGGATCAAATATAGATGTATTTAAATCATAACCTCTTCTTAAATTATATAATGTTGTTTTTAGGAAATTTTCCATAACTCCAGAAGATTTTATTATCTTATAATTATAATAGGTTTTTTCAATCACTATTTCAAATGGATAACCATCTTCTAATAGTGATGAAAATTCGTATACAACAATTGGAAATTCATTTTCAATTTCTTCAATTTCATATATTTTTTTAACTTTTTGGAAAGATGTTAAATAATAATATGATCCTATACCTAAACCCAATCCTAAAGGTAATGTTAAAGTTAAAACAGAATATATTAATGCTCTATCTTGATAAACTATATTTAAATAATCATTTAAAAATCCTTGTGGGATAAGAGCAATTTTTATAGCTAAAGAAATTAAATGATAAATTCCTATAATTGCAATTGATCCTAATATTATTGAAATTATTATTGCTGGAACTTCTTTATTTCCTAATTTAAATTTTCCAGGTTTTGGTAAATCCTTTGCTAATGATAAATCTGGAACAGCAAATGCAAATGGATTTTTTGATAGAAAATTTTGAATTATTAAGAATGTAATGACAGGTAGAATTATTATATATGAAAATGCTATGAAATAGAAACTTACAGTATTTAACAAAAACACAGATATTATTGGTAGCATCATCAAACTGACTATAGGCATCATTACTAAGAAAGATATAATAACTGTTGCTGGTTCTTTCAGAGCATCTACATATAATTGGGATTTTTCTAAAGATTTCTTTAATACCCATCCTAATATTCTATCTAATAATTTATTTATATCATCAATAGACGTTTTATATTTAATATTTACAATATGTGTCATTGCATATACAAAGTCTAGACTTAAATAAAACCATCTTCTTTGATAATATTCTAGTGCTGATTCAATATCTTTAAATTTGCTTGTTTCTAAATTATATAATAATGATTTAAAGTCTGTTGCAATATAACCTTTCATGTAATATGCTACATATTTTATTCCATTTTCTAGATTGGGATTTCTTTTTAGATATAAAGATAAATATAATATTATCCATACAATTTCTGATGTTACCTGTATTCTAACAATTTGTGTATAAAATATTGGATAATATGCAAAATAGAATGATAATATTAGTAAAGATATTAATAAAGAAAAAGCTAATTGAAAGCTTACAAAACTTAAAATAAAATATATAATTATAGATAATATCATTAGAGTTATTACAGAAGAAAATATATTATCAGGATTAGTATTTAATCTATTTAACCATAAATGAAATGCATATTTTTTATATATAGAATTGGGAGCTTTTAATTTTATTAAATTAAAATTATTGTAAAAATACTCAAAAAAATTCATTACATTTAACTTGTTGCGGCTGGTATATTAATTAACTGATTATATGGTACTCTCATCAAGAATTGACATAATGGTATACCATTATTATTATTACTTATACCCAATGCTGTACAATTTCCTGTTACTACTAATATTCTATTACTGACTGTTAAGTTTAAATTACATCCATGTGCACTATTATAATAATTAAGAACTTTTAACAATGCACTGAATACTTGGTTTGTAATCCATGTTGGTAATTGTGCGGAACATTGTGCTGGACCTGGATATAATATTTGGGATGGAGAAGAAATGTAAATCGTCGCTTGTCCAGTTTCTACATTAAATGATGTGGCAGAAGAATAATTTCCAAATACATAACTTGTTGCTTGTACTGGACTATAATATAATTGATCAATGTAACGTTGACATGTTAAATACATACATGCCAATGGTGTTATTGGATATCCTTGATATTGACATTGACTAGAGGGACCTCCGTATAATTGTAATATTACATTACATGGGACTGCATTTGAACAAATATAATATCCAGGACTTGCTTGTACAAGTCCATTTCCTATACTTTCATACCTTGTACAGAATGTTACTGGATCTTGACAATAGTTTAAACAATTAGCAACCGCTTGTTGTATTTGTGTGTTTGATATTTGGCTAATATTTGATGATTGTTGCTGAAATAGTCTAATTACAATAACTGCTACTACCAACATTATTATTATTACAAATATCAACTGTACAGCCATATCTATACCCCTTTTTTTCATAATTAAGGATAAATATTTTATTCTTTATAAATATTTTCAGTCAGTAATATATAATAAATTCCATATCTTTTTCATACCTCAATTTTTCTATTAGTTTCTTATCAATATCAATAGCACTTTTATTTGAGTTTATTGCTAAGGTTCTATCATCAATATAATTACTTTTTCTTATAACAATACTTCTGTCATTTGTTAATAATAAATTTCTTGAGCCATAAGCAATTATGCTGTCTATTAAATCATCAACCTTAATTATAATCTTTATTTTTCCTTCATTTAATAAATGATCTTTAAGATCCTCTGGTAAATCCTTTACAGAATAGTTTGCATTTACACCAATTATACAATCTCCTCCTTCAGTTAAATAATTGTCTTTAGTAATTTCTAAGGTACTTTTATGTGTTGCTTTTATTAATTTATGTCCTTTAGCTTTTATTACTAATTTCATTTAAGTAATTTAGTATTTCTCTTGTAACATTTCTATTTAAATATTTATCAAATCCCTCATATTGAAATATATGATGCAAATCTATTAAATAATATTGACCATCTTTTAATAATAGGTCAAATGCAAATATTTGTAAGTCACATTTATCCATAATCTTATATCCAACATCTATTATATCTTCATCTAATTCGTATTGTTTTCCATATCCACCCTGACTAATATTTGCCTTAAAACTATTTCTATTAATTCTCTCCATTGCATCAATTGGTTTTCCTACAAAAATTATTCTTATATCTTTTTCATAAGGTATGTATTTTTGAAATATTAAGTGTTTTATGTTTATTTTCTTCTCTAATAAATATTTTTCTAAAAAGCTATATAGTTCTCTTTCATTATCTATCTTATGTACAAATTCTCCTCTATGAACAAACTGATGCTTTATTATCATTGGAAATCCTATTTTATTTATTACATATTCTATGTTATCTATTGAATATATTTTCATAAATTCTGGAATTTCTATATATTTATTAAGAATACTGTAAAATAGAGTTTTTGATATTACGGATTCTTTAATGTGTATGGTATTTATTACTTCTTTTCCATTTTGTTTAAGATATCTTGCTAGAAAGTGTATATCAGATAAAAAATTTGATCCAAGGAAAAAGTAATATAAGTCATAGTTTAATATTTTTTCATTATATGGAAATATATTGTCCTTTTCTATATCAATAATATTAATATTATTATAGTTTTTTATTTCTTCTTTTAACTTTAATATTCTATAATCATGCGAATTAGTTTTTGCAAATATTGCTATTCTACCCATTCTTAATATCTGGGGGGTAAAGTTATAAGTTTTTTATAAAAATTAATTAAATGGCCAAGTCCGTCAAAAAGTCTAAATCTAAAAAAGTTTCTAAGGTTAATGAACCTAAAAAGAGTTTAAGAGAATTATCGGAAATTGATATAACAAAACACTATTTAGTACCAAAACTTGTAATATTATCTGAAGAAGAGAAAAAAGAATTATTAGAAAAGTATAAAGTATCTCTATCAGATTTACCAAAGATTAAAATTTCAGATCCCGCATTAAAAAATTTAAATGTTAAACCGGGAGATGTAGTTAAGATTATAAGAAACAACCCATGGATTGGGGAAGAGATATACTATAGGGTTATTGTTGAGGATTAAGCTTATAAGAATATCATATATATACATAAAAAGTGGCTAATAATAATATAGATGATTATATCTTATTTTATAAATACTTGGAGGAAAATGATCTCCTAGGAGTACAACTTAGGTCCTTTGAATATTTTGTTGATGTAGAAATGACAAAGATTGGAAGGGAATTGGGGACATTTTCTCCAAGATTATTAGTTCCTGGATTAAGGGATTTGCAATTTAAAATAGAAAAATTATGGTTGGGGAAGGCAGATTTTATGGAAAAAGAAGGGGTTTCTAGATTAATATATCCGATAGAGGCTAGAATTAGAAGACTTACATATGCTGGAACAGTATTTATGGAATTTTCTGTATATGAAAATGAAACTTTAAAGAGTAAATATCAGGTATCTATTGGAAGATTGCCAATAATGGTTAGATCAAAATATTGTAATACTTATGGGTTATCTGAAGAAGAATTAATAAAAATTGGAGAAGATCCGACAGATAGGGGTGGGTATTTTATTATTAATGGGAATGAAAAATTAATTGTACTATCTGAAGAACTTGGCACAAATAAATTTTATGTTCAAAAAGAGTTTGGTTCTATAAAATATAGTGGATATTTATTATCCGAATCTTTAACCCAATTAAAAGCTCATAGAATGGAGATGACAAAAGATGGTTTATTATATTTATCATTTGAGAAATATAAAAAAGTTCCTCTAATACCACTGGTAAAGGCTTTAGGCTTAGAAAAGGATGTTGAAATAAACCAATTGATTTCAGAAGGAGAGGAGTTTGAAGAGGTATATATTAACTTATTAGAATTTCAAAATATTAGAACTTCTGAAGATGCAATAACTTATTTAGCCGATAAATTGAAATTAACAGGATCTCCAGAAGTTAAAAGAGAAAAATTATTATCAATATTAGATAATTTATTATTACCAAATATTGGTACATCACCGAATGGTAGATTATTAAAGGCGTACAATTTATTGAAAATGGCAAGAAAGATATTATTATTAGCTCATGAAAAGATTGATGAAGATATAAAAGATCACTTTGCAAATAAAATAGTTAGAGCACCCGGAGAATTATTAAGAGAATTTTTCTTAGTTACTTTAAGAACGTTGATGACAGATGCAATGTACCAATATGAAAGATTAGTAAAAAGGGGAAAAATACCATCATATACATATATATTTAGATCAAAAATATTTACTGAAAGATTTGAAAATGTTATGGCTATTGGAAAATGGACAAGAAATAGGACTGGAATTTCTCAAGCTCTAGATAGAACAAATAAAATTTCTGTTTTATCTCATTTAACAAGGGTTGTCTCTTCAATATCTGGTGAAGCTGAATTGTTGGAAGCAAGAATGGCTCATGGTACGCATTGGGGTAGATTAGATTTAATAGAAACACCTGAAGGTCATGAAACTGGACTGAGAAAAAATAAAACAATTCTGGCAAAAATAAGTTTTGAAGAGGTTGATAAGCGTGAATTAATTAAGAAATTGGAGGATATTGGATTAAGGCCAATAGTTAAAAATATTTCAGATATAAAAAAATAAAATGGCATATGAGGTTTATATAGATAGTATTTTTGTTGGATATGTTGATGATGCTAATAAGTTTATTGAAGAATTTAAGGAAAAAAGAAGAAAAGGTATTATTCCATACTTTGTAAATATACATTTTGATGAAACAAGAAATGTTATAGAAATATTAACAAGAAAAGGAAGGATTTTAAGACCTTTAATTGTAGTAAAAGATGGTAAACCACTATTAACAAAGGAACATATTGAAAAATTAAAGAGAGGGGAAATAAAGTGGTCTGATTTAGAAAAGGAAGGTATAATTGAATGGGTTGATCCTGCTGAAGAAGAAAATTTGAATGTTGCATTATATCCAGAAGACATAAAAGAAAATATAACTCATTTGGAGCTATCCTCTTTAGTAATATTTGGTATAGCCACATCTTTAGTTCCATTTTCAAATAGAAATCAATCTGCAAGATTAAATAGAGGTGTTAGACCACAGAGGCAGGCTCATGCTATATATTCTCTAAACTTCCATAATAGGTTTGATACTGATATATCGATATTATATTATCCACAGTACCCGATTACCAGAACATTTTCTTTTAACATATTTAAGGATGATTATGCAATAGGACAAAATGTAATTGTTGCTGTAATGACACAGGAAGGATATAACATTGAAGATGCAATTATCATGAACAAAGGTTCAATAGATAGGGGTTTATTTAGATCTGTATATTTTAGATCTTATGAAATAGAAAGATTAAGATATTCTGGAGGATTACAAGATGAAATTACAATCCCAGATCCATCTGTAGAATTATATAGAGGTAAGGATAAATATAAAAATTTAGAAGAAGATGGAATTGTTTCTGTTGAATCTTTTGTAAGATCTGAAGAAGTCATTGTTGGAAGAGTATCGCCCCCAAGATTTATTGGTTTAACCTCTGAATCTATTGCAACAGGTTTAAGAAAAAAAGATTCTTCATTAACTACTGGTAGTGGGGAAGAAGGGTGGGTAGATAAGGTTGTAATAACAGAATCTGATGATGGAAATTTATTAGTTAGGATAAAATTAAGAGATTTGAGGATTCCGGAACTTGGAGATAAATTTTCTGTAAGACATGGACAGAAAGGTGTTTTGGGAATGATTGTTGATCCATCAGATATGCCATGGTCTCCTTCTGGTTTAGTCCCAGATATAATATTCTCTCCTGCTGGAATTCCTTCAAGAGAAACTGTTGGTTTATTATTAGAATTACTTGCTGGAAAAGTTGGAAGCTTGAGTGGAAGATATGTTGATGGAACTCCTTGGTATGGGGAAAGTGAAGAAGAATTAAGGAAAGAATTATTATCTTTAGGATTTAGAGAAGATGGAACAGAAACATTATATAATCCTTTAACTGGAGATGAATTTAAAGTTAAAATATTTGTTGGAAGTATATATTATTTAAGATTAAAATATATGGCAAAGAATAAATTACAAGCAAGAGCAACAGGTCCTGTTACATTATTAACTAGACAACCAACAGAGGGTAAATCAAAGAAAGGTGGTTTGAAATTTAGTGAAATGGAACATGAAGTTCTTGCTGCTCATGGTGCTTCTATATTATTAAGAGAAATGTATTCTTCTGATGATACAACTATTTATGTTTGTGAAAAATGTGGTTCTCTTGCTATTGAAGATAATATAAGAAACAGAGTTTATTGCCCCATTTGTGGTGAAACTGAAAAAATATCAAAAGTTAAAGTTTCTTATGCATTTCATTTATTATTAAATGAATTGATCTCTCTTGGAATTTGGCCTAAGCTTAAGTTAGATTATAAATTTTGATGATGAAAGATATATTCTTCAAAAAGATTTCTGAAATCCAACATTCTTTATTAAGTCCAGATGTGATAAGAAAGATGTCTGCAGCAAAAATAATTGTATCAGAATTATATGATGAAGATGGAACCCCGATAAGGGGTGGATTGATGGATTTAAGATTGGGGGTGGTAGATCCAAGTTATGTATGTGAAACATGTGGAAAAACTGCAGGAAAATGTTTGGGTCATTTTGGTCATATTGAATTGGCAAGACCAGTATTGCATCCGGAATTTTTACCAATTGTTAGAGAATTAATAAATGCTGTTTGCCATAATTGTGGTCATGTAAAATTAACTAAAGAAGAAAGGGAGTCTGCATTAAACAAAATAGAAAGATACAGAAATTCAAGAAGATGGAATAGATTATTTAAATTTGTAATTAAGTTTGTATATTCAAAAGCTAAAAAAAGATCAAAATGTCCTATATGTGGATATGAAAATCCAAAAGTTGAATTTAAGAAACCATTTTATTTTTATGTTAAGGATAAGGAAAATGAAAGAAGAATGTATCCTGTTGAAATTAGAGCAATATTTGAAAAAATACCAAATGAAGATTTACCATTGATCGGATTTGATTCATCATCTTCTAGACCAGAATGGATGATATTAACTGTTTTACCTGTACCTCCGGTAACAATGAGACCTTCAATAGTTTTGGAAACTGGTGAGAGAGCAGAAGACGATTTAACCCATAAATTAGTTGATATTGTAAGAACGAATCAAAGATTAAAGGAAGATATAACGACAGGAGCCCCACAAGTTATTGTAGATGATATATATAATTTACTACAATACCATATATTTACATATTTTAATAATACTTTACCAAACATTCCAAAGGCTCAACATAGATCTGGAAAACCTTTAAAATCATTGGTTGAGAGAATTTCTGGAAAAGAAGGTATAATTAGAAGATATTTACTTGGAAAAAGAATAAATTATAGTTCAAGAGCAGTTATTTCTCCAGATACAAAGATAAGACCAAATGAGGTTGGAATACCATTATATGTTGCAAAAACATTAACAGTTCCAGAAAGGGTTACTGAA
>Ga0187840_10000052_pt1 | contig 16809 bp, 16 predicted proteins | sample OCT_B_HostDNA_FD_136652 | JGI IMG/M metagenome (GOLD analysis project Ga0187840, IMG submission 136652) | Extremophilic microbial mat communities from Yellowstone National Park, Wyoming, USA - OCT_B_HostDNA | ecosystem: Environmental > Aquatic > Thermal springs > Hot (42-90C) | place: USA...
AATGTAGCCTTCAAGGCTGCACCCCAGCTCTACCCATCATCAGCAGGATCTGGGCCAATGTACCTCATAACCGAGGAGCTCGGGATCCCCTGCGTAGCGGCGGGCATCGGCGACCACAAGTCCAACGTCCACGCACCCAATGAAAGCATAGCGATAGAAGACTACCTCAGAGGCATACTACATATGGCTCTAATCATGGCGAACTTTGTGCCCTACATGCGGGGCGGCACATTACCCTATGTTTAGGCAAAGCCGCGACACAAATTTATATTAAAGAAGTCATAGGCTATCACGCTGGTGGAGGGCAATGACGCCTGAGCTGAGCTCCTACGTTAGGTTTAAGACGCCTTCGGAACTCGCAAACGCGACGCTCGAACTCGTCAAGATGGCGAGGGAGACGGGTAAGGTCAAGAAGGGTGTTAACGAGGTTATAAAGTCTGTCGAGAGGGGCCAGGCTAAGCTGGTCGTGATAGCTGAGAACGTGGACCCGCCCGAGATAGTGGCTCTTCTGCCGTCACTCTGCCAAGAGAGGAAGGTGCCCTATGTCTATGTCCCAACAAAAGAGGCCCTTGGAAACGCCGCCGGCCTAGAAGTCTCCGCCAGCTCGGTGGCTATTATTGACGCGGGTGAGGCCAGGTCCTATCTTGAGGAAATCTTGAAGCAACTCCAGAAGATCACTAGAGGCGGTGCCTGAGGGTTTTATAATGGAGCCTATGAGGAGTTGAGCTAGGGTATGAGTAGCCAGGGCGTGCCCGCCGTGGTGGAACAGATCGTAGGCAGGACTGGTGTGAGGGGCGACGTTACACAGGTGAGGGTAAGGATATTAGAGGGTGATGACAAGGGCCGCGTGATCACGAGGAATGTGAAGGGACCAGTTAGGGTTGGGGACATACTAATATTGATGGATACCGAGAGGGAGGCCGAGAAAATCAAATAGCCGGTGATGAGGCATGCCGACGACGCACGTATGCAGCTTCTGCGGCCACACCTTCATACACGGTACAGGAATCCTCTTTGTCCGGAAGAGCGGGCAACTCAACTGGTTCTGCAGTAAGAAATGCTACGTCTACATGGTTAAGCAGGGCAAGGATCCTAGGAAACTTAAGTGGACAATGTATTACGGCAAGGAGAGACGCGGCTAATCCGATACCTCGGCTGGGTCGAAGAATATTCTCCACTCGTATTCGTATGTCGCCGCACTGTCCGAGGCGTGGATTATATTATCAGTAATGTCGAGCGCATAGTCCCCCCTGATGGTTCCAGGCTCAGCCTTTACGGGGTCAGTCGCACCGATCATCTTACGGACAACCTCAACAGCAGCCCTACCTTCAAGTATAGCAACCACAACCTGTTTATCGCTAACAGCGTTGATCAGGCTGGGGTAGAACGGCTTAGACTGGTGGACCATATAGAGCCTCTCGGCCAGGTCCCTTCTCATCTTCACGGACTTGAGCGCGACGATCCTGAGCCCCCTACTCTCGAACCGCGAGAGTATCGCTCCAACCAGCCCCCTCGAAACGGCTGAAGGCTTCAGCATTATGAAAGTACGCTCCCTCATGTACAGCGTGACTAGAATGACCCATCACTTAAATCCTACATCACTCCGCGTCCTCTCTCTTCCGATTACCGTGGCGACTTTCTCCTCGTCTATCTGTTGGTATTCTGAGATTTCGAGGACACTCAGGACGAGCTCCGCAGAGTAGAGGCTCCTGATGGCTTTAGAAAGCTCTAGCGCTAGCTCTGCGTTAAGTACTATAGGGAGATTGTGGTCTACGGCTGCCCTCCTCACCTCGTAATCCAGTTGCGGCGTGTATCCCGCGGTTACCACCATCCCTATTCTTCTAGACTTGATGCTCTTGACGGCTGACTCTCGATCTAGCTGGGGCAGGTTGGGGAGAGGCTGGTCTTGGAGAGTCAAGACCTCATAGCTAGCCTCCGAGAAGTTTCTTGCCGCCTCTAGGAGGAGTTCTCCATATTTGCTCGATTCTCCATAGATAAGTATTGGGTCCTCCTTCGCTGGAAGCCTATTCGGTGTCGCTGCGAGCCAGCTTGTCAAAAGGGCCTCGTGGAAACTTAGACCCAGGGCTGCCACCTCGCCTGTACTCCTCATCTCTGGCCCAAGGAACGGGTAGCAGTCCCTTATCTGGGCCCAGGAGAACTGTGGCGTCTTTACTCCCCAAACAGTCCGGAGTGGGGCATAAACCTCTGGGTATAGCTCGATCCACTTGTGATCAGGGTCATGCAGACCCATATTCAGCATGGCCCGAACGGAATCCTCCGCCAAATCATACCCATAGATTTTGCTGCTAAAGGGCATCGAGCGACTACACCTAAGGTTACACTCGATGACATAGACCTCTCCGTCTCTCACCAAATACTGTACGTTAAAGGGCCCCTTAACTCGAAGGGCCCTAGCAATCTCGCCGGTATACTCAGCGATCCGTTTGAGGGCAGAGTCGCTCAGCCTAAGCGGAGGGATCACTATTGTTGCGTCTCCGCTATGGACTCCGGCGTACTCAACGTGATCCATTGGAAGGATCTTACACCGCCTACTATCTGAGACACAGTCGACCTCCGCCTCGATCGCGCCCTGGAAGAAGTGGCTCATGACTATGGGCTTCGCGGTTAATCCCGCTAGCTTCTCCATCAGCTCCTTGAGCTCGTCTCTGTCGCGCGCTACGAAGACAGATGTCCCACTCAAGATGTAGCTTGGCCTCACGATGACTGGGTATCCAATTCTTTCAGCTACCTTCAGCGCCTCCTCGACATTCCGAACCCACCCCCAGGCAGGCTGCTTGATCCCTAATTCCTCGAGAAGCTTGCTGAACCTGTTCCTCTCTTCAGCCCTGCTTATCGAGGAGGATTGCGTCCCGATTATTGTTACCCCCCTTGCTTCTAGCTCCTCGGCAACATTATTCCCTATCTGGCCGGCAGCAGCGGTGATCACGCCCGCTCCACGCGTCATCCTGAAAATCTCTTCGATAGCCTCGGGCGCAAGCTCCTGATTAATCAGGTACGACACGACGTCCCAATCGGTGGAGACAGTCTCTGGGTTATAGTTGATTATTGCCGCGTCCCTCCCGAGTTCTTTGAGTTTCCTATATATGTTGACTGCAGACCAGTCAAACTCTACAGAGACTCCAATTCTGAAGCCGCCGGCACCGAGGAGTAGGATGAGATCCTTTTCTTTGAGACTGATATCGTCCTCCACGCCGTGGCAGGTTAGGTAGAGGTAGTTTGTTCTGGCAGGCTTCTCGCCGGCCAAGGTATCGATATTTTTTACCTTATAAGTGACTCCTAGCCGACGACTTATTGCCCTCAGCTCCGCTGCCGGGAGGCCTGAGAAGAGGGAGATCTGTTCGTAGGTGAAGCCGCACTTCAGAGCCTCGGCAACTAGTTTTTCCCTAAGCTCATTGTCTAACCCGTGTATCCCCCTCATTATTCCTGCAAGGTCTACTATCTTCTTGACAGGGGCGATGAAGAACTGATCGACCCTGGTGATCCTCGAGATCTCCTCGACAGACGCTCCGAGCCAGAGGGCCTTCGCAACGTCTCGGAGCCAGTAGGGCTTGAACGTTTTTAGCCTCTTCAAGACCTCTTCGAGGCTCTCACGGGTCTCGAGGATCTCCCTATCCACTAGGCCCAGGTATCCAAGGTCCAGCATTCTGAACGCCTTCTGATAGACCTCCTCAAGGCTTCTGCCGACCGCCATAACCTCGCCGACACTCATCATTTCGGATCCGAGGGTCTCGCTCCTAGGCCAAAACTTCTCCAAGTCCCATCTGGGAGCCTTGAGAACTATGTAGTCGAGGCTAGGCTCGAAGAAGGCTGTTGTTGTGCCCGTGACTAGGTTGAGGAGCTCGTCAAGTAGGTATCCAAGGCATAGTTTAGCAGCTATGTAGGCGAGTGGGTAGCCGGTCGCCTTACTCGCCAGAGCGCTGCTCCTAGACATCCGCGGATTAGTCTCTATGACGTAGTAGCCTCCGTTGGATTGGTTGAGCGCAAGCTGAACGTTACACTCTCCGACGAGCTGTATCGCGTTAGCAACGCCGAAGGAAGCTTCTCTGAGGGTCTGGTACTCGATGTCAGTCAGGGTCTGACTGGGGGCGACGACAAGAGAGTCGCCAGTATGGACACCCATCGGCTCTATATTCTCGAGGCAGGCTACAGCTACGCAGTTGCCTGCCCTGTCCCTCATAACTTCGTACTCTATCTCCTTCCATCCCTCGAGATATTTCTCGACGAGGACGCTTCCCACGGCGCTGTGCGAGAATGCTCTTGTCAGCTTTCCCCAGAGCTCTGACTCTCCGCTCGCGACGAATGACCCCCTACCACCCAGATTGAAGCTTATCCTAATAATGACCGGGAAACCGATTCTCTTAGCCGCCTCTACAGCCTCTTCCAGCGTGGTTGCGGGTTGCGAGGGGGGGACAGGGAGGGCTGCCTTGACCATGGTGTCCCTGAATAACGACCTTGTTAGTGCGGCTTCTATTCCACTTATTGGTGTTCCAAGCACTTTGACTCCATACTTATCTAGTGTTCCCGACCTGTAGAGCTGGACGCCCGACGTGAGGGCGGTCTGCCCCCCGAAGCCCACCATGATTCCGTCTGGCCTCTCCCTCTCGATGATCTTTTCCAGGAACTCGGTTGAGATAGGTGTGAAGTAAACTTTATCGGCGAAAAGTTTGGAGGTTTGTATTGTTGCTATGTTGGGGTTAACTAGGACGGTCGCTATACCCTCATCCTTTAGAGCCTTTAGCGCCTGGCTTCCACTATAGTCAAACTCTGCGGCCTCAGCTATCTTTATCCCTCCCGAGCCTATCAAGAGAACTTTACTTACGCGCTCCATTCTCCTCCACCATCTTTTTGAAAATGTCGAAGACGTAGGAAGCGTCTCGCGGCCCAGGCCTGCCCTCGGGGTGGAACTGTACACTTATCAAGGGTAAAGACTCGTGGACGAGACCCTCAATAACACCTTCATCACAATCTTCGAACCACTGTCGTAAACCAGTGCCCTCGATGCTATCACGAGAAACAGCGTAACCATGATTCTGCAATGTCACCACTCTCTTGCCAGTGAGCAGGTCCCGGCACCCCTTATTAATGCCCCTGTGCCCATACTTCATCTTGTAAGTTTTAGCGCCTAGAGCGAGGGCTATTAGCTGATGACCCAAGCAGACTCCAAGCGTAGGAGTCCCGCTCTCAATAACCTCCCTAGTGAGCTGGATCGCATAGCTAATCTTGGCCGGGTTTCCGGGCCCATTACTTATCACCACTCCGGCGGGGCTATAGGAAAAGACTGCATCGGCGCCGAGCCTTCCTGGAACCACCACTACCCTCAGCCCCTTGCCTGCGAGCGCGTCAAGAACCCCCCTCTTAACACCGAAGTCCACCACCACAACCGTGGGCCCGTTTGAGTCCCTATAGATGAAGGGGGCATCGTAGGTCGAGTACTCGAAGACCTTGGAGTCATAGTCCACGGACTTGGCCATTCTTATGAGCTGCCCCGGGTCAATCTCGCTCAGACTCTCCGCAACCTGTACAGCACACCCCATGACGCCCTCCTCCCTAATCTTCTTCACAAGCATCCTAGTGTCGACGTCCATTACGCCTGGGACGTCGTTTATCTCGAGCCACCTTTGCAACGATTTCTCCGATCGAGGATGGCTGGGCTCTGTTGCCTGGGAAACAACGAGAGCCTCAATCGTCATGCGGCCGGACTCGAAGTCAGGCGGAACCCCATAGTTACCTATCAGAGGGTAGGTCAGGATTAGTATCTGCCCCACATAGGATGGGTCTGTCAGGGACTCCGTGTATCCATTCATCGCGGTGCTGAAGACAATCTCGCCGGACCTTCTAACGTGTGCGCCGAATCCCTTTCCAAGAAAGAAGGAGCCATCCTCGAGAGCTAGAGCGGCCACGGGGCCGCCGAGAAGCTTTCTCGCCAGCGCGCCCACCGAGTTATCCAATCCGCTTCTATGATACATTAAAACAGCATCCCTACACTATATACTTATAGAACAATTTCGGTCACACTCAGGACAGAATGTATCAGGGTTGGTCAGTCAGCAAAGCCGTCCGCCACCTAGTCAGCTTTAACAAGGGTTATAGGCAGGCTCTTGAGGAGGGCTATGCAAACATATCAGCCCTCTCACGCCTGATTAAGCCCTCAGTCGAGAGCATGCTGGGCAGGGAGGTCACGATAGATTCCATAATAACCTCTTTAAAGAGGATGAGGGCCGTGGCCAAACCACCATCTTTCCAAGCAGTCAAAGTACTCGCTAGAAGCAGACTCGAGGTTAGGACCGGCATCGCCAAGGTGACCGTTAAGAAGAATAGCCAGACAAAGAGAATAGCTAGGGATTTAGCCACAAGTAGTTTGGGTTTCTTCCAGCTCTTGGACGGGGTCACCTCCATTACGTTGATAGTAGACCTGAAAAACTACGAGGAGGTCAGGCAGGCGTTTCCACCAGCATTTCGCATTTCCGAGAATACGAGTATGGCCGCTCTACTGGTCATTAGTCCTCCAAAAATCGCCGAAACGCCAGGAGTCCTATCACTCATCCTGGAGCACCTAGCCCGCCACGAGATCAATGTGGAAGAGGTTGTGAGCTGCCACACAGATACAATCATTCTCGTAAGGGGGGTGGACGGGGGGAGGGGATTTGACGTCATCCATAACCTTATAGCTTTGAGTAAACGGTTGGTCCAGCAACGGTAAGCGCTTGGTTGCTTGCTTTTTACCGTCGAGGAGCCCTTCTCTTATATAGGGAACCGGCTAAATTACGGTCAGAACAATTAAATACTGCTTTAATGTTGGATATAAACACAACGTGGAGGGGTGTAGGAACGCCCACGCTCGTCCAAAATTACCTACCGGTCCCGCGGCAAACCGAGCCGGAGTTCTGGAACACGGTTAGAATAGAGCACATACGACACTTAGCTCGATACGGTGAAGCTTTATGGGCATGGGATAGAGCGAAGCATACGACGCGGAGAATCCTCGACAGGCTGAGCTTTAGGGCTGAGCTGGAGGGCGTCGAACCTGATAGAGGGTCATCGAAGTCGATAGATGTCTCAACCTCCATGGCCTACGGAGCCATCGACATGTCGGCCCCGCTCTACCTAGGCGATATGTCGTTCGGGGCGCTGAGCGGAGTCCCAAACATAGCTTTAGCGAGAGCGGCCGACTTGACTGGAATCGTCACGGGGACGGGTGAGGGCGGGCTTCACCCCGAGGTGAGGAAGTGTCGCCGAATCACCGTCCAATGGGCCTCCGCGCGTTTCGGTGTAGATATTGATGTCCTGAACACTGGGCTTGGAATTGTCATCAAGATCGGCCAGGGTGCCAAGCCTGGGATAGGAGGCCACCTTCCTGGGATTAAAGTAACTAAGCCGATCTCAGAGACGCGGCGAATACCAGTGGGTGTAGATGCGATCTCGCCCGCCCCCCACCACGATATCTACAGCATTGAGGATCTAGGGCAGCGGATAGCGGCGCTAAAGGAGGCAACTGGAAAGCCAGTCTTCGTTAAGGTCGGTGTAACCAACTACATACCCTATATAGCCACGGGAATCGCCCGCATGGAGGCTGACGGGATAATAATGGATGGACAGGGTGCAGGCACTGGGGCAACCCCAGCGGTAGTCAGGGATAATGTAGGCCTCCCCGTGGAGCTTGCTGTTGCGGCGGTTCACGACGCGTTGAAGCGCGAAGGCCTTCGTGATGGTTTCACGGTAGTGGCAGCTGGACGGGTTAGTAGTGCGGAGGACACTGCAAAACTCCTAGCGCTCGGTGCTGATGTTGTGTCCATCGGGACCGCATCGCTCATCGCCATGGGCTGCGTCATGGTTCACAAGTGTCACTTAGGATTCTGCCCTGCCGTCATAACAAACAAGATAGAGGAGAACCCAGCCAAAGTCCTCTCACTTGAAACGGCTACGCGTTGGGTTGTCAACATGTTAAGGGGCTGGGTAGAAGAGCTAAGGCTGATTCTTTCTGCGGTGGGGTTATCTTCGGTCAAGGATCTTGTAGGGCGTCGAGACCTCCTAGTGGCCCGTGATGTGATGAAGGACGAGGCTCGGTTGTTGGGGGTGAATACGTTGTGACCGCGCCATGGTGGACGCCCCGCAGGATCAGACACCTCCAAGAATTGTCTGGCGCCGTCGGGAGACAGCCAGGCGAGCCCCCTATAGTTAGCATGGGCAGTACCGGCCCTCCCCATATCGAACACCCATACTTCATTAGGGATAGGCTGGTCAGTGATGGGGCCCAGGTAACTCGTCCGAGCATCGACCCTTACCGCGAGCCGGTCGAGACATTCATCTACCTCTGCGAAGGCAGGATCAGACTCTCTATGCCCCTAATAGTGAAGATTAGGCCTGAGGCCGATCAAACCTTCGCCATGGCGGCTGTCAAGGCATGTTACTGCATGAACGTCCTTGTAGACGTGGGACCAAATTTACCCGAGGGCCTGGAGAAGTATGGTGAAGCGGTCATCGCAGACATCTCACTGATGGGTCGCACAGACTTCGCGGCCTACATCACCACATGGTCAAATATGTGTAGGAGTGACCGCCCACTCTTTGTCCGAACAGCACCTGCTCTATCTTATGACTGGGTGGATCAGGCAACAAGCTGGGGGGTATCAGGCATATACATAGACGAGGACCTAGCTGGAGAGGCTCCGGTTGAGGTTGCCACCTCCCTGCTAGATCGCGAGCTAAGAAAAAAGGGCATAAGAAACAGAATCAATATTGTAGCTGGCGGCTCAACGATTAGGGGCTCCGACGACATCCACAAACTAGTTGCGCTCGGAGCGGACGCCGTGGTAATGTCGACGGCAGTTGAGCTTGCTGTGGGACTCCATGACTCTAGACCGGAGGGAGAGGTCATCCGTGAGAGGGTCGAAAACCTTCTACTTGGGATCCAGAGGGAGCTGAAACTACTCTCCGGCGCCGCGGGGGTAAGCAATCTCTTCAACAGCCTAGTAGGGAATAGAGAACTGCTTAGAGCAGTCGAGCTCGAACGGGAGGTTAGGCAGAAGCTGGGTGTTAAGCAGGCTGGTGTAGGATAATTGTCGCCATTAGAGGAGTTCAGAAGCATCTCTGGCTGCGGGATCCTCGGGATGCTGAGGAAAGCTGGGGCGCCGAGGATAAGGGCCGAGGAAGCACTCTGCTCTATCGAGTGTGTCAGGTATAGGGGCAGCAAGTATGGAGCGGGTTTCGCGGCCTACAACGTTGAAGGGGTCTGCGAGGGGCTCTTCAAGGTTAAGGCCTTCGTAAGGGGGGAAGACGCCCTGCTACACGTCAAGAAGATCTTGTCCGAATATGCTGGAGGCGACCTCTTTGAGCTAGGCTTTGAGTTTCAAGGAGAGACCCAGTTCTTGTCCTGGGCCGCCTCTGTACAGGCCTCGGTAGATAGCTTGAGGAGGGCAGTTGACAAGACGAACTATGACCTATTAAATTCTGGGATAAAGGGCAGGATCTACTCTTGGGGTCGATACGTGGAAGTTTTCAAGGGCGTCGGATACCCTGCAGACGTGGCGCGACTGTATGGGCTGGTGGAGCGCGACGCACAGGCAGATATGTGGATCGCCCACACGCGACAGCCGACAAACTCGCCGGGCATATATCCTATATGGTCACACCCCTTCTCTAGCTACGAGTGGGCGATTGCCCACAACGGCGATATAAGTAGCTTCGGTGCTAACATGGAGTTCATGAGGTATAGGGGGGTGTCAAGCTTCGTAGGTACTGACAGCGAGCTAATCGTCTACATACTTGACTATCTCACGTCAATCGCCGGATTGCCCGTCGAGAAGGCTGCCCTAGCACTGGTCAACCCGTTCGAGAATACGCTCGTTAGTGCTGAACACAGTGCCCTAGGCTTAGGGAAGTATATCGAGTTTCGCGGCGCTTGGCTTGACGGGCCCTTCAGCGTTGTCGCAGGATATTGCGACGGTGAGGACGTATACATGCTCGCGCTCGCTGACAGGTCCAAGTTTAGGCCACTGGTTGTTGGGGAAGACGGCGCGCGGATTTATGTCGCTAGTGAAGAGGCGGAGATTCGGGCTCTGTCGGAAGACGCTGACGTGTGGCCCGTGAAGCCTGGGGGGGTGTTCCTCGCGTCTATGAAGAGGGGAATAATTTTGCGGGGGAGGGAACACGTGCAAGTTTTCTATCGCAAGGTTAGAACGCCGCCGCCAAGTAGGGGGCTGGTCATAGACGCCTCAGGTATGAGCTACAGCCAGATCAACAGACTAGTCCGAGAGTACTTTCAGTCCGGGGCAAGAGAAGTTACCGTGAAGAACGTGAATGGGCACAGATATCTGGGCATAAACGTCCCCCCCGGATGCAGGCTCAACATATACGGGACGGCCGGAAACTGCCTCGCGAACTTCAACAAGGGTGGCGAAATAATAGTTTATGGGAGTGCACAGGACGACGTGGGGGACGCGATGTACGGCGGCCGCGTCGTAATACATGGAGACGCGCGGGATGTGATTGCGCAGGCGCTCCAAGGGGGAGAGATCTTCGTAAGGGGTAGTGTGGGAAACCGTGCGGGGATACAGATGAGAGAGTTTAGAGACAGCACACCCTTCCTCATAATAGGTGGGAGGGCAGACGACTATCTCGGGGAATACATGGCCGGCGGCGTCGCAATGGTGCTCGGGATAGATGCGATAGATCTAGACGAGTGTCTAGTCGGGAGATATGTTGCCACGGGTATGGTCGGCGGACGCATATACGTGCGGGGCCGCGTAGAGAGATGGAGGATTGGCTTACCACCACCTAAACTCGACGTATTACGCTATCTGAAAGGCCTATACCTCGAAGGGCTCATTGATTACCATACTCTCAACAAACTTGAATCAACCAAGGGAGAGATAACGCTTGACGACATAAGGGCGAATCTATCTGGCGAGCCGCTCCGAAGGGTTTCAAAGCTCTTCACATCAAAGTACCACAAGGATCTGAAGGTGGAGGAGAGGCAGCTAAGAGATTGGGATCTGAAGCTCGTTACAGGTCCTCTTTGGAGATTCTTCACCGAGTTCGGGTTGGACCAAAGACTCTATCAGCGCATATTGGAGTCGGAGTTCACAATTATCGAGACCGCGCAAGCGGCCGCTAAGAGGGAGCAACATGTTGAGGCTGAAGAGGGCTAGGGGCCCTACGCGGCAAAGTGCTTGAAGGTTTTCTCGACACCTAGGTGAGGGATGTTAAAGATTCAGGGTGGTGTGGGTGGATAATTACGTGTACGATTCGTACATCTTTTATATATAACGGCCCACCTACCTGCATGGTGAGGGGCCATGAAGAAATACGCATGGATTGCTCTCTCAGTCGCTTCCCTCGCCGTACTAGGGGTGGCCTTAGCCTCGGTATTCGCTACTCCCTCGGACGCCCCACACGGTTGGTGGCGCGGCTGGAGGTGGCACGGCCTAAATCAGACCCAGATAGTGACTTCAGAATCAGTGGTGAGGGAACCATCTCTGACGCCGACGTAGGATACCTAATTATCTCAACTGTGGGGGGTGAGGTTAGGCTCGCCGCACCACCAGTTTGGACATATCATGGAGAGAGAAGGAGCCTTTTCAGATTATTCGCCGAAGACCTACTGAATATTGGTGACAGGGTGCGGGTAGTTGTTTTAACAGTTCAGGCCACTAGGCCCAACGGGATGACAACGACTGTGTCGATTTCTAAGACCATCACCGACCTCTCAACAGGCGTCGAGGTTTATGCGGTTTTGCCGGCCAGGCTTAGCTCACAAGAAACGCAGCCACAGACAGATTCAACAGGCTTTGCTCTGCGGTTGGGCGTCTAGGCATTGGGCTAATCTTAGTTTTTATATCTCTTACATTTTTTTAACAGTAGCAGTGCCCAGCCATGACTATTGCTCCTAATTTGCTACGGCTCGACGTGCTGTTCGAGTCCGTCAGCTTGGCCATAGGCCTCGCCATTGCTTCAACAGCGCTGGCGGCCTATAGGAGGGTGGGGTCTAGAACTCTATTGCTGCTGTCCCTCGGATTCTTCATCACGTCTTTCGCGATGTTGTTCAGGGTCGTAATAGTTGCGTGGGCGCTTTCTGAGCTTCCTTGGCGAGGCCCATTCGGAGGATTCTACTTTCTCTCACTCATTCGGCTTCAGGAGTTCGTCTATTCTATCGTTAGGCTATCCGGCTACCTAGTTTTCCTTTACCTATACGTCACTCATCCCCTAACGAGAGAGAGGATAGTTGCGGGCTTGGCTCCGGCCGGGATAGGGCTGATATACAGCCCGCTCTTCGAAGCGACGGCCGCTCTGATCCTCGGCTACATCGTCTATCAGCTCTCCAGAGTGAACAGAAGTGGGGTCTCGCTATACACCGGCTATGTGTTTTTAGGCTTCATAATGCTTCTGGCGAGCCATCTATTGTTTCTCGCAACGCCCTTCTCCCTAATCCTCTACTTTGCAGCTCATGCGCTGCAGATGCTCTCCTTCCTACTCTTGCTCGCCTCAATGCTGGCGGTGTTGTTTCATGGTAAAAGACTACAGATCTAAGGCAAGGATCTACGCGGATAGCTTATCCTCGGTGGCGTCTCAGGTTTACGCGAAACCCACTAAGATCATGCTGGACGCTAACCTTTCCTATGACCGTCTCTCGAGGTATTTAGACACCCTTGTCGAGGGGGGCCTTCTCAAGAGGATAGAAGGGGGCGAGAGGCTTTACGTCATCACTGAGAAAGGCATGAAGTATCTCGCCGAGTTCAAGAGGTTTGAGGAGTTTGCCGCTGCCTTTGGGCTCCGGATATAGCACTATCTGGCGAGACTTTTCTTGAGCTCTTTGACGATCTTTTCCGGTGTAATGGGTAGCTCCTTAATCCTAACTCCCGTAGCGTGTGCTATTGCATTTGCTATAGCTGCCGCCGCGCCGATGATCGGCGGCTCGCCAAGCCCCTTCGCCCCTAAATTGTTCGCCAGTAGATCCTCGGGCTCTACGAATAACGCCTCGATCTCGGGAGCCTCGAGGCTTGTGGGGAGGAGGTAGTCGGCTAGATTGGGGTTGAGGACAGCCCCCGTGTCTGGCTCCACAACTCTCTGCTCCAACAGAGCGTATCCGAGGGCTTGGACTACGCCTCCAGCTACCTGGCCCTCCGCCAACATCTTGTTGATTATTCTGCCAGAGTCGTGGGCAGAAACGATTCTCAAAACCCTAACCTTCCCTGTCTCGACGTCAACCTCAACCTCGGCGAACTGGGCCGCGAAAGTCTCGATAGCCCTTCCATCGGGGTTTGGTCCCCGCGCGCCTCGACCTACGATCGCGAAGTCGCCCAGTCTCCTCAGCAGCTCTTCAACCCTCATAGACCGCTCACCCCCTATGGTTTGGATCTGACCATCCCTTATCTCCAGTATCTCGAGGGGCGCGTCCACGAACTGTGTGGCTATCTCAAGGAGCTGCATTTTGGCGTCAAATGCCGCGGCCCTCACCGCCGGCCCCATTGAGGCTAGGGTGCCGCTTCCGCCTCTTCCGGGTGAAAACAGTTCTAGGGCCGTATCCCCTAGCAAGACGTTGACCCTTTCAACAGGTATTCCCAACTCCTCCGCCGCTATTTGGGCCAGTATGGTTCGAGTGCCTGTCCCTATGTCTTGAGTAGCTGTTAGCACTGTTACTGTTCCGTCTCGGTTGAGCTTGACCTCAGCGTAGGCTGGAGGGCCTCCCCCACCCCACCATACGACGCTCGCCATCCCGACTCCTTGCACAGTCTTCCCGCTCCTCACTGGCGTCCTTAGTTTGCTCCAGCCGAAGGCCTCAGCACCAGCGGTGTAGGCCTCCCTTAACGCCTTAGAGGTGTATGGTAATCCAGTATCTGGCTCCGTCTCTGCATAGTTGGTGAGCCTCCCCCGAAGACATTTCCACCCTCATGGATTTTTGGTGCTTCCTCCCGCATCGCCTCCAAGGGGTCAACTACGTGTGGGAGGCGCTCGTACTCCACATAAATAGAGTCTAGCGCATCCTCCGCTGCCGCCTCGTCCTCTGCGACCACGAATGCGACCTCCTCGCCTGGGTACCTTAGGGTGGTATCCATTAGATAGCTCATTCCAGTGTGCCAAGGGATCTTGGGAGTGTTCAGATGCGTGTAAACAGCCTTGACGCCTGGTATTCTCTCGGCATGAGACGTATCGATGCTCAGTATTCTCGCGTGGGGGTATGGGCAGCGGAGAAACCTGCCGATAAGCATGCCTGGAAGCGCGACATCCGCGGTATAGATTGCTCGACCCGTGACCTTTGCGGGCCCGTCAACAGCCCTCACCCTACCGCCGACGTAGTTGAAGCGTTGTTCCCGCCTCCATGACTTAACGCGCTCCTCCTCTTCGGCGACATACTCCTCGCGCCATCTACCTTCTACCTCAGCCCGCGTCTTTCTCAGCCTTACCATGACGCATCAACAGATGATTGACTAATTATAAGGTTTTGTGTGTCCCTGTAGTTTCTGGCCTACGGGATGCAGTATCTCGTGCACGTCCTTATGTAGCCGGCCCAACCCACTTAGAGATGGATGTAGAGATGCCGATCGAGGTGCCGCTACATCTGACGGGATTCTTCTACCCCATCTACACAAGCGACCCCCACACAACGGGGTCCATAGGAGCCGGAGTCGTCATCACGCCCGGCCTCGTCTGCAACATAAGGATAGATCAGCGGGGAATCACGTTCAACGGCGAGGCGCTGAAGGCCGGCCCAGCGGTCGAGCTTTACGGAAGACTCAAACACCCGCTCGGCATCGAGCTGCAAGGCGACTGCGCCCCCGGCGCCGGCTATGCTTTTAGCGCCGCCTCGACCCTCGCTGTAGGCTCGGCCCTAGTAGCATCGGGTATGGCAACCCCCCCAGAGGTGGCCCGTATGTCTCACGTGGTTGAAGTCGAGCATGGAACGGGTCTAGGAGATGTCTTGGCGATCTGGGAGGGGGGTGGCCTCACGGTTAGGACTGTGGCCGGAGCTCCGGGGGTGGGTAGGGCTGCGAGTGTAAGGGTGGAGGAGAATGTGGTTGTTCTGACGACAGAGCTCGGCACGATGTCCACCAGACAGTATTTATCCGAACACCTCGACAAGATAAGGAGTCTGGGGAGAAGACTTTATGAAAGATTCATCTCTGACCCAAGCCTGAGTCTCTTTCTCGAGCTCTCTGAGAGTTTCTCGAGGGATCTCGGGCTTGCAGATGAGAAGATTCTGGACGTGGTAAGGAGACTCTCGCCTCGCATCTTGGGGTGGTACGTGAAGAAACGCGTACTAGTCGTGGTGGCCGAACAGGAGTGGGCGGCGGACGTAGCAAAGACTATAGAAGAGTCTATCAATAAGGCCAGATGGTTTAGACTCGGTGGCGCAGGTTGGAGGAAATCCCTCGAGACCATCCGAGATACGTCTCGCTAATGATTAGGAGGAGGCTGGTGGAAGGATTTAGGGCAGGGATCGTAGTGCCCGAGGGCCTCTTAGCCCACGGTAGGGGTGAAGCCCTAGACTATATTCTTGGAGAGGAGACCCAGCCTCCTGCGCAGCAGGCCGTTAAGGCCGCCGCGGCCCTCATGCTTTCTTCTCAACACCCTGTTATCTCCGTGAACGGGAACACGGTAGCTTTAGCCGTCGACGAGGTAGTGAGGCTTAGCAAGCTAGTTCCGGCCAAAATCGAGGTGAACCTTTTCCACCGCAGCGGCGAAAGGATCTCAAAGATTAAGCAGCTCCTCGAGAACCATGGAGCGGCTGATGTACTGGGAGACGATGAGCTGGTTGAGATTCCCGGACTCAGTAGCCTCAGGAGGCTTGTCTCGAGGAGAGGCATCTTCGCCGCCGACTGCGTCCTAGTCCCCCTAGAGGACGGGGATAGGGCTGAGAAACTGGTCTCTATGGGGAAGAAGATAATCGCGATAGATCTGAACCCGTTCTCGCGCACGTCTCGCGCGGCCACCATAACCATAGTGGATAACGTGGTGCGAGCCATGCCCAACCTGTGTCGAGCCGTTGAAGAACTGAAGGGGCGGGACCATGAAACGCTTCAAGCGATTTATAAGGGGTTCAACAACCAAGAGAACTTGGCGAGGATGATAGAACTCATATTGAGGCGTCTTGAAAGGTTAGCGGGGCTGGATGGGCTGAAATGGGGAGCCGCCTAACCGCCAGGGACATAATGCAGATGAAGAAGAAGGGCAAGAAGATCTCGATGCTGACGGCATACGACTATGCGTTCGCAAGGATAGTCGACCAGGCGGGAATCGACATCATACTTGTCGGGGACTCAGCCTCCATGGTCATGATGGGCTATAAGGACACGAGATTTATAACGCTGGGCGAGATGATAACGTTCTGCAAGTCGGTCTCGCGAGGCGTTGAGAGGGCTATGGTTGTAGGCGATATGCCATTTATGTCGTATCAGGCTTCGAGGGAGGATGCGGTGAAGAACGCGGGGCTCCTAGTTAAGAAGGGGTTGGTCGACGCTGTCAAGCTTGAGGGCGGCGAAGAGATGGCGGACAAGGTCAGAGCAATAGTTAATGCAGGAATACCCGTGATGGGCCACATAGGCTTAACGCCACAGAGCGCCGCGATGACGCGGGGATATAGACTTACCGCAAAGTCGGCGGAAGAGGGGCTCAAACTCGTGAGGGATGCCGAGGCCCTTCAAGAGGCGGGGGCATTCGCCATAGTCCTCGAATACGTGACATCGGAGGTGGCTGAACAAATAACTCGGCAGCTCGATATACCGACAATAGGCATAGGCTCCGGACCCTCCTGCGACGGGCAGGTCCTAGTGTTGCACGACCTGCTCGGCCTAT
>Ga0187840_10000056_pt1 | contig 15546 bp, 11 predicted proteins | sample OCT_B_HostDNA_FD_136652 | JGI IMG/M metagenome (GOLD analysis project Ga0187840, IMG submission 136652) | Extremophilic microbial mat communities from Yellowstone National Park, Wyoming, USA - OCT_B_HostDNA | ecosystem: Environmental > Aquatic > Thermal springs > Hot (42-90C) | place: USA...
AAGTCTAATAGCCTCATAGACATCTATACCAAGCTTCTCAGCTAGAACAGCAAGGAGATTAGCATAAGCAATATTAAGATCTCTATAAGTATTCTCAGCAAGCTTAACAAACTCAGCTGTAGTGGCATCAGTAGTTAAAAGCTTTGGATTAACTCTACTATAAAGCTCAACAGCCTTCTCAGTAGATCTTAGCCCCACACCACCTACAACCCTAGGCATATTCAAAAGCTCCTCCACAGCTCTTCCAGGAGCAATCCTCTCAGGAACATGCACAAGATAAAAATCCTCCTCAACCCTCAGACCGGACTCCTCAAGCAACGACTTAGCAAAACCAGCTGTAGTACCAGGCGGAATAGTAGACTCAATCACAACCAGCAAGCCTCTATGCAGACCTCTCCTAACACTCTCAAGAGCATCCCTAAGATAAGATAGATCAGCGATCCCATCTCTAACAGGAGTTGGAACAGCAATCACTACAGCATCAGACTCTTTAACAGCTTCAAGAACATCTGTAGTAGCTCTCAACAAACCTCTCGACACAACACCACGAAGCAGAATATCCAAACCGGGCTCCCTAAGATAGCACCTACCACTATTCACAGCTTCAACCTTAGCCACATCAACATCCACACCAATAACACTAAAACCCCTACTAGCAAAGACAACCGCCGTTGGAAGACCTACGTAACCTAATCCTATAACTGATATCCTGCGCATTTTCTTGTCTCCAACTTGTTTATTCCTAGTAGCAGGTTAAAATAGTAATCTAAAAATGTATGTAATGTTATCACAATGGACGGTACAAAATAATAGTCAACCATAATTGATGTGTTATAAGGATAATAAAGAGAAACGACGCAACACTTGAAAGAAGACCCACAGTTTTCACATAGTATTCATGTATATTTAGCCAATTATTGAACATAATTATTTGAATCAATGTAATGAAGAGAGAAATATAAATATCGCACATTAGTCTTAGTTGTTACATACTTAGAGAGTATCTCTTTTTGTTTGCTTCTTAAATTCAGGTGAAAGACAATTATTTGATTGCACCTTGCTTGTTTAGCTACGAATAATGTATGTGTTGAATCAAGCCCCCAAAAGGTACTGCTATAGGGAATTTTTCTGTTTCCTGACAAAATACAGTAAATTATTCATCAAGGGTCTTTATGAAAAATATTACGGAATTTATTTCGTTATTTATTTAAGATTAGAGGATATGACAAATGATATTCCGATATCCTAGAATTATCTCGAAGGTTTTTGACCTTAATATTTATGTACTTTTCTGGTAATAATCTTTTAATATCTACATCGTTCTCCTGGAGATCTAATCGCCTAGAATTATAAGCTCGGATAAGGTTAAGATATCATGCTTAAGATCGATTCCTAATACGTATGCCACGGCTTTTACGATGTTTATGTCTGTAAATATTATGAATATATTATCTCTTGATAGATAGAATACCGCTTTTATGGATCCAAAAATCTCCCATACTATTATACTAGCATTTTTAAAGTCGAAAATGCAACAACACCCTGATAATAATTTCTTGATGAAAGTGTAAAGATCTTAGTAACCTTTTCAGTTGAAGGCGTGTTTTCGTTAAGGGAAGCACAAGGATGAGTATGATATAATCGTCTTTCTTTATTACGCAATTTTTGTTGCTATTATTGTTTTGCTGGCTCTAAATCTATTTATTTTATCTAGTTTCCAAGTTTGTAAATTTGTATATATTATTAATCAAATTTTGAGCTTCTTCTTTTATTCCTATGATGACAAATTGTTACGACATGGCATTAGTGCTTTTCAAAGAAATTGGCTTTTATTAAAGACATTATATATCTCTTTTATATAAATATCATAAATTTTTCAAGCTTTCACTCTTTAAAATAGCCAACGTCCTCTCAACAAATATCGCTATTACTAACATTTATAGATTCGCCTTAATAATATTATTATCAGCGTCTGTGACATAAAACTTTTGTTGGTCGAAACCTTCTTTGACAATCTAACTAAGTCATTCTCTCTTTATTAAGATGCTAAATAAAGGTCAACCTTTGCAGGCTATTATATGAGCTGGATGTTTTGTCTTTTTAATTTTAAAATTATAGTCTATTAAAAGTTTTATAACCTCCTTAACATTACGGGTCAGCTCTATAACTAAACATTTTGTCTTCTTCAAAATATCTTTTGCTCCCTTGAGAACTTCGTATTCAGCACCTTCAACATCAATCTTTATGATGTCTATATGATCAACATCTCGTAATAACTCATCTAAGGGGATAGCTTTTACTAATATACTTTTACTGCCTTCTCTCACAGCTGAAGCATAGCCATAATTTGATCCAGGAATTCTTAAAATTAATTTCCCCTTAGCAGACCAAGCCGCACTTTCAATAATAATTACATTTATACACTCATTCAGCTTTACATTAACTTTAAGAACGGCTACTGTAGAAGGAATAGACTCTACAGCATATATTCTTCCTATTCCCACGAGTTTTGATGCGATAAGTGTATAATAGCCAACATTTGCGCCAACATCAACAAAATCGATCTCTCCTTTAAATTAGCTTTTATAAATTCTTCCACATCACCTTCGTGACCTGGTACAAACTGGATTATATCATCGGCTCCTCCCCTACACAGCACAATCCCTAACCCTTTAACTCTAAATAGAAATAGTCCTTTCATTACAAGATTTGGGTTAAGAGACATATTAGATAGCGCATATATTACTGGATCAGTTAAAGCTGAAAGAAATAGATTAAGCCAACCACGGAATGTGAAACTTCTATAATTCCATAGTATGATAAGCCATGCTGCTAGTCTGCCTAGAAGCCTACTAATAATGTGAAACATTTTTCAATCGCTATGAGTTAGTGACCATACATATATTGAAAAGATTATGTATTTTAAATGCATCTAGCCTGGTCATTTCTACATACTTGGATACCCAACAACTGTCTATATAATTCTTCATATATGTCAAGATCTCAGGATCTCTTAGAATATAGGTGGTTATAGCAAAGCCGCTTTTAGATTGTAAATATACAGAGGATGATACTCCAAGATACTTTAGAATTAATCTAGGCAAACTCCTTGTTCCTATAGGGAAAAAGAAATATTCGGGAGAAATTTGCATAATTAGCTCTATTGTCCCCCTTAGCGAATAAGGCAGAAAGGCTACAATATCGTGAGACTCTTCCGCTTTTACGCGCGCGTGAACAAGATGGGAAGCTTTATGAATAAGCATTTTCCTTAACATTTCGTGGTAATAATTATGTGCTGGAGCTTTATACAATATATTACTTAATTCAGAAAGATAATGAGCGATTAACTTTTTTAGCTTCTTATTTCTTATTGAAGAAAGCCTCTGTAAGCGCAATTTAAGATGCTGATATCGTATTGGATAAAATCTTAAAATAAATTGGAGGAAAACCTGAAGCATAATGGAATGCTTTTTCTCATGGCTATAATTATATTTTATAAGAATTCTCATAAGTTCTAATAGTTCTGGAATTCTTTTTTCTAATAATAGTTGTATAGCAAAGAATTTATAGTAATCGTATCCTCCATATATGGAATCAGCATCGTCTCCTGCGATAGATAATGCGAACTCCTTTTCTCTGAGAAACTGAGCTAGTATTAAGTAGGGTAATGATGAATCTCCCTCTCTCGGATAACCAATGATCTTTAACATATTGCTAAGTACTTTAATATAATTTTTCCTCAATTGTAGTAGTGTAGTAACAAAGATGTCAAGAGGAGATCTAACCTTAACTGAAATATATCTTGAAAGCAACAGTTCTCTAGGATTTTCAAAGTTTACGTATAAGGCACGAATCTGATTGCAACCTTTTGCTTTCGATGCTAATAATAGTAATAATGATGAATCTATCCCTCCTGAGATGGGTATGGCCATTTTTGTTTCAGATGCTTCTTTGCATAAAGTATTTAATTGATTAATCAAATACTTTAATAGTTTTAATATAACCTCTCTCTTCTCAGATGAAGTATTTATAGGTACCATATTCCAGTATCTACTTAAATCGTATTCAAAGACGCCTTTGCTTACCTGTATATCGAGTACTTCACCTGGGAGTAGCCTAAACACGTTTTTAAATATCGTCCTTCTAGACAGAATAAATCCGAATGCCACAATTTCATATAGGGCTAAGACATCTTGCTCGAGATGAATATCCAGAGCTTGCGTACTAAGCTTCAACAATTTCATATCGGTTGATATTATAAATACTCCTGGAGTGACGAAGTAAAATAGGGATCTCGTGCCAAGAGGGTCTCCCAGTATTTTGATGGTCTTTTCTTTAATATCAATTAGTGCAAGAGTTCCTTGATATCCGTATTCCTTAGTAAAGACTTCTGGATCGTTAATCAACTTATTGAGCAAAGAGGAGGGGGTTTCTTCGAGAAAAATCCCATGGAGCAGGAGAAGCGAATTCGTGGTATTAACCATGCATTCTTCATCCTGTATTCCCACTAGTATCTTATTTTTGTCAAAGAAGAACTCTTGCTTCTTCAGACCTGTAAGATTTGATATTTTGTTAACTAGGTTTGTATGACTATTAGTCACACCAACTATTATGAAGTTATTTAAGCACAACACCATATATCACTACCCCATCGGATTCACAACTTAGCCAAGTTTCGCAACTTTCTCTCGATCTCAAACGTTATTTTCATGCTGTACATGTATTCTTCAAACGGTGGAATCTTCGATGTTTCTCCTCTTAATAGCTTAGCAAACTCGAGGAGATGACCCTTGTGACCCTTGTCTTGTTTTTCCAATTTCACCGTTCTCTTTGTTCCCTCCTTATAAATATTCATCTTGATGAAGTCTTCTATTACAATGCTGGAGCCGCCGGCATGTAGTTCTAAGTATTCTTTAGGAAGCTCTGAGGATCCTATTGCGAAGTAGTGCATCGATGTTAGAGAGCCATCGCTCCATTTCATAAGTACTGCTACATTGTCTTTAGCAACAATTTTTACATTATCTACTGGTATAGCTTCAACATTTAATTCCAAGACTTTGCCTCCTACTATGTAGTTAAAGAAATCAACGAAGTGACATACCTCACCTAAGATTCTACCACCTCCTACTTCAGGGTCTTGAGTCCAGTGTGTTGATGATAAAAAGCCGGCGTTGACTCTGTAGATACCGTATATAGGCTTTGATGGAAGTTCTTCTTTAGCTTTTAGTGTTAGAGGTGAAAACCTTCTGTTGAAATCTATTGTTATCGGCACTTGATTATTTTTATAGACTTCATGAACTTTTTCAAGATCTTCTTGGCTGAGAGCTAAGGGCTTCTCTACGAAAACTGCTTTATCAGCTTTAATAGCTTCAATAACCATTTCAGCATGAGTGTTATGAGGTGTTGCAATAATTACAGCATCTATTCTCTCATCGTTCAATATTTCTCGATAGTCAGTAGTACAGTAGTAAGCTCCAGCATTCCTCCCGGCTTTAACACAGTGTTGTGGGTGCTTGGCACTGACAGCTATAATTTCATAAATATCTCTGAGATCACTTAAGAGTATTGGAAGTATTACATTGTTAATGAAGCTTCCAGCACCTATGATACCGAGCCTTATCCTTCTACCAGCAATATTTTTAGTTGTTGAAGAGATCTGAACCTCGGGCTTATTAAGTTGAACTTTATGGCTTAACAAACCACTAAGATATTTTGATGAGTTATAGGAGATAACAACTCCTATATATTTGCCTTTACCACTTACTAATTCCTCGTAGAAGCTGGGCGCATCATCAATGGCGACTACTTTACTAATTAGTGGCTTTAGTGAGATTTTCCCTCTTTTTATAAATTCTAAGAAAGAATGCATATTTCTTTTTAATGTCCATCTCACATATCCTATGGGATAATCTAAACCTTTTACCTCGTATATTTCATCATATCTACCAGGTCCATAGCTCCTAGAAACTATTAAGGTGGCTTCTTTCTCATACATGAGTTCTCTATTTATATTGATTGGTACGTCTCCGATAACCACTAGTTTTCCTCTGTCTCTTAAGAGCTTTAATCCAAGGTTCACAGGTTTACTACTCTTAGTTGCAGCAGCGACTATAGCTACATCAACACCTACTCCACTTGTTACTTCCATTACCTCGTTAATAACACCCTTCTTCAAGCTTAATACTATGCCCTTATCTGCACCGAGCTTTTTCGCCAACTCTACTCTCTCATTATCAATGTCTATCGCCACTGTCTTAACATTAAAAACATTTTTAGCGAGCTGAACAGCTATCAGCCCTATAAGCCCAGCCCCAATAATAGCTACACTTTCACCGGGCTGAACCTGTGAAAGTCTAAGAGCGTGTAGCGCTATACTACCAATTGCTGCAAATGATGCTTCCAACAAGTCAACACCATCTGGAACTTTAACAACAAGATTCGTGGGCACTGACACGAGTTCAGCGTGAGAAGCGTAACCAGCACCTGCACACGCGACCCTGTCACCAACATCAAACTCGCGAACTCCCTTACCAATAGCATTCACGTATCCAGCAGAAGAGTAACCAAGGGGAACGCCACCTCTCATACTCTGAGAGAAATGTTTCCAAGTTTTATACGCACCTATTAAACCCTTCCTCTTCAGAATTTCAAGAGCCCTACTATGCATCTCCTCATCCTTAAGCATATCTAGTATCTTTGAAAACCATCCCTTTCTAGCACTTATTAACATAGAGCGCTCAGTACCAATGCTAACAGCAGAATAAGCATTAGCAACAACAACTTCATAAGTATCAGGAGTGGGGTCGGGCAGTTCTTTGACAACTATACGTCCATTTTCCACTATTAGTTGCTTCAAGGTATACCTCACCGTGATCTATATAATAGTGTTAGCGTTTTTAACTTTAATGAAGCCCCTGTATCCCTTGCTTAACAACATTAATAAGCGTTCTTTAAATAAAGAATTCGTGGAAAACCTTTTCATCATACTAAAATCAATATCAGAGACATCAATACTATGTAGAATGGCACGCCCATTGATTATCTCTATTGGTTCCCATGTAATACCATAACCATATAAGTTGAAAACTCCAGGTTCTTCTAATGGATAATCCAGGCTGGGTATGGAGGCAGCTAAATTTAAATAATGAGAGAACCCTATCTCGGTCATCAAGGCCGATCCGATATTGACCTTCATACCTAGCCTCTGTGTCTGCAATATCGCTTCACGACTAACTGTTAAACATCCCAGTTTAGATGGATGAAAGTTTACTGCGTCGGCTATTTCTAGTTGTGCGAATAATTTTATGTCTGAAGGTTTTCGCAAGCTTTCATCGAGCATAATCTCTATGGCTGGGTAAAACCTTTTTCTCAGTATTGCAATATCCCTCAGCATGTCACGCGGCATAGGTTGCTCAACTATATTAACACCATACTTTTCCATGACTGAAAATGCTTTTTCAGCTCTCTCGAGCGTGGAAAAACATTCGTTGGCATCTGCTCTCAGAACGACTTCCTCTTTATATTGTTTTCTCGTGGGATGAAGAGCCTCTAATAGTCTTCTAAGCTCCTCAAGATTACATGGTATCTTGAACTTTATATGCTTATACCCTGATTTAATGGCTTCTCCTAGTTTACGAGACATGATAGTGGGGTGGCCTAGGAATATAGTATAGGCTATCGGGATCTCTGTTCTATAGACGCCTCCCAGCACCTCAGCCTCGCGCTCCGCTTTTTTAAGCTGGGCAAGAGCATTTATTATAGCTGACTCAAGAGCAAGAAAAGCTCCATAATTAACTCGCTCACTTCTTCTAAACTCACTATACTCAATAGATCTTAGCACATTCAAAGCATCTTCTAGAGATAATCTCTGAATCTCCCTAGCTAATGACAAAGTCTTATCGTAATCATCCACAATATTTGACCAGTATGGCGTTCCTTCTCCCATGCCTATGATGCCAGAATTCGTCAGTAGGAATGTTATTAAGTGGGAAGTTCTAGTAACGGGTCTCCATCCACTAATATAGTGAGCTGTAGGAAAATTCAGTACTGCAATATATACCTGCTTAATTATCATAGTTAGCGCCTTTGTTCAAGCACCCGTCTTTTCTCTAAAAGGATGCTCACAAGTTTAACTAATATTTGAGCGTGTATATTTCTATCAATGTTATTTCTTAACAATAGTGCTCTCCTTCCCTTCTCTTCAATGAGTGATCTATTCAAGTAAATTTTTTTGAGCGTCCTGGTAATACAGCTTATATCTCCGTATTCACAGATCCAGCCAACATCGTGGTTCAAAACCGCTTTTGCTAGCTCACTTTCTTTTCTACATGTCGCTAATACAGGGAGTCCGGAGGCAACATACTCGTAAAACTTAGCTGGTATTGCATAGTCGAAGATGGGATCATTTACTCTGGGAATCACACCAATATGACATCTGGAAAACACTTTCGACGCTAATTCCATTGGAGAGTAGAAACCTAGATACTCCACGTAGTTTTCGGCACCCACATCTCTAATATAATTTTCAATGGATTTTCCAATGGTTCCAACAAGAAAAAGCTTAATTTTAAATCCACGGTTATTAAGGACTCTTACCGTGAGGATCAATGGACGGAGATCATAGTAATCAGAAGCTGTACCTGAAAAGATAAGGCAAAGAGCGTTATCATTGATGTGACTTTTCTCTTCTACTGGTTTGAAAACTTTTAGGTCAGCTCCATTAGGTATTAAGAATCCATGTATTCCATGATTTTCTAATATATTCTTTATGCCCTCGGAGACAAATATAACCACATCAGCCCTACGATAAATAGTATAGTTTATCTTTCGCAAAATCCTTGCTACCAACTGACCAATTCTTGATCTCGAAGAATAGTGAATTAAAACCTCTTCAGAGGGGTCCCGCACATCTACTACATAAATAGATCTCGTAATACGCGATGCCAGAAATGTGGCTAAAACCAGATCCGATGGCGGAATAGAGACTATAAATACATTCGGTTTTTTGATAACCAGGTAAATGGCTTGATAAAATGCAAAAATAGTGTTCACTATACTACTTATATAAGGTATCCTCGTCATAATATACAACGGGGCATTAACTTCAGGATATTTACAGTGATGATTCTTTAAATGTTTTTCTTTTCTCTCACTCTTTGTCATAGATATGCCTAGCCTTGACGATATTATTTCCCCTAAATTTATACCTCCTACAATAAATACATTAAAACCTCTCTTTATCATATGACGATAAAATGTATATATTCTTTGAGCAGGCGCGGCTTTCAACGGAATTGGAAGTTGTACTACAAATACGATATTATGCTTTATCTTATTTATCTTCATTGAAGAATTATCGTAAGACCTGAGTTTAAGAAAATGTTCTTGTAAAGAATGAGTTCTTGAAAGTCATCATAAGATATAGGACCGTAAAATACATCAGCCTTTCTCGTGATGGCTAGTGGTATAATCATCAACGTGTTGCGATTATCAATAACGCTTTTAATATCAATGTTAATATGAAGACCTAAGATTTGATGGTAAATGCCATACCGTGAATATAGGTAAATATACCTATATGTACTAATAATGTCTTTTGGTAACGACTTGTCAACGAAATCTTTAATAAATGTTGAAACCCATAGACCTTCCTGTCCATAGTTATACTGGCTCGAAAGATTAAACCCTCTTATGTCATGATATATACGAGCCAAAGGAGTAAAAATCGAACCTATCAATGATATCATAGCTAATAAGAAAATTAAGAAACGAAGGATAGACGATAAATTAAACAAGCCAAATGAGCCTCCTCCTGTGTTGTGTTTATCAGTTGTTAAAATGACGTAGACAGTAGTAGCATATATTGCGTAGCTCAAAACAAAAATACGAAGCCCATAATCACTTGAAAGGCTCACGAACACATAGGGCACAAACCCTACAAAATATAAGAAAGCTCCAAGAAGCCCAAATGCTAAGACGAAATTCGATGAAAGTATTTTTCTCTTTATCAAAAGTATTAAAAAAAGATAAAATATAATAATAAGCGCTAGTGAAAATCTAAGCAGTGATATCGAGTAGAGTATGGAATATAAAGGATCGTACGAGAGCCGTGAGACAACAGTACGCTGAATATAAAATCGCTGTTCTAACCTTATGTTAGTTATTGTGTAAATGAAAGCATTAAAATCACCAAAAAAGAATTGGCCCATATATACATAATAAGCACTAACAATTATAAGAGAAATAAGTAAAACGCTCTTTATACATCCTAGCTTTATCCTTGATATTATTAAAATTATAACGAGTAATGATATAATTGTCAGCAAGAATAAACCCATTGGTAAATAATGCAAATTCATAGAGACAATAAGAATGACCAGTACTATAACATATTCGACTTTTAAGACATCCTTTCTATATATTTTGAATATGAGTGATAACACAGTCAATAGAATTATATAAGCAATACTTCCATAGGCGAGGATCGGATCATATAACGCTGTATAACCAGCTGAAAATATCGCCATAAGTCCAGCTTTATAATCAAACCTGTTATTATCTAAATTTCTAAGTAAAAGAAGAACAAGGAGGAAGATTAATATGTATATAGCCAGTCCTCCTATATACATGGTATAAAGAATGTTCATTCCTAATGCCAAACTCAAAAAGCTTCCTAAGAGAATCGTTCCAGGAGAGGATGCAAAATTATCGAAAATCTCGTAAAGCACATATATGCTCCCTTTAGTAATAACAGCATTGATGCTATGTTCATAGACATAAAGGTATGGATCTTGTAGTAAAGAAAATTGTGATGTCATCACATATAATCGAATAATTGAGAATGTTATGAGAAAAATCATTATTAGTGGCATTAATTTAAGGTTTATTCTATACATTCTTTACTCCTAATATATCTCTATACTTATTTGCTCTAAAATATTACAGAAAACTTCGATTAGTTCTTTTCCTGACATAGCAATAACAGCTCTGAAATAGTTTCTTAAGAAAATACATAGTGAAGCTAAATATCATCCATTAACTATCTAATACTGTTTACCCTGGAAGCTACAGGTAATGTGTAAACTTTCGCTTCACTAACTCTATATCTATATCCGAAAATTTCTTCTAATATAAATGATTGCATTAAACTTGGGTCGTTTGGATCTTTTCCTAATCCGAAGGCTTTAGAAACATGCAATATTTTACCTCTCCTTCAATACTAGTTATATAAACGTCCATACTTTTTCCTACTTTAATACGTTATAAGAGTTCTAAGTAGGAGTATCATTTATCTTCCTCTTAGACTCATTAGACTCAATTTGATGATAAATTCTGCTGTAGCGAATTATAAGTTCTAACAATTCGATTTAACTTAGCTCCAGCATCTTACTTATAACTTAATTTTTAATAATCAGTATTTGTATTGAATTTTGTCTTACCTAGATAATACTGTCTCAATGCTTTGAGGATAGCTTTTATCTCTAGCAGTGCCACTTTCCTCCATGACATCTTCCTTGCACATTTTAGTGCTATATTTGACATATAGGATAATAGCTCGTTATTTTTCAGCAAACTCGTGGTTTCTCTACTAAATGTAATAATGTCACCCACTTTAACAAGTTTGATTCCTTGACACCAGCTATAGGCATATTCTATACCAGGCAAAGCGTAGGCTATAGCTGGGAGCCCAATGGACATCGCCTCTCCCACTATAAGCCCCCATGTATCTTTTCTCGAGGGATAGATAAAAACTTTACAACGAGACATGATATTCAATATCTCACCGCGAGATATGGTTTCATATGATATTCGAAGATCAATGTTTTCGCCAAGATAAAGTCTTTGTATATACCCTCGTAGTTTATTCTCTGAGAGATCTTTTGCAATTTTACCAGCTATAATAAGTTTTGCCATAGGGTTCTCTCTTGTAACGATGCGCCATATATATAAAACGTCAAGGAGCCCTTTCTCTATATGAATAGGATTAGCAATATAACAGGAATCGTATATTTTAGTAGAATTAAGCATCCTTTGAGGCACATCGATTCCATTACCAGGGTATATGTCCACAACCTTTAGCTTACGCCTTTGTAGTTCTCTGCCTATATGAGGAGTAACAGCGATAGCTATAATTTGCCTTCTTAGGAATCTAGCTGTATACATTAAGACGAGTACAAGTAAAAACTTCGTTACAGATTTCGCACCACATAAAAATATGTTTTTTAGATCGTTACTACCTATACAACTCTGTATTATGTATTTAAATGCTTTTTTTTCATCTAAAGATAATCCGCTGCCAACGTGACCTGTTAACGGTATAGCATTAAATATGATCACAACCGGCCTTCGAGCAATAATTCCTAATATTATTGCTAATAACATGGATATCTCGACTTCGCAAGGTGTGAGTATGACGTCTGGCTTATACTTATTAAATTTGACAAGGGCTTCCATCATGTCTGTGAAGTATAGTGTTTTGTTTGTAGAATTATAACTATAGAAACAAATTTCAAAGAACGGCATCTTACTTAATTGTTCAAAGTAAATTTTATATGCACGTACGATCCCCCCGCCAAAACGTTCTGGCGTTGTGAAAAATCCTTCGGGGACTAAAACAGCTATCTTTATCATTTAGATTAAGCGCTCCTCTTTTTTCCCCCTGCAATACCGTGAGCAAGGCCTATTAAAACGGCTTTTAAGGTTGATTTAGGACTTTGTAACATGAGTGGAATAGTAAATCGTAAAATTGAAAGGATCCATTGCAAAAAGGTTATTCTTTTTCTCAGTAGCAAGTATGTAGCGTTTCTAACTATATAGTAAAGTCTATGGGGTCTTGTGGTAGTATTTATTATGTAGAATCCAAGGTTTATAGGTCTACTAAGTGGCAATCCTCGTCTATGTCTTAGAAGCGGCTTTGTGTAAATAATAGTTAGATACCCAAGTTTTCTTATTCTTGTGAAGAAATCTGTATCAGCATGGTCTAGGAAGAGTTCCTTATCTATATACAGTTTATGCTTTATTAGTATTTCAGTTTTTATAAGTGCTCCGGAGAATATGACTGTGTCGAAGTGTGCAACTAGAGATTCTCTTGGGAGGATGTTTAGCTTCCGTTTTAATGTTAATGAAACGCTTTCTAGGTCGCTTATAGAGATTACAGCAATTTTATGTTTTAATTCTTCTGGCAGAAGGCAAAATTTGTCGAGAACTTCCCTTATGGAACCTGGTTGTTCAATAATACTGTCATCATCTAATATTAGGATCCATTCACATGTTTCTTTCTTTGTCAATATGTTAAATCCTATGTTTAATGCCTCGACCCCTAAATTACGGGGAAGGTGAACGATTTCGACATTCTCTGATTTAAGCTTCTCTATAAGTTCACGATTTCGAGAACCGTTATCAACAATAAGCATATGATCTACGTTTTCTAGGGCAGCCTTTATTACTTTCTCCAGTAATCTTATATCTGGATTATATGTCCATATAAGAGCACACACTTTATAATGATTCTGCATGATATCTACCTAAGAGACAAAACTTTTCAAAGATCTTACTATATCTTTGTGAAATCCATTCCCACATAAACATACGTGGTATTGCTCTAATTATTGCGATGTTGTTTTGTTTTTCCAGGTTTTCTATTATTTTTATTATTTCTTCTTTTGTTTTGAAGTATATTGCTTTGTCCCTTAATATTTCTCTGTGAAATGGCACGTCGTACACTATTATTGGATTGTCGAATTGTAGTTGCTCTAATAATGAGGGGTTTGTTCCTCCAACTGTGTATGGATGTATATATGCTTTACATTCTAATCTTAATGTATATATTATCTCAGGATCATATATTCCTCCTGTGAATATTATTCTCTTGTCTCCTCCTCTTAATCTAAATAGATGTTTAACATATGGGTCCCGCGGATTTATAGGTCCCACAATGACTAGTTTATCACCTGTTTTTGTTTTTTTGAACGCCTCTATCTCTAAGTGTATATTGTTTTCAGCTACTATTCTTCCTATAGTAAGATAATATCTGTTTCTCTCTAATCCTAATTTTTTGAGTATCTCTTTTTTCCTATTCTCATCAGTTTTTGGTAGTTCTCTTATTCCATATGCTACATATTCTACTCTACGTGGTCTCCATTTGTTTTCAAGATATTTTTTGATTGCCAATGAGTCCGCTATTGTGATGTCTGGTATTTTACATGCCAGGAATTCTGATATAAACATTGCGATAGATGTTATTAGATATATAGGCTTTTGATACCATGGGACGAATCTCATTCTGATAAGAAGTCTCTTCCACTCAATACCGTCTGTATTAACAATAACCCTCTTTCTACTCAACTTAGCTAATATACCTGCGAATGCGCCATCAGGAGCAACATAATATATCACATTAATATCTCTGACTTTCTTCAACAGATATAATGTTGCAATAATATCATAGATCACAGGAATTGTCATTGTAGGAGTATGTCTAGCCCATATATGAACTCTATTAATTCCTTCAAACACATCAATATCAAAACGATCACTCTCACAAGAGACATAGACATCAAAAAAATCTTTAAGTCTTTTAGAAAGCTCATAAACAAAAGTCTCAGCACCACCATATCTCGGAGGAATACCACGAGAGCCTACTAAGGCAATCTTTAATCTACGTCTCATAGGAAATCATTATCTCAACATGATCTGCTGAACAAATAATGAGTAGACATTCTAAAGTATAGATCTCTACTTTCACGACCAGCTAAGGTTGAGTTCTAGATCCACCATAAGAGGGCACTCCTAGGTCTTGTGAAACCCCAACCTCCGGCTAGCATACTCGATCAACGAGATCAAAGCTACAAGGAGGGCTAGCATGAGCCCCGTCTCAGAGACCAGGGGGCCCTCAACGGAATCCCTCCCAGCGAAGTCAACAGGTCCGACTACGACCTCGAAGCCGGGGGTTACCCTAACACCGTTTACACCATACACACCGTTAACCTCAATGTTTACAGCTAAGGCTGGCGCTAGGGGCCATAGTGCTGGTGTTAGCCCTGTCAGCAAATCCATGACTATGTGCAGGGTGTAGAGTAGTACCGCTAACACAGCAACCCCAAAGTACCCCCTCCTATAGGTGTAGGTCAACGCTAGTAGTGGGGCTGAGGCTAGGAGTGCTACGGGAACGCTATGGGTAACCCACCTGTGGACGAGGAGGAGCGCGTCAACATCTGGTAGGAGCCCTACAAAAGCTAATAGTAACGCACGCCTAGGCCCGACGAGGGCCCTCGCTACAAGGTAGCTTGCCATATAATGTGTTAACAGATCAGGCATGGAAAGCGCCTACCTATAGCTTACTTTCCAGTCGTTAATGGCCTGAGATATAAATAGAACCTCCTAGAGCTCATATAGTTTTCCAAGATATAAATTAGGGAGAGCACGGTTACCTCAGTAATCTCCCCTAGCCTCCCTTACAGCTTCTACAGCATCGAAGCCTGGCGGTGCTCTTGGCCTGAAACCTCCTCTAGCCATTATCTCTAGGAGGTAGTCTGCGAGCTCGCTCTC
>Ga0187840_10000059_pt1 | contig 15221 bp, 21 predicted proteins | sample OCT_B_HostDNA_FD_136652 | JGI IMG/M metagenome (GOLD analysis project Ga0187840, IMG submission 136652) | Extremophilic microbial mat communities from Yellowstone National Park, Wyoming, USA - OCT_B_HostDNA | ecosystem: Environmental > Aquatic > Thermal springs > Hot (42-90C) | place: USA...
AAAACCCTTTTCACCTAGATCGTAATCCGCGTAGAAGCCCTACCAACAAATTCATAGCCGAAGGCTCCCCTCTAGGATGGGGAGGAGACCAGCTTATCTTTTGTCTATCGAAATATATATGGGCTGTATCCTTTCATGGTAGTGGGGTGCTTTTATATTCTTTCATTATTAATTAATGGTTTAAGTGGAGGTTTAGGGACAAAGAGGGTCTAGGGATAATGGCTAGGGGGAGGAAAAAGAGGGATAAGAGGTGGATGTGGGTTGCAAAGCCAGGAGATAAGATAGTTACTAGCAGAACCGTTATCCTGCCTTCAAAGAAGCTATCTAGGAGGGAGTTCATGGCATTGGAAGAGATCCTCAACATATATAGCAAGATGCTTGGAGATGTGCTACCCCACACATCTAGATAGATCTAATAACCCTTTAACGATCTAGAGAGGGTAGTATGCTCATAAGGTTCGGAGGGAAGAATCATTTGGAGAAACGGTCTTTGGAAGATATAGGGTATGATCTGGAGATAGGGAGGATCGTTGATGAGGTGAGAAAGCTTGGAGCCAGGAGGATACTTATTCAGATGCCAGATGGGCTTAAGCATTTAGCGCCATATATCTCCGAGAGGCTTGAAAAAGATCTTAGTGGGGGTGGAGATCGCGTTCTCAGCATCACCCTCATGGGGAGCCTGTGTGCTGGAGGATACGGAGGCTTTGGAGGGGGGCTATGATCTTCTTGTCCATATAGGGCATATCGAGTATCCCTTCTACAGACCTAGGCATAGAACGATTTTCATCCCAGCCTATAGCACTATAGACATCCCAACGGAGCTTATTGCAAGGGCTGCAGAGATCCTTGCCGGTAGGAATGTGAGAAAGGTCGCTATATTCTCTACGATACAGCATGCTAGGCAGGTTAAGAAGGTCGCAGAGATACTCTCCCAAGGATTCGAGGTTATAATCCATAGCGGAGGCCCTTTCCTAGTTGGATGTGACTATTCGAAGCCCTACTCGATAAAGAGCTATGTAGACGGCTATGTAATAATCTCAGGAAGCGTCTTCCACGCGCTGGGGCTTGGGCTGGCGATCCCAGGAAAACCCCTGGTTAAGATAGATCCGTATGAGAATAAGGCAGTTGATATGACGCCAGAGGTGGAGAAGATCCTGAGAAAGAGGCTCTACATGATCTACAGGACCATGGATGCAAGAACATGGGTTCTAATAGATGGGATCAAGGGACAGAATAGGGCTCGGTATAGGAGATACCTAAAGAGACTCTTTAAAATATAGACAACCAAAAGATAGATGCATACGTCATACTAGCATGCCCACGAATACCTACAGACGACCTAAACGACTTCCACAAGCCAGTGCTAACACCAGCAGAAGCAGGAATGGCGTTAACAGGCGCTATTCAAAACTACACTCTGTCAATAATAGCCGCAGGATCCCGGTTAGTATCCTCATGACACTCTCCCTAGCTAGGTGTCTGGGTACTATTGTTTCTTCACCCAGAATCTTAGGAGCATCAACCCTATCGCTATAACTACAGCCGGAAGTGAGATGAGTGACCACCCTAGTATCCAGGCTATTCTTGATGCAAACATGGATCCCATGAGCGCTCCTGCAAGGGCTAGGGCATAAGCTAGGTATCCAAGGATCCTGGATCTCCTGAAGCTCACGGGGCAAGAGCCCGTTATAAGTCCAAGATCCGTCGAATACACCGAATATATAGCCCCAAGAGGAAAGAAGAGGCTTGCAACTTTATAATCGAGCCAGTGTAACGGTGATAACCCTAGCATAGTTAGAAGAATAAGGGCTTAGAAGGATAGCGATATAATCATTGTTATGAATAGGAGATAATTATAGCTAGTCGGAATAAAACCCAGCCTCGAGGGTCTCAGATAGACCTTGTATGTATATACCGAGAGCATGATAAATATAACGGGAAGAAGGCTCTTAGAGAGGATCTCAAACCCTGCTATGCTGATTAGTGAAGAGAGGATTATGAGTAGTCCTAATAGATAGATAGGTTAGCTAGGAGCTATAGACCCGGACCACTCGTGGGAGAGGAGGACAAGTATTTCCATGGAGATCAGTGATAAGAAAAAGTCGTAGATCATTAGGTGCCGGTGAGCATGCCTAGGAACCTCGATCCAGAGATCTAGTCCCTGGATCTCTAGCAGCCATACACTCTCAATGAAACCGCCGATCATGAGGAGAACAATTCCAAACACTATTATAGGCCTAGCACTTAGGAAAACCCTTCTCGCAATAGACTCCTGAACCATGACCCAAGCATATTGGTGTCTAGCATGGTATATGTATTCAGCCTAAAAGATTAGGCTAGGCCATAGTCTATCATCGATCTATATAATGGAAATAATAACAACAGAGATAAGGCTATCAGGAATCCCTAGCAGATCCTCAAAAGAGATGGGGGCTAGATATGTATTAAGACTTGCATCACCACTCCTACCACTAACCTTGGGCACTATTCCGAGGATCTTCTAGGCTTGGTATCGCTGGGAATACATAATAGCTGGATCCATTGCACTAATACTCATATTCATCGCCACACACTTCTACCAGCACTACTCATATAGGTTGAGAAGTCTGAGAGGTTCTGGGCATGGATAGAATGATCCAGAATATTCGGAGCATAATGAGGGAAATCAGCCTGTCTATCTAGCAAACAGAGCCCTGGTTACTTCAAGCTTTGTTCTAGGTGTTCTGGGCATAGCTATGGGATCTCTACAGATCCTGGGGATCTATAGGGCAGGACTTCATCCCACTATTATGGTCAGCATAGCTATCCCAGGGGTTATAGTTGGTGTTGCAACACTATTGATCCCTGCATATATCTTAACACCCCCATGGATCTCCATGATCCTAGCACTACTCCTATCCCCAGCCCTTCTAGCGGTTTCGATAGCATATATAGCAACATGGATGCACGATCTCTTACTATATATAGGGATAATGATCTCGATTATATCGATCTCAGCAACGGCATCATGCCTATATATGCTAAGAAGATCTATAGCCAGGGGCTTTCAAAGGGCCACGAGCTATCTCTTCACAGCATCCCTAGCAGTTATCTCAGCCCATACATTCACACTACCTCTAGGATTTCTCGGACTGCCCATATTATCCTGACAATAGATACTGGGTTATGGCGCCCATAATATCCATGATCTTTAGTGTTATGATGAGAGCAGATATCTATATAAGGAGATGGTATAGAGAGAAGAGCTCCAGGATCGCTATTATAGTATCAATAACAGCCCTGATCTCAGGCATATCTGCTAATATAAGCATATATACTCAGTGGATCTATACCCAGCTATTCTCAGATATCCTCATGGCGCTCTCAATATACCTCTCAGCAATACTAATGCTCCCAATATCTAGGGGATGGGCTCATATAAGGGTATACGAGTTCCTGGTTAAGGTAGCACTCACCTGGGGCTTGATCTCTTCTGCTATAGCTATCATGATCGATCTAGCACCTTCTCTGCGGTTTTCTGCATATCTCTCAGAGGATCTTGTTCTCCACTCATTAGCCCTCGGCTTTGCTGGCAATATCTTTCTAGCATATTCGAGATACCTCATATCATATAGCCCCTTCACAGCCATGGCTAGGGCTGTTGATCTCTATGTGGCTCTACTAGCCAACACCAATATAGCCTAAGGATTCTCCACCCGATCCTTAGATCTTTTACAGAGCCGTTCCTGGCATCAGTGCTGACTTACTCACACTAATACTCCTAGGGGTCGTAATAGTCAGGCTTATTAAAGAGGGATTTTAAAAAATAAGGATCTGTGATCTCTTTATCGCTATCTCCTCCTGGCGAGGGCTATGGATGCTATCCCAATAGCTATTCCACCTATTGCTAGTATTATTGCTATTATTGTGTTTAGATTCGTTTCCTGAAGCCTCCTAGATAGATCGTTTATAGAGGCTCTCAGATCCCCTATAGACCCCTGGATCCCAATATTGTTTGATTTGTACTCTGCTGAAATCTTGTGAGATCACCTCTGAGGGCTGTTATATTAGCTATGGCTCCTGATAGGCTGGTACCCAGATCCGATAGCCTTCTCTCAACACTCCCCATAAAGTCCTGGAAGGAGCTTCTGAGGCTCGACAGAGAGACTGAGAGATCAGTTATATTCCTCCCAAGAATCGATATCTGCTGCTGGGAGGAGGCTAGGCCCATGCTGAGACTCCTAGTACTCTCCATCACCACATCGAGCCCCCGAAAATATCGATGACACATTAGTCTCTAGAATCGATATCCTCTGGCTCAGGCTTAAGTTAAGGATCCCAAGATCGCCTCTAATTGAGAATATATTAGCGGCTATACCGCCAATCTGCGATAGAGCCTGAGAGATCTTCATAGTAGATATGGAAATCTCAGCCCTGCCGATAAGTGCGAAGTATCCAGGGACCTCAAATACTAAGATATACTCCCCCCTCTCTGGGAATGTGATCCCGCTCACTGATGATATGAATCTATTCGATGGTGTGATCATATAAACCGCAAGGGGTAAGGGGTCTTCTGTGTGTGAGGAGTTAAGAGCTAGATCCTGTATAGGCTGCGGTACAGATAACCTGAAGGTAACCCGCTCAGGAGGCCCTGCACCTATATATGTTAATAGTGAGAGAATAGCCTATAGAATCCTCTCTAAACGATGCGGGGACAACAACGGTTATTGATATCCTGGCAATACATGATCCCGAGGATGCAGTTATATAGCCAGCATAAGTACCAGGAGGTGTTCTCGATGATATTGATATATGTTAACAAGAACACTCACGCTACCTCCGGGCTCTAGAGAGAAGCTCTGTTGTGAGAAGGATACGGCTATTTTCCTAACAACACTTGATCCCATATAGCTAACAAGATCCGTTGAATCAAGGCTGACACTAAGGCTATAGTTAGCTAGGCTAGAAACCATTAGAGAGACCCTACCATTAGAGCCAGGAGGCACTACAAGCACCTGAGTAAAACCCTGAAGAGCTCCTCCGGGAAAGGATAGCCTAAGCGGGTTTGTCAGAGCTTCGAGAGCCCTAACCATACCACTACCCTGCTCGAGAGGGTTGGGGGTTCTCATATATCTCAGAGATCGGCACTGGAGAGGCTGTCATGACTATAGGTGCCTTAACATCAATAGGAGAACAGTTTGGATACACCTGCTTTAAAAGGGCAGCAACGCCTGAAACATGTGGGGTAGCCATAGAGGTTTCGCTGAATGCAGCGCTTGAATTAACGAGAACTGAGGATATCATCCTAACACCAGGAGCTGATACATCTGGAAGCGATATATCGAATAGAAATAGGACCCCTCGACGAGAAAACCGCCACCGAGGAGCTTGATAGATTACCCCTAGAGGTGTCAGCAACACCAACACATATAACATCCTGGGCTAGGCATAGATAGTTAATAATATACCCCTCAGACCCTTCATTCCCAGCAGCTATAACCTCAACAACCGCTTGCCCCCCCCCGCGGATACTGCTCTAGAGCGGGGAAGGATCATCTGAAGGAGATCCTAGCCGATCTTATAGACTAGTCTTTATGATTGTTTAATAGAGTGTGATTAGGTGGGTGTCGGCAGATCTTTTGCTCTTTTCTTCTTTAGACTACTCCTAGCATTGATAGCCTTTCCAATCGCGTTCTCTGCTTTACCTGCTATGGGTTACGCCCTGTTTCCAGCAGCTGTGTCTATAGGTATCCTATTAAATGGCTTAGGATCTCCTGGCATTATAAGTAGATAGAACTCCCCTTATCCTATAACTATAGACTATATAATAAAAAATACTTTTATTGACAGCTGTGAATTTAGAGATGTTCAGTGTTATCTAGGCGTTCATATAACGTATAAGTATTGTTATTCAATTAACAATAACGAATAAGCCCTTCTACTCTATTTCTCTCCATAGATGGCATGAAACATAGTGGTTTCCCTCTATGTGCTCAAGCACAGGCTCTATCGTTTTACATGCTTCTCTAGCGAATGGGCATCTAGTATGGAATCTACACCCTTTTGGAGGGTCAGAGGGACTCGGAGGCTCTCCCACTGGGTTTATTTTCCTTCTCCTGACTATCTGTGGAAATATATGCTCTGCTGCCGGTATTGATGATAGCAAGGTCAGCGTATATGGATGTAAAGGTTTTTCAAATACCTCTTCCACATTTCCTCTCTCCATTATCTTTCCTAAATACATTATTGATACCCTATTTGCCATATGATATACTATTTGTAGGTTATGTGTTATTAGCATGTATGATAGCCTGAATTCTTTCTTTATATCTTCCAGGAGGTTTAGTATCTGAGCCTGTGTGGAGACATCGAGAGCTGATGTAGGTTCATCGAGAACTACTAGCTTTGGATTATATATTATCGCTCTAACTATAGCGACTCTCTGTCTTTGACCTCCTGAGAGCTGATGCGGATATTTATATAGGTGCTCCCTCGATAGCCCCACTAGCTTGATGTACTCCTCGGCTCTCTTAGCTATATCGCTCTCATCATAGCCTCTTATCCTCAGAGGCTCTGATATTATGTCAATCACTGTTTTCCTAGGATGAAGAGATCTATATGGATCCTGGAAAACCATTCCAGTAGATAGTCTGAACTCTAGAAAATCCCTTCCCCTAGCCTTAGTCACATCTTTCCCCATGAACTCTATAGATCCAAAGGTGGGTTCTAGAAGCCTTATCGAGACCTTGCCAAGTGTTGTTTTGCCAGAACCGCTTTCACCAACAACTGCATAAGTATCTTCAGAGCTGATCTCTAGATCTATACCATCAACAGCCCTAACATAGCCCCTTATATTCATAAGCACACCGGATCTTATTGGGAAGTACTTGCCAATATTCCTAAGCCTTAGGAGGCTCATCACCACCACCGTATAGGAAGCAAGCTATTCTTCTACCATCGATATATCGTATCGGGGCAGGTTCTGATCTATCGCATGGATGGAACCTTAATGCGCATCTGGGATGAAATCTGCACCCACTGGGAGGACTGCCCATGTCCGGTGGTTCGCCTGGTATTACTGATAACCTGGATCTCTTGGATCCCATCCTGGGAATCGATCCGAGAAGAGCTATTGTATATGGATGAAGGGGTTTCTCAATTATATCCTTTATAGAGCCCTCCTCAACTATCTTGCCGGCATACATTATAGCAATCCTATCGCAGATCTCCATAGCCACGCTGAGATCATGTGTTATGAAAATAAGAGATCTTCCGCTCTCTCTAACAAGCCTCTTCAACAGCCTGAGGATCTGTGCTTGTACAGTAACATCCAGCGCGGATGTAGGCTCGTCAGCTATTATTAGATCAGGCTCCGTAGATATAGCTATGGCTATCACGACCCTCTGAGCCATACCACCGCTCAGCTCGTGCGGGTAGCTATTGACCACTCTATTTGGATCTGGTATCTCAACAGATCTTAAGAGCTCCAAAGCCCTCTCTCTAGCCATGCCAGGCTCCATACCCCTACTATGTACAAGAGTCTCAGCTATCTGATCACCTATTCTCATGACAGGATTTAGAGCAGCCCTGGGGTCTTGGAAGATCATTGTTATCCTCTTGCCTAGATACCCATAGGTTTTCGTAAACCTACTACTAACAATAACCTCACCATCAAATATAACCTCACCATCAATCACCCTGCCTGGAGGCTCTATAAGCCCTGCTATTGAGAGTCCGAGGGTAGATTTGCCAGACCCTGACTCTCCTACTATGCACAGAGATTCTCCCCTTTCAACATATATATCCACGCCATCGACAGCCCTCACAATACTTCTAGGAGTATAGTAGTATACACGTAGACTCTTGACCTCTAATAATACCATGTAGAATCACCTATACCCTATACCTAACATCAAGAATATCTCTTAGCTGGTCTCCAATTAGGTTAAACCCCACAACGCTTAGAAATATCATGAGCCCTGGAAATGTTGAGATCCACCAGTGGCTCTGTATAAGATCCCTGCCCTCTGACACCATAAGACCCCACTCAGGCGTTGGGGGAGGAACCCCAAATCCTAGGAATCCCAGACCCGCGGCAGTAAGTATCGCTCCCCCAAGATTAAGGGTAGCCTGAATCATGATCTGTGGTATTACCATCGGCACTATATGGGTTGCGAGAACCCTAATCCTTGTAGATCCTATAGATAACGCTGCCTCTATATATGGCTCGCTCTTGATCTGAAGAGTTATAGCTCGGGCTATCCTCGCATACTGAGGCCATGTCGAAAGGGCTATTGCAACAATGACGTTCACAAGACCAGGTCTCAGCATGGCTGCAATAGCTAGAGCAAGGATCAGGGCCGGGAATGATAGGAACATGTCTGTAATCCTCATAAGAGCGTTATCTATAGAACCACCCACGTATCCCGATATAAGCCCTATCAGTATCCCTATAGCTACGGCAAGGGCTACTGAGGATATAGCTATAAACAGAGAGATCCTTCCACCATATAGCACTCTCGAGAATATATCCCTGCCAAGCTTGTCTGTGCCCATAATATGCCTAAAGCTTGGAGGATTCAGTCTCTCATCAAGCCTCTGATCCAGAGGGTCGTATGGTGCTATAATTGGGGCGAGTATTGATAGAAGAGATATTATAGAAACAATCAAGACACCTGCTAGTCCCGCCTTCTTCATAAGAAGCTCTCTAATTATACTCGGCAGCTGGATCCTCATATTTTCACCCATACTTGATCCTGGGATCTAGATATACATATATAATATCAACAACCAGGTTAACAATAGAGTATATGAGTGCAATAACTATAACTCCCCCAACTATGGCATTATAGTCCATGAAAACCATAGCCCTGGTTAGATAGCTTCCAAGCCCTGGCCATGCAAAAATGGTCTCAGTAAGCACTGCACCTTCTAGAAGCGAGCCGTATACAAGACCTATAACAGTTACTATCGGTATCAAGGATGGTCTTATTATATGTCTAACAACTATCTCTCTCCAAGGAAGCCCTTTTGATCTCGCAAATCTCACATGATCCTGCTTTAGAGTCTCAAGGATAGAGGCTCTAGTGATTCTAGCTATATATGCCGAGGACAGATATCCAAGAACACTAGCTGGCAGAATCAGGTGTAAGAGAGCGTTTATAAAGGCTGCCATGTTACCGCTTATTAGGCTATCAATTGTTATAAGGCCAGTTATTCTTGGAGGCTCTTGAACATACGGATCAAGCCTGCCAGGGCCTGGGAGAATCCCTAGTGTGTAGTAGAATACTAAGAGTAATATCAGTCCAAGCCAGAACACAGGCATTGATATGCCAAATAGAGACACGATCCTCAACATATGATCAAGAGAGCTATCCTTCCTAATAGCTGATATAATACCAACAGGAATGCCTATTAGAAGGGCTATGAGCAGAGATGCTGTGGCAAGCTCAAAAGTTGCGGGTAATCTTTCTTTTATATCTTCTAAAACAGGTCTATTAGTAGATATAGATCTCCCCAGATCTCCTCGCAGTAAATTAACAATAAAGTCTATATACTGCTGATAGACAGGCTTATCAAACCCATACTCCCTCCTTATCCTATCAACAACCTCAGGAGGAGCCTGCGGCCCGAGAATAGCTCCAATAGGATCTGCAGGGATTACTCTGGTTACGAAGAATACTATAGTTGCTATCCCAATCACAACAAAAGCCATATATAAAAACCTTCTCAGCACATAGCTAAAAATATTCAATCTCGTCACCAAAAAACAATGCTTCTAGCCGATTTCTATCTAGAGACAACTGCTTCCTTGTATACTTTGTATAGATGTAAATATGTGCCAAACGACGGATCTGGCACGAAATTCTCTACCCAGGTTCTCATTGCGACATGCTTCACAATCTGGTAGAGAACCACATAGGGGCCGTGCTGGAGTATATATTCGGTGAGCTGCTTATATAGGGCTTCTCTTGCTGCTCTATCGCTTTCTCTAAAGGCCCTCTCCACAAGATCCGCAGATATGTTGTCGTACCACATGTTTCTCCATGCTAACTGCTTGATCCTATAGTTCCCAAAGGCCTTAGCATTGTTATCAGGATCCGGGTAGTCGGATCCCCAGGCTGCCAGGACCATTTGTAGGGCTTGCTGCCTATATCTCTGGTACATCTCTGAAGCAGCCATGGGTCTTAGAACAACCCTTATGCCAACATCCCCAAGATCTTTCTGGATCTTCTGCGCGATCTCCTCCTGAGGATGCGCACCAGCCGGGTACGCGAGCTCTATCTCAAACCCATTAGCATATCCAGCCTCGGTCAGGAGCTGCTTAGCCTTGTTTATATCCCTATAAAACGGCGTAGATGGGTTGAAACCGAGGAGCGGGTAGGGAATTATTGTCTGAACCTTCATAGCGCCTCCCCTCAATATATCCTTTATAATTCCATCATAGTCTATGGCGTATTTAATAGCAGTTATCACCCTCTCATCTGATAGATATTTATTGTTCACATTCATCCCAATATATTCAAGCTTGAGCACTGGGTAGCTTATGACTCTAATCCCCGGCTTATCCTTTATCTGATCTATGAGGTCTATTGTTAAACCAAATGCTATATCAACGTCGCCCTTCTCTAGCAACAACCTCTGAGTAGCGGGCTCTGGCACGTGCTTAATGATAATAGTATCGATTGCGGGCTTCCCTCTCCAATAATTAGGATTAGCCTTTAGAACTATCTGGGAGTTCCTATCCCACTTAGCTAGAATATATGGTCCCGAACCGGCTGAATGATCTGTTAGCCACGTTGAGCCCATATCGTTTCCAGATGCGTGGGCCTCAACCTCCTTTGGATTAACAATAGCGCTAGTTGTGAATGCTAGAACCGATAGGAAGAGATCCGGCGCCACCTTCTCCTTAAGCTTTATAGTTACTGTATAGCTATCCGTTGCAACAATATCCTCGGGCTTTGCTATGAACTGCTGGAGAAGCCATGCTGGAGTTTTACTAAGAGTAATAACCCTCCTAAGAGAATACTCAACAGCCTTAGCATCAAGAGGATCCCCATTGGCGAACTTAATGCCCTGCCTTATCTTGAATGTCCAGAGAGTCCCATCGGGAGATACGCTCCATGATTCAGCAACCTCAGGCACGATCCTAGTGAGATCAGGGGGCTCTATATCCACAAGCTTATCATAAACCTGGTTAACCACAAGTACTGATGTGAATTCATACGCAACAGCAGGATCCATTGAGACAGCATCACTAATATCCTGAGCTATAACTAGAGTATCCGGCTGTGTTGCAAGGCTATACTGCTGGGTCTGCCTCATGCTAAAGAGAAAGTAGACCCAGCTAGAGAGTAGAAGGATTAGGAGCACTATAGAGAGGATCCATGGTGTAGATATCCTTCTACCCTGGCTCCCTGAAGCTACCATGCTTATCCCCAAACCTATATTGCATAATCTAGCTTATAAATAAAGATTCTAATAACTTAATACTCAATTATATAACTTCTATAACTCTACAACTCAAGACTCTATAGCTGAGTTATAAGCAATGTAATCTATTAGTGATATATCTATTCTATTAATTTTAATAGTCAGACTAGTGTACCCTATACCCAATAATATATTAAAGTATAAAAATATCCAGAATTTGGAAGCCTGGCTTAGAGAGCTGCGAGTTATATTTTGACAAGCATCTAAGCAAGCTGAGGTTAGAAGTGCTATTTCCACTAATCAGGCTTCTCGAGAATAAACTCTAGATCCCTTCTAGTTAGCATATATAATATATAATCCGAGCCTTTCGTCCAGGTTGAAGAACTCAACAGCTATATAGCCCTCTCTATTTATATAGTGTTCGAAAACCTCCCTAACCCTCAGCCTCCATCTTAGAGCCTGATCTCTATCCATATCCCTCATCCTCGATATGCTCCTTGGTATCGCGACACTACTTCTCAATACGATGATACCATATACCTCTCCCATCTTGGAGGGTCACTTGTGTGGGATACAACATAGTCGATTCTAACGCTTCTAGAGATCTCCTCCAGGGTGGGTCTATACCCTCGATTGACTCTTGAGGAGACCCTCTAGGATCTGATCCACCACTCAGTCACAAACCTATCGATAGGCATGCACCCTATTAATACTATCCTCGATCTCTCCATAGTACTTCTGCTTAAAAACCCTTGCAATCACACTAAGCTTGTTTATGTTAAAGTGTGCATTGAGACTCTGAAGAGGATCATAGGTCCACCTAATAAGATCAAAACCCATTCTAAGAACATATTCCCTCTGAGCCCTCTTAAGATCAAAACCAACGCCACTGTACTTCATATCCTCAACAACACCAATCTGGTGGCTATAGAAGTAAGGCTTGGGATCGGAATACACAGGAAAACCCCGCGAGAAGCCAACCATCTTATCACCATCAAAAGCCCTGAGAACAAGGCCCCCATTCTCAGCAATAGCCTTGAGAACATAGGTGGGTGTTATATCTCCACAGCTTGAGCCTCAAGTGCTAATCTGGATATCAACAGCAAGCCTCAGAAGCCTTGGATCACTCATCCTCTCTACTCTAACCCCCATATTCATCACTAATCATAATATATAATGGCTTTTATAAGATGGCTTCTTAAATCCTCAGAAGCTTCTTCCAAACCAGACTATAAATCCCAGGGTTATTTAGCCTTTTCCCTTAAGGTTAAAAAGAACAGAAGTATTGGTTATGCTCTTCTTCACACAATTTATGTTGTGTTTCATGATGTAACAACTATTCTTGGCATCGGCTTTCTCAGATCTAACGAGGATCGATACCGCGCACCTATTGCTTCTCTATACACTTGCTCTAGTTGTAACACAGCTTGTTAAGTTCGTCTCACCCTATAAGAGGCGATGCCTTATTTGTAGAGGCTTAGGCTTTCATATTACTTTCATATTAGTTTCCAAGCTCATATATAATAGATGTGTAATGATAACCCAGGCTGATAGCCCACTCTGTCCAAAGCCTAATAGGCTTTCGAGACCTTTGAGAAGGTATCTCAGGATGCACCAGTACGATCCTATAGACTGCTTCCTTGGGGTGATAAGACTTTCGAGGAGGCTAGAGAAGAGGATAAGCCCATCTTTCTGTCGATAGGGTATTCATCATGCCACTGGTGCCATGTTATGCATAGGGAGAGCTTTCAGGATCCTGAGGTTGCCTCGATCCTCAACACCTACTATGTCCCTGTGAAGGTTGATAGGGAGGAGATGCCCGATGTTGATGAGATCTATATAGCAGCTGCTATAGCAATAACAGGCTCTGGGGGCTGGCTTCTCACAGTGTTCCTAACACAAGATCTCAGAACCTTCTATGCTGGAACATATTTCCCTAGGGAGAGGCTGCTAGAGATTCTAAGCATTGTTAAGGATCTCTGGGGAAGGGATAGGGAGAAGATCTACAGGGCTATTGAGGAATACCTCTCAAAGCCACCAGCAATAGCGGCCCACAGCTTCGAGAGAGTCTTTGAGAAGGCATATACAGAGCTCGCGTCATACTTCGACTCAGTGTTTTGGGCTTCGGATCCTTAGCCAAGTTCCCTATGATACCCCACCTAGGCTTCCTACTGAGATACTGGTATAGATCTGGAGATGAGATGGCACTTAGAATGGCTGTGAGAACCGCTAACAGCATGATAAGGCTCGGCCTTCATGACCACATAGGCAGGGGTTCTTCAGATACACAGTAGATAGGGATTGGAGGATACCCCACTGACCTCCCAAGGATTACAAATACTGCATAAACTGCGGAAAACTGATTCCCTTAGAGAACGATAGATGCCCTTACTGAGGGGTTGAGCAGAGATATTAAGAACAAGTATAGGGTTAATCAGCATGCTTAACACCCGTATAGCTAGGTATGAAGCCATAGTAGCTGTAATCATCATAAGCATCCTAGGTAACTTTGCATTAACGCATATTGAGAGCCAAGTCGGGGATTATATAGCAACTAATGTGTTAATACCGATTCTAGAGAAGAATATCTATATTCGTCTAAGCGATATACAGCTGCTGCTAAGGATAGAAGAGTTTAGGCAGTTGGGAGGATCCATATAAAGGTATATCTCAATACCATTACGATCGAGATCGATGTATATAGTAGCGGACATATCTTCGCTACAGTATCGCCAATAGCAGAGGATATATGTAAATGCGAGTGTATGCAGTAGGAGAATAGGAGATAAAGCTCAATAGTTATTTTTATGATTCCTTCTTGTTTTTGAATTAGCTATTTTCTAGCTACGATGATATATTCATGGGCTATTCTCGGTAGCTCTGAGTGTTTCTTTGCCATGAGGATCCTCCAGAACGATTGCACAGAAAGCCTAAGCTTATAGAGCTTCTCCAGCCTAAACCCCACCTTCTCCATGAGCAACCACGTATAGTAGGGAAGATCTATTATTCTGAACCTCTTCTGAAAAGGCTTAATAATGACTTGATAACAGGGCAAGCCTCGTCTTTTAAGGCGGGGTTGGATAGGAAAGCTTATAAGGTGTGTATCCTATAGTGTTCTGAAGGGCGGGGTTTCTATACTGGGGTCTCGGGTGTTAGCCCCCTGGAAAGGGATTAATGGCTTTACACCGTTATGTGTTACATGGTAGCTCTCAATCTTCCTCGCTATCCTTATCCTGTGTCCCAGTCTCCTTGCTATGTTTAGTGCTGCATTTATATCTGCGTTTATCTTCTTCCCTGTCTTACTGAATATATATAGTCCTCTATGTTTTCTTCCGTTTTTATGCCTGATTCCACATATTAAGCACTCCTCGCTTTGTGTAATCCTCTGGCACGATCTCAACCTCTATGCCATATTCCATGAATATATCCCAATCCAAAGAACTATCTTCCTATACCACCATATGTTAGTGTTATACTCGTTTCCATTGTTCTGTGATAGCATTATTGGATATCCTATGTATAGCTTTCTAACACCTCTTCTATATAGCTCATCAGCCAGGAATCTAATAGCTGTTATATAGAGATGTCTGAGCCTCTCATCCCTTTTATACATAGCGTCTAGATATTTCTCATGATAGTTGATCCATGTTGATATGCTAAGCCTCCTTAGCATGTCTCCTACAGATTGATATGTAGCTATCTCCCTCTTCCACCAATAGTATTCGGATTTGATCTTTCCTCCTTTGATAAGCATTGCTGATCCGTCCGAAATTGTAACAGCAAACAAGTTGCTAAGCCCCATATCAATG
>Ga0187840_10000060_pt1 | contig 14839 bp, 17 predicted proteins | sample OCT_B_HostDNA_FD_136652 | JGI IMG/M metagenome (GOLD analysis project Ga0187840, IMG submission 136652) | Extremophilic microbial mat communities from Yellowstone National Park, Wyoming, USA - OCT_B_HostDNA | ecosystem: Environmental > Aquatic > Thermal springs > Hot (42-90C) | place: USA...
ATATTAACATATCGTTAACTCTATTTAACATTGCATTAATATTTATAAATTTTAAGAAGGATATTCATTAACGTTATATTAAATATGATTAACACAATGTTAACCAATAATGTTTATAAATATCAAAAAACCTTATAAGTATTATGAGCTACTTGCTCAACGAAAACTATTTAAGAATATTAGAATATATAGCAGATAGAGAAGAATTTACAGAAAAAGAAATAAAGAGACAATTAAAGATAAAGGAAGAAGAAATTAGAAAACTATTATACATATTAGAAGAAAATAATATAGTATATCCAATAAGCATAATAAATAATAATGGAAAATTTGATTTCAGATGGGGAAATAAAATAAAGAATAAAGAAAAATTATTTAGCTTGCTAATTAACAAAGAAATTAATAGGATTAATGAAGAAATTAAAAATACTCCAAAAACAATATACTATTGTAATGAGTGTGGAAGTATATACAATTTCGATGATGCATATGAAAATGATTTTATATGTAAAGAATGTGGATCATTATTGACTGAAAAAGAAAATTTCAGAATAATAGAATTGGAAAATATTATACATAACTTACAAATATTACTGGATAAATATTCTTCAAAGATTACGAAGAAAGAAAAAGCATCAAAAACAAAAGGTAAAAAATAATCTTTTATTTTTTTATTTAAATTTATACTTAATGATATTTAAAGTTAAAATATATGACTTAACTGAAATATTTAAAGAAACAAAATCTAAACTAATTAAATCAAATATAGATAATGGAGCCAGAGTATATGGAATAAAACTTGATAAAATGAAAGGAATGATTGGATTTGAAATATTACCAAATAGAAGAATAGGAACTGAATTTTCTGATATTGCAAAAAAATTTGGATTAAAGGGAATATTACATTCAGATGAATTACCAAATTATGGAATATCTGAAGAAGAAGTCAAAAATGTTAAAAAAATATTAAACTGCTCAGAAGAAGATGCATTTATATTATTAATATCAAAAGATTATGAAATAGCCAAAAAGGTTTTTAACTTAATAATAAATAGAATAAATGAATCTATTAAAGGAATACCAAAAGATACCAGACAAGCAAATGATGATGGAACTACATCTTTTTTAAGACCCCAACCAGGTTCTGAAAGAATGTATCCTGAAACTGATCATCCTTATATACATATTGATAAAGACGTTATTGAAAATAATGAATATAATATAATAAGATATAACATAAGTTATGGAGACATTAAAGAAACATTTGATATATATTATTTAAAAAAATTTGATAAAGACCTATATATTAAATTATTAAATGAAGGAAAAACAATATTAAATTCTATTGATCCAGAATTTGTTAAAAAAATGTTAAAATCTTTTGGATATGACGAAAAACAAATTGAAAATATAATATGGAGCGAATATATAAATGATATAATAAAAATGTCTTTCGATATAAATCCAACTACTGTGTATTATTTATTCTTTCAGATGGTCGGAGATACAGAAAATTTATTTAAAGAAAAAATAGAAAAATTTGATTTAAATTTTGTATATAAGATAAAAGATTATTTAAAAGATAAAAAAATTGTAAAAAATGCAATACCAATAATATATTATTATTATATCAAATATAATAAGGATATTGAAAATATAATAAGAGAAAATAACTTATATAAAAGAAACATAGAAGAATTGAAGAAAGAAATTATAAAATATGTAAAATCATTAAATACTAATGATAAAAAAGTTATTTTTTCAAATGTATTTAGTAAATTTAAATATGTAGCAGATAGTGATGACATCAAAAAGGTATTAGAAGAAATATTAAATATATAAAATTTTTATATATCAAATATTTATGGAAGAATGTGTATTTTGTAAGATAATAAATAAACAAATACCTTCATATATACTATATGAAGATAACTATTCTATAGCATTTCTAGATATAAATCCATTAGACAAAGGGCATATCTTATTTATACCAAAGAAACATTTTGATAGAATATCAAATATTGATGATGAATATATAAAGAATTTTTATAGAAGTTTTACAAAATTCTTAAAATTATTTGAAGAAAAATTATCAGAAGACTATAATATAATAATAAATAATGGAAAAAAAGCTGGACAATCTGTATTTCATGCACATATACATATAATACCACAATATAACGAAGATGGATATAAAAAATTATTTAATTGGAATACTCATAAATTATCTAAAGAAGAAGCTGAAGAAATAATAAAAAAATTTAATTTTTAGATTTCCTTATATTCAATAATTCCATCATTTACTATTTTAAATTTTACAGATATTCCTTCCGGCAAGTACCTATGTTTTCTTAATATTGCTTCTCTAATACCATTATCTAAAATTCTTAATTCAACCAAACATTTTGACCAATATTTTATTAAATCTCCCCCAACAATCCCGATTGCATCTCTATTATCAAACAATGAATATACCTGATTTATAACCAAAACTGGTATATTATATTTTCTAGAAATTTCTGAAAATATCTGTAATTGCTTTGCAAGTTCTGTATTTACTTCATTTACGTTGCTATCACCTCTTTCTAATCTATATAACATTGATATAGAATCTACAACAATTAATCCAATATCATTAGAGTTCTTTTTTACATAATCATATGTTAAATATATTGCCTTTTTTTGTTCAGAAAAATTTACCGGTTTATATAATAATATATTTTTCATTACATTCTCAAAATCCTCCTTTGCAATCTGTTTTAATCTTTCAAGAGAAAAACCACCTTCAGTATCAATATATATTACTTTTTTACCAAATTTAGAAATATTATAAGAACTTATTATTGCAATGTTTGTTTTTCCTGATGCAGATGGTCCATAAAATGATGTAATAATATCAGTTTCAATACCTCCATCTAACAATTTATCTATTGGATATATTCCGGTAGAAATCTTACTCATATAGAAATTTTTTCATTATTTTTTAAAAATATAACTAATATCTAATTTCGATTTCTTTTTCACCTACCTTAATATATAAATACTTTACTTTCTTTCTAATACTATTTTTATAGTTATTGATTATAAATTCTAATGCTTTGTATATATCATTTATTTTTCTCCTTGTAACTGCATATATTTTTCCATTTCTAATTATTAATTCTTCATTCTTATGTTTTCCATAAAATCTATTATAATTTTTTTCTTCCCACAACAATGGACCTTCTCTTATTTCATATTCTGGTAATTTATCCGGATAATATAATATATAACCATATAAATAATTTTCATCAAAAAAATAATAGTAATTGAAAATTTTAAACCCAATATTATTTATCCACTTTTTAATATTATTAAATAATGATAAAGCTTTACTATTTTTTATATCCTTATTATTTGAATTTCCTTCCATCTTCAAATATATCATATTTACATTGTATTTTTCAGCTAATTTCTTTACTTCATCATAATTCTTATATATTTTATTAAAGAAGAATTTTTCTTTATCTTCAGATATTAAAAATAGCCTAGAATAATATATAAATTCTGAAAATTTCTGTAAAGAAACAGAAGCTGCAGCATTTCTATATTTATCAGTTGGATCAATTATTATTATTGGAGATTTTATTTTATCTTTTGATAAATTTCTTTTTATCTCATCATAATTTTTATAATATTTTTCTAAATCTATTATTACTTTTGGTCTCCAATTGGATACATTTTTTATAGTATTTTCAAAAGATCCATAATTTATTAATATTAATTCTATTGCATATCCAGAAAATCCTCTAACATAAGATTCTGCGCCATAAACGTTTATATTCTTTGTAAATACTTTTAGTAATCTAATTTCATCTTTCATTTTTTCATTTAATTTACTTATTACATATTTAACATGAAATGGCGAAAGATCGGTGGTATTTTTAGCTTCCCTTATATCATTTATTTTCAATATTGGAACTAATTCAAATATTAAACCTTTATAACTAACTTTAAAATAATCTCTAGAACCCTTTATTCTTATATAGTCCAAATTCTCTTTCTTTAATATATTTTCAATAATATCAGATATATCCTTATCATCTTTAAATAATAAGAATGTATCTACATCAAAATCATTTTTTATCCATGTATCTTTTGCAAAGGATCCTCCTAAGAACGGTTCTAAATTATTTGATCTTAATATATCAAAAAACTCATTTATTATATTATATACTCTCTTTTTTTCTTCCTCAGATGGTTTTATTTTAGATAGTATTTTGTTATAATCTATCATATCTTAAATCTTAATATTGCACCTATTTTAAAGTTTGAAAATTGTTCCCCTTCAGGATGATTTTTTGATATTATTTCAACTTTTGCATTTGTTTGTTCAATTAATTCAAATAATTCTTTAATCTTATCTTTATAATCTTCTGATATTAATATCATATCTACTGCACCAATTTCTAATGCTCTTTTTACATCATCAAACCCATAAACTACTAGACCAGTACCTTTTCCAAGATGTTCAAAAAATAATTTTGTTAATTCTATTTCCTTTACATATTCCGTTTTTTCTAATATATCTTTTGCCCTTTCTAACAATTCTTTTAGCCCATGTTCATTTGAATATGCTGTATCATATACAGCTAAAATTTTTTGTTTAATATGATATGGTAAATACTCATCATTAACAAATTGTTCTTTAAGCAATCCTGGCCCTCCAACCAGTATACCAACCAATTTATCTAAATCTTTTTCGAAATAATTTCTAACTTCATCTGCTAAATATTTTAACCATAAATGAACATCTTGTTCTATTAGTCTTTGAAATCTTACAGAAGATTGTCCCCCAGCCCTTATTTTACCAGGAACCCATGATTGTTTATTTTCTAATACTATTAATTGATTGCCTTTTAATACTCCTATAGAAGCTTCTCCTCTATCTAAAACTATTAACCCATATATTTGCTTTGGTAATATTAATTCTTTTAACGGGTCTAATACAAACCTAGAGTCACATCTGTACAATCTAATGTTCAATTTGTCTGGAGGTTCTATTGCCCATAATCTTATATCAACTTCTCCAGGCCTATTTGATATATTTCCACAAAATACTACAAGACCGTTGTCTGGAAGTTTTTTTAATCCTTTCAGATAATTTATTATTTTTGCCAATGCATCCATTACATGTTGTCTAGTATTCTTATCCTTAATATTTTGAGCAGTTGAATATTCATAATTTAAATGGTCTAAAACCTTAGCTAAATCATATCCAGCTGGTATATAATATGAAATTAGTTCTGTAGCTCTACCATTATAATTACTTAATTCTTCTATTAACATTTGTAATTCAAGTTCTTTAACATCCATTATATAAAAAATTAAAGATAATTTTTAAATACCAATATATTCAGTTATATATTTTATATCATAATTTAAATTCAATTTTTTAGATATATTTAGTATATTATTTAGATCTCTATTAAGAAATTCTTCATAATATTGAGAATTAACTGGTATTGCTTGTGACACATCTATTATATATGGAACATTTTTAAATATAATTATGTTATATTCTGAAAAATCTCCATGAATTAATTTAGCCTTATTATATATTTTTTTATATTGATCTAATATATCAAAAAATAATTCTTCCTTATTTTCAATTGAATCATAACAATCATGTAATAATAATGGTCCATTTTCATAACCCACATATTCCATTACTAATATATTTCCTTTATATAAGTATGGAATTGGAACTCTCACTAAATTTTTGTACATTTTTCTTAGGTTTATATATTCTTTTTTTACCCATGTATAGATTATCCCAATCTTTGTTCTTGGGAAATTATATATTCTAGGATCTGCCTTTAAATAATTTACTTGTTCTTTATAGCTTATTGACATTACTTTATATATCTTTATTGCAAATTTTCCAGATCTTACAACAATCGCTTCCTTACCTTCAGATATTAATGTTAATTCATCTTCTATATAATGATCTCTATATAATTTATCCAGATAGTATAATGTATTTTTATCAAATACTTTTCCATATACTTTCCATATTTCTCTATACTTCATATAATATATCTATAAGACTAGCTCTTAAACCTGGCAGGAACCCTAAATAAAATATCATTGTATATATTACATTTTTTATATCATCATTTAAATAATATTTTGTATATAGTGCAATGAATAATGTTAAAGATAGTTTTAATCCATAGAATAATAAAGGATTGTTATATTGAAAAATAAGAATGTTTAATAGCAGATGTTCTGATTGTAAATTAAGATAATATATAGAAATAATCGAAAAAATAGTCTCATATATTTCACCAAAGATTGATAAATAAAATAATTTTTCTTTATATGATAAATAAATTAAAAGAGAAAACAATATAATGAATATTAAAAATGGTAATAAATTTATTGGTCTTCCAAAGATAAAAATTGGAATCTCCAATATTAAAATTATCAATAATATATATAAGTAATATTTTCTATATTTATATAAAAACAAAACTGGTAAAAAAGATATTAAAATCCATAATTCTAACAAAGGTGTAAATAGCAAATATGTTCTTACTGTATAACCAAGATCTATGTTTACTCTTGGAATAATAAATATTAAAGTCAAAATAATTAGATTTAATAAAAAATATCTATCAATAATTACTTTTTTATTTCTTACGAAAAGATAATAAAAAATGATAAAACCTATAACAAATAATAACCCATATAAAAATATATTATATATATTATATCTATATTGATATTCTACTACTGGATGTATAAAATATTGGTAAAAATCTTGATATAAATTCATTAACGCCTATAATATTGAAAATATTGGAGTAAATTATTTAATAGAGCAATTATATTATCCAGTTTTGTTGCAATTGTATCTAACTTTGTATTTAATATTTGTATAGCATTATAATCGACTTGATTTGTATATTGATTAGTATATCCATAATTCTGTGAGAAATTTGGTAAATATGCTTGAGGGTTTAATTGTCCTGGAAATTGATTTTGCTGGAATACATTTTGATTTTGAACTGGTGGTGGATATGGTGGTGGAAACTGTTCATTTGGATATGGACCCAAGGGATAATTTCCTGGTCCTGCTGGTGGATAGTTCATAAAATATCCTTGCTGATTTATATCCTGATCTTCATCTTTCTTTTTTCCAAATATATTTTTTATAAAATCAAATGCCATATAATATTATAAAATTTCTTAATATATAAAGTTATTCTTCCTCTTCTTCTAAACCTTTTTCCATAAATTCTTCATAAGAGATTGAAAGTTCACCTTTTTTAGACAATAATCCTCTATTTCTCAAATATTCTCTAGCAATAATATAATATAATAAGGCTAAAGATTTTGCTCCTCTATTATTTGCTGGTATAGCAATATCTATATAGCTTAAAGAATTATTTGTATCAACAAATGCAATTGTCACCTTTCCAGTTCTGTATGCATCCAATAATGCATTCCTATCGAGCACTGGATCTGTTATTATAACAACATCTACATCTTTAAATATATCTAAAGCTGGATTTGTTAATAATCCGGGAGGATATCTCTTTGGATAAACATTTATTCCTGTATATTTATTTAACATTTGTAATGGCTTTCTTGCAGCTTCTCTTCTACCAACCGCCAATATTTGATGTGGCTCATATTTTGATAACAATTTTGTTGATAACCTTAATCTTTCATCTAATTTTATTACATCTATAATAGCCAACCCATCAGATCTTATTCTAGCTATAAACTTTTTCATTTGTTTGTTCTTTATTCTTGTACCTATATGAACACCCGCTTTTATATATTCTTCTAAACTAACCAACCAAATGTTTTCCTGTACCATCTTATATAGCTTTCTTTCTTCCAGTTCTTCTTGAGCCATATTTACCATACTTTATTGGATATCCATGTTTAGGTAGTGGAGTCATTCCACCTTTATTTCTTTTATGTTTACCTCCAAATGGATGATCAGCAGCATTTCTTGCAATTGGCTTACTAATTGGCCATTTTCTATGATGCGCTCTTTTAAAATAATATTTGTTTCCAGCTTTAACAAATGGCTTATCTGTTCTTCCACCTCCAGCAACTATCCCTAATATTGCTCTACAATATAAATTAACCATTTTTGTTTTTCCAGATGGTAATTTTAATATTGCATACTTGTCTGTTTTTTGAACTAATATACATGACGTTCCAGATGTTCTTGCAATTTTTCCCCCATCTCCTGGAGAAATTTCTACCATACAAACATTTGAACCATCTGGAATGACTTTTAATGGTAAAATATTTCCATTCTCTACCGGAGCATTTACACCCGCATAAATTTCTTTCCCAACATATAAACCTTCAACAGCAGGAACCAAAATTAATTCTCCAGTTTCAAATTTTATTTTAGCAATTGGAGTGTAATGAACTTTATCTTTTATTATATCTACAACAACACCCTTTACTTTATCTTTTATTTCTTTTTCATCTAAAGGTCTTAAATGAAATTTACCTATTGAATAAAAATCTGGAACTTTATATATATTCTTTCCTTTACCCAATCTTTGCTGTAATAATGTATTTCCACCCATTTTATATTAATCCTAATTTAGATAATATGTCTTGGGCCTTATATTCTTTTTCTAATGTAACATATGCCTTCTTTCTTCCTTTATAATCTATCAAAGTATTTACCTTCTTTACTTTAACATTGAATAACTTTTCAACAGCTTCCTTTATATCTTTTTTTGTAGCAGATCTATTTACAATAAAAATAACTTTATTATATTTATCAAGCAAATACATACTTTTTTCTGTTAATTCAGCATAAAGTATAACATCTTTTGTATCCATTTTATAATTTCATATATATAAATTTCTTAAATCTTCTATTGCCTTTTCGCTCCAAATAATAAATCTACCCAATTTACCACCAGGAGCCAATTTTTCTATATTTAATTGATCTACTTTTGAAAATTCTACACCATCAATAGAAACCTTTGGTAATTCAGAATCTGACGATAATACAAACAAAATTCCCCTATATTTTTTTATTCTTCTATTTCTCATTTTTCCCTTTCCAGCTCTTTGTTTTTTGTTCTCTTTTATATATTCAATAAATTTTTCTATTTTCAATTTATTAAATAATTCTCTATATTCCTTTGCTTTCCTTAATTCTTCTAAATTTGATATAACAATTGGTAAACCAAAAGTATTAATTGATTCACTTAAATAAATAAAGGACTTTGTATATCTGTTTTTTATATAATCTATATTTGAAGATGCAGAAATTGCAGACAGTATTGCTAACCTTTTTTCTTTTTTGTTTATTTTTTTATACCAATTTTTTTCAGGTTTTGGTGGATGTGCTCTTCTTCCCTTTACAGCATTTGGTATTACTCTAGCTACCCATATAAAATTACCAGCAATTTTTGCAAACACAGATCTTGGGACTCTCGATATACCTCTTTTATATGATGATCTATATGAATATCTTCTTTTTGATGTCCATGCAGAAGCTTCCATACCTGCATACTTATATGAACCATATGGTACCCTATGACTCAACATATATGCTCTAAATACTTTATATACTATATCCTCTCTTATTTCGAATTTAAAATGTTCTGGTAATTCTATTTCTTTTATTTTATTACCTTCCTTATCATAAACAGATATCATATTTTCCATGGCTATATTTTATATATATAAAACATATTTAAATCTTTATAATAATCCACATTAACTATTAAGATATGTATGAACTTATTAGCGATATCATTAAAAAGAGCCTTAGAAAAATTACCATAATATTCTGTATAATAATTACATTAATAATTGTAATAGGTTATTATCTACCAGTATTAAAAATATACTATCCAGTTTTATATTTATCTGCAATTATTTTTTCATTAGAAGTTACATTTCTAGAATATTATAAAACGAAAAAGTCTTTAGATAGATCTTTATTATATTATATAGCATATTTATATTCTCTTTCATTTTCTACAAATAATACTAAAAGATTATTAGAAATTGCAATTGAAGAAAAAGCAGAATTTAAGGATATAAATTATTATATGTCGAAAATCCTTTATTTAACAAATAAGTATAATTATACAATTCCAGAGGCTATAAGATATATCCTACCATATATTCCAAATAGTAATTTTAAGAGTTTTTTAGAGAGATTTGCAACTTCAATTGATATTGGTGAAGAAATTTCAGAATTTTTATATAAGGAATATGAAATCCAATTGGCAATATATGAAGCAAATTATGAAAAAGGTTTAGAAAATATAAGATTATTAGATGAATTTATAATATCTTTATTATCATCTTTAGGATTTGCATTTTCTTTAATATTATTTATACCATTTTTAATAAGTGCAAATATAATATTTTTGCTAATAAATTTCTTTATAATATTTATTGTAATTAATTTACTTATATATTATGTATCAAAATATTATATTCCCGATGATGGATTATGGTCTCATTCAAAAGAAAAACCAAAAGAATATGTAACAATAAAATATTTATTTTATCTTTTGTTGCTAATATCTTATATATTATTCCTAATACTATTTCTAATATTAAAATTACAATTGTTGGAGGCATTTGCAATAGCAGTTACACCATTAGCATATGTAAGTTATAGGATGATATTATTAGAAAGAGCATTAAAAATAAAAGAAAACCATTTCCCAGCATTCTTTAGTAGTATAATAGAATACTCAGAAGTATTTGGAAGTAATCAAACAAAAATATTAGATAATGTTGTAATACACGATTTTGGTTTATTAAATGAAGATATTCATAGGTTAAGGAAAAGAATAAACATAACAAAAGATTATTCTGAATCATGGAGACATTTCATAATTGAATTGGGTAGTTCAATTGCAGAAAAAATAATAAAAGTATTTGAAAAGGTTTTATCATATAATGGGGATACAAAAAAGGCTGGTGATATGTTATATAATATATTAATAAAAATAATTGAACTTAGATCTAGAAAATCTCAATTTATATCTAATTTAAGGGGTATTATATATGGAACATATATAGCATTTATAGCAATTTTATTCATAATTGCTCAAATATTATATTTATTAAATCAAATGTTTCAAGGTATATCTACAGCACTTGGTTCTGCAATATCTCAAATAGGCATAAATATATATACATTTTCAATATCTTTATATGTACTACAAGATTATATATTTATTTTATCTATTATTGAGGCATTTATATTAGCTGGAACAATAAAAAACATAGATGGAGGATCTAAACTAGGAATGTTCTTAGATGCAACAATTATGATATGGCTAAGTGCATTATTAAACATTGGAGTATACTATTTATTTACATATGTATTTTCTGGCTTATCTTTAGTAAAGGTATAATTTATTTTCCTTTCTTTTGGTATAAAATCTTTTAATATATTATTTTTAATATAAACACTACCTAAAATATCATTATTATCTTTTGCTATATAAAGACCATTCTCAAAATTTTTTTCCAATTTTATATTTTCATTAAATTTATAAAAAAGATTTTCCTTTCTTATTTCAATATATTTATTAGAATTTATTCCAAAAATCTGTGCACCTTCTATACTAAATCTATATCTATTATTTTTCTCTATTTTAATAACATACAAACCATATTTCTTTATATATCTTTCATCCAAAAAGTCTGGAAAATTTTTATTAAACATATATATTTTATCCTTATTAATAAAAAATCTATATTTCTTTATTATCGACTTATCTATCTTCATCTTATAGTATTCTTCTATTTTCTTAAATATTTCTTCTACAATTTTTTTGTTTAGTTCTTTCATAATTTTTCTACAGCAGCTTTTATATATGATATTTCATTTTCGTTAAATCCCAACATTTCTGCATATTTTCTTCCTATTTTTTCATTATTTTTCATTAAAACTATTAATGTATTTATATATACTTCTCTAACTCTCTTTTTTGATGTATGAACCTTCTTCTGTAAATTTTTTGACAATTCTTCAATTTTTTCCCTTATTTCTTTATTTTGAGCCAATTTTTTTACATACTGTGGCATCCTATATTTTGTAAATTTATTATATTTCTTTTCTTTTGCCAATGCAACACCGGCATACATTAATGTTGTAAAATATTTTAATAGATCCCAATATTGTCTTCTATAAATTCTTCCATAGAATATAACTGCCAATGATAACCAATTATAAGCTTCATATATTTCTTTTATATTTTCATATTCATTAGATATATTTTCTTCAACCCATGCCTTAATTTCTTCAGGATCCATATCCACATCAGCAAATGGTAATGTAGCTCCCACTATTGTAGTTGCTTTAAACATTTGACCCAATGCTCTAAATATTGTAATTTCTCTTTCCCTATAACCTAAAACTTCTAAGTCTTTTAAGGTAATATGCTTGTTCATTGTTGCCAACGCTTGTAGATCATTTATTGCACTTCTTAAATCTCCGGAAGATCTTTCTACAAGTGCAGATAATGCATTATCATCAATCGTTATTTTTTCATTTGAACAAATTCTTCTTAACTGCCTTATTATATCTGTATTTGATAACTTCTTAAATTCAACCATATCACATACATCTCTTAATTTTTTAAACTTAGGATCCCATGGATCATTCGCAGTTAATATTATTGGCCATCTTGATTCTTCTATTATTTTTATTAATGCCCCTATTCCCCCTCTATCTTGAAATCCTGCTAACCCATCAACTTCATCAACCAATATTATTCTTCCTTTCTTAAAAAAAGGTTTTCCCTTTATTGCTTCTCCTAATTTTGCATGTATAGCTCTAGCATTTCTATTATCTGAAGCATTTATTTCTACAACTTCATAATTTAAATCATTTGCAATTGCATATATTGATGAAGTTTTTCCAACACCTGGAGGTCCATATAATAATAATGCCTTTTTACTTACATTTGGATACTTTTCTATAAAAGATTTTATTTTTCCAATAGCCTCTGATTGATTAATTATTTCATTAATATGTTTTGGTGCATATTTTTTTATCCATGGCTCAACCATTATTTATATTTTTAATTTAGAATATTAAAATATGTGTACTATATCTAATATAGTTACTATTTGATTATAGATATTAACTATATATTTTTAAAATCTTCTCAATAATATACTTACCAATGGAAAGTATATCTCCATCTTCAAATCAAAATCAATCATTAGTAAAGAAAAAATTAGATAAAGCTCTAACAGCATATACATCTTATCTATCTACAAAAGGTTATGTGCTTGAAGTAGTATCAAAACATATACCAGAAGCTTTACCATCATTAGAAAAAATAATAAAAAAGCTAGATGAATTTGGCGAATGTAAAAGTTTTTTAACCAATGATCAAGAAACTCTCCAAAGGTGTATAGATGAATATAACTTTAAGTATGGCTTACTTAAAGGTATTTGGGAATATACCATATGGAAGCATACACCAGAACAAATTAAAGAATTTACAAAAGGTTTAGAAGCTTTAGCAAAAGGAGGCAAACGAGTAATAAAGGTTTTATATAAGCAATACCAGCAATATAAAACTACTCCAATACCTCAAGAAGATATAGATCCTAGAGTACTTAATATAGTACCCGAAGTTAGGGCTATTAAGTCTCTTATACTTCGATATTTAGAGAACCCTGAAAGTTATGGAAAACAAATTAGCAAATATTTAGAAAAAGAACTATTAGAAGTAAGAGTAGAAGAAAGGAAAGAAGTAAAAGCATATGAAGAATTAAGGGAAGCCATAAAAGACTATGCCCTTTACTTATCTAGCACAAGATTTGCACTAGAAGTAGTATCAAAACATATACCAGAAGCTTTACCATCATTAGAAAAAATAATAAAAAACTTAGAAGAATGGAACGGGTACAGAAGTTTTTTAACTATCGATCAAGAAGCTCTCAAAGAATATGCAGATAAATATTACTTTATGTATTACTTCATGTCAAGTATTCCAGAATGGTGGTTATCAAGGCAGGAGCATACACCAAAAGAAATTGAAGGATTCATAGAAGGTATGGAAACCTTAGCAGGAAAAGGCAAAGAAATAATAGATGACTTATATAGACTCTATAAAGGAGTAAAAAGATTGGCATTAGAACATATATCAAAAGGTTATCAAACTATACCTACATATAAACTAGAAGAAGCATGTGCAAGTGCAGCTGGAACTATTAGGAAGCTTCTAGTAAATTATTTTAGTATTTTAGGAATCCTGTAGAGTATAAATATCAACTTATGAAATATGCAGGAATGATGTCATTAGAATGGCTTGATAGAGCAATATGTAACTTATATGATGGCTGTAAAATAGAAAAACAAAATAATAAAAATCAAGCTTTTCTAATTTTTATTTAACGACCAAATAAAGATAAAAGTCCACTTAATATACCACCACTTTCGACTATTTTACACGGTAAAATAGCTTCATATTGATTACCATTTACAGTATAATGCACTCTTACATATGCATTTCCTACAATAATATTATTATTTACACTACAACCGTTCATAGATCCATAATTTATATTTCCCAAATCACATGTTGAATTTTTATAAAAATTATACACTACTACACTTTCTAAATTTTGTTTTGCGGTAATTATAATTAAAGATTCCCCATTTGCATGTTGACAACTATATGTAAAATACTTCAAATAAGGGGGTAAATATGATGTTACATAATACGTATATACTGCATACAATACAACAAATATAAAAATTGCTATACCTACCCAAATCGCGAATCTAGGTATCTTTGATATATCCATAAAATTA
>Ga0187840_10000074_pt1 | contig 12232 bp, 13 predicted proteins | sample OCT_B_HostDNA_FD_136652 | JGI IMG/M metagenome (GOLD analysis project Ga0187840, IMG submission 136652) | Extremophilic microbial mat communities from Yellowstone National Park, Wyoming, USA - OCT_B_HostDNA | ecosystem: Environmental > Aquatic > Thermal springs > Hot (42-90C) | place: USA...
CCTCCTCTGGGCTGCACAGCCTTATCCCGAGTAACGCTCCGCGCCTCATAAGTTGCTGTCCACGGTCGCCTGCGCTCCCAGCCTATTTATGTCTCATCATTAAAAGAGAAAGAGGGGGGAGGGATTGCTGGCCACTCATGCAGCATCCGGGAAACCCTTTAGAGGAGGTCGGACGTTAACTAGAGTATCACAGCCCCCGATGGTGGGTGCGCGTTAAACCCTCTATCATACCGGCTTCCGGGTTTTATCCCTGCGCCGGTATGGACAGCCTCCCCAAAGGCATCCTGCCTATACATCCTCCAGGATCTTAAGAGGATTTCCTTCCCCATCTTCGCGGTAAGTTGACGTGTTCCGATGTTGTTTGCTGAAGCCGTCACCACTCTTCTTATCCCTATGAACATCTGCGTAGATCTTCACAGCCCTCCCCCATAGGCGGCGCGCACTCGTCGCTACCTGGGACATGCCTGTGTCGCCCAACAGCCGGGCGTCGTCGATCGGAGACATGGGAAGACAAGTACGACGTAGACGGAGAGGCCCAGCATGATGGCGAGGGCCCCCACAGCGGCCCTTCCCTGCCAAGTGTTTAGGATCGCAGCACCCGCGCCCTGCACGCCGCACCTGATCCTCTGTCGACGGCCAGCTAGGGCTTTACCCTACGGGCCCTCAATAAACCCTTTCCCACTCCTTTACCTGTGGCCTCCGGACACCGCTCACGACATAGGGGTCGGAGGAGGCTATTCGTAGGGCCTCCTGCAAACCCTCAGCACTAATAATGTATAGCCCACCACTACCGTCCGTAAAGCGTCCCGAGACCAGTAGGATGCCCTTCTCCTTCATAGAGGCGATGTAGTTCAGATGGCTTTGTCGAAGATCTTGGGGGATCTGCGCACCCGCAACAGCCTCCAGTATGACTACGTAGTACGGCAGCTCAGCTCCACCTGCCCAACAGCTCGGCAGCGGCATTTTAAAAACCGTTCCTCCCGCAGAGAAGTGGCGCCCACCTCGGCCTACTTGGAGGCCCTACACTCCTCTATAAACGACGCTATGCGTCTCGCGGCCTCTGTGAGCGTGTTTATGGGGGCTGAGATGGTGATCCTGAAGTGTCTCTCCCCTCCTGCCCCGAAGGCGCGGCCGGGAATCGTGATCACGCCCTTACTCTTGGCGAGCCTGTTGCAGAAGGCCTCCGAGTCCATCTCTAACGGTATCTTGGGAAATAGAAATATTCCGCCCTCCGGAAGGAGAACCTGCACCCCCGCTTCTGACAATTCCCGCCACATGCCATCCCTCCTATCTCTATACTCGGCAACCTTGGCGTCTATCAAACGCTCAACCTCCGGGGATCTCAAGGCGAAGAGAGCGACATACTGCGCCACGCTGGGCGGACAGGCGTTTATAAAGGCTTGAAGCCTCATCACGCGGGAGTAAAGGTGCTCCGGGATGACCATATACCCAAGCCTCCACCCTGTCATGGCGAGTGTCTTCGAGAAGCTGTTAACTATTATGATCCTGTCATAGCTGTCCCAGAACTTGGCTAAGCTCGTGTACCGCCCGGTGTAGTCAAACCTCTCGTAGACCTCGTCGGAGATGATGTAGACGCCGCGTCTCTTGCACTCATCTACTAGGGCGCCTATCAGATCCTCGTCATATATGCTTCCCGTCGGGTTTGAGGGACTGTTAATTATGACGGCGCAAGTTTTTTCGCCTAGCTTCGAGGCTATCGTCTCCGCCCTCGGCTTAAACCCCTCCTCCATCCTTGTGGGGACTTCGTATACCCTGCCACCCATTATCAAGGTTAGGGCGCTGAATGAGGGAAAGGTCGGCGTAGGTATCACGACTTCACCACCTCCTCGAAGGACGGAGGCGATTGACATGAAGAGGGCGTTTGAGGCGCCCGGAGTGATGATGACGTTTTTAGACGTTATTTCACACTTCCACCTACGCTGGTAATACTTAGCAACCTCCTCCCGAAGGTCAGGTATCCCAGCCGTCTGGGTATACTTATTGTAACCGGACGTTATCCGCCTCACAGCCTCCTCTTTAAGCACGTCAAAGAGATCGTGGTCGAGATCGCCTATACCAAGATTGATCGAGTTGCCCGAGCTTCCTATAGCCTCAAAGTATTGAACAATCAGCGAGAGTATGTCGCCGGCATCCCTCTCGGCTCGTTCGTCCAAGCTCACCAAATATTCAATATTCCACTCAATTTTAGCTTTCACCCTGCTCTTCGTCGCCTTCTCCAAACCTCGTTCGTTACCGTAGCGCATTACCGGTTAATAGCTATGCTGGTCTTTGGATATCCGTATATTGTTGTCTACCCTTTTCCCATAAATATATGACCTCGTTGCCCACAATCTAGTTGTATTGGTATCCTGAGATGTTTTAGGCCAAATAGATGCTTAGTATTAGACCTCTCCCCCTTAACAACTCCAATCTCTTTTACTAGTCCGTCTATGCTTAATAGTGTATGGTATATCTCTCTTGGGAAAATCAATCCCTTGGAAGTCTTTATGTATCCTAGGCAATAGTTCCATAGAGCCTTTCAGAAGTATAGTATGTCTCCGTCATACGCGTCCTGATGCGGGGGCCCTAGTAAGGGTGGGGCTATACTCGGCTATTACTGATACTCAGGATCTACAACCATAAAGCTCTACACTCATCAGAGGAGGAGGGGAGAATGTTCCATGACCCATAAACGTCCTTTTTTGGTGAATTTTCTTCTCGCATACTCGATGAGGTTTATAACTCTTTCACTTGTCCTAATTGGTGTTCCTTCAACGAGCGCCGAGATGATCAGAGGGTTCATCCTGCTTAACATTGACTCGACTTCCTCATACGTATAGATGAAGATGTCTGTTCTAGGTTCTCTTAGCTCGGCTGCTAACCTGAACCTATCTAGTATGTTTGTGTGTTTTACCTGGTTGCTCACGACTAGTAGGTCGATGTCGCTCCAGTCTCCTCCCCCACCTCTAGTCCACGAGCCGAACAATATTACCGCCTCTATCCCGTTTGTTCTCCCCAACTTTTCAATCACTCTATCTATAATTCTAGTCCTGCTTTCTTCAAGCATTCTCTCACCCAGTCGATTATTTTTTTACCTGACTCTAACGCTCGCATCGCTGTTGGCTCATCGTAATACATGCCGGGATACCCCGACTCAAAGGCATTGGGATATCTGGATGGAATGTAGTGCCTATCTAACTCACGTCCCGCAACGTATAGATCCTCACCCACCCTCTCGACATCCCTCACATAGCAAAGTAATTCAGTTACGCTGTGACCCCAGCTACTCATACCATGAAGATATAGTAGGGCTTTAACAGCTTTCTCAGCAGCTTGCTGTGCCTGAAAGCAACTCCATTCATAATTTTTAGACATGAAGCTGTCTTCGGCCGCTTTTAAATCTCTCAGAGACTGAGCCGCCCACCTCTTCGCCTCTTCGAAACGATCCAAATCTCACACCCACGCACCTGTAGAATTTATTTAAGCCTTTAAACCTCGACCCATCCTTAGTAAAATGTTTTGCTGGAAGGATGAATAAATACCACGTTTGAGCCCTCTGGGTCGCTTGTTGAGCATCGGAATCTTTTAACCCACCGCAAAACGCAGTCAACTCCAAAAGGCAAGCGGAGAAAACCGCATAGAAATCCAAGGAATAAACCTGCTACTAATTAGAGACCCGAAAAATATGAACTGGGACAATTGTATTATTAAACACCCAAGTTGAAAACTAGCTCGTCCGGGGCACGTTTGACAAGACTGGCAGCCTAGAGAGTGATTCTAAATAGCCTAAGTCCTCCCTGATGTTAGGGGAGCTTCTGCGGGAAAATTCAACATGATCAAACTTCCCCACATAGTTCCAGCAGCTCGTAGATATGATCCATATGGCTTCGTGATCAGGGTGACATAGTCTCCCTTGTATGGCACAATGTGCAAGTAACGCTTATCCTTCAGCTCAACGTGCGTCCGCCTAAAGTCGCCGTATATATTCCTAATTCTCCTCAATCCAATAATTGGGAAATGAAACCTTCCAAATTCAACCGATTCTAACAATTTAGACCGCCTATCTTCTTTTTATGTCTATGGCCTAGTTTCTGTTTTGATGCCTTATGCGTATGTTAGACTACATCCTTAACAGGTTGTAGTTATGGGGGGCTTGATGAGTTATTAAGAGCTTTATGCGTTGCGCATGTTTGTCTGCTACTATTTGGCTTGGAACACTATTTTTTATCGATTCCACCATACATCTAGTGTAGTAGTCGAAAAATCTAACATATCCCTGACTGCGTAGGAAGATTATGCCGACGATCAGGTCTATCGGCAGTAGGAAGACCTTTCCAGCATTCCTTATCCCTGACTCCACGATGGTAAGCCTACGCCCCGTAACAGCCACCACCCTTATGCCCATCAGGTATTTGCCGAGTGTCTGCCCCTTGTACGCCTCCAGAAGGGTGAAGACGATGAAGGTAGCGAAAAAGATGTGTGCATAGGCCTCAATTATCCCGGTCATATGCTTGCTCACGTCAGCCCAGTGGAGCATAGCTAGATGCCAAACATTCTCGTCTAAGAAGGCGCCTGTGGCCACGAAGAAGACAGCAACATCCAGTAGAAAGGCTACAACAAGTCTTAGGAATAATCCCCCACTTATCTTTGGCTTTACAAGATAATCTGCAGCGCCAAGGATCCTAGTGATGTCTTTTATCATGTGGTAGGCTGCCTTGCCAATGTTGTTTAGCTTATATCTGCCATCACCGCTGTGGTCGAGCAGGACTTTCATGGCTCTGAGGTGGAAGTTAAGTTGCCCCTCATCTATCTTCAGCTCGTTTAGAAGCTCTGTGTAGGAGAGTTCAATCCGCTCATAGAGGAGCCTTATCATCTCCCTCCTAACAGGATGGCTCAATGTTTTGAAGAAATCTCCAACCGCGTCTCTCTCGGACTGCAACCTAATTAAGCTAAACCCCCTAGACTTATTAGGGTTTAGTCAGAAATATTCCTTTGCTCAGGAAATACTGTTCTGCTTTCAACTCTAAATCCACTTCCCCTAGAACAGCTATGTTGAGGGCTAAACTCATTTTATGCGTGAGGTATGAGGTGATGAAACATGCCGAATAGTAGAACTATGTGGGCTATTATAGTAGCTGTTTTGGTTGTAATCGCCGCGGTGGCTGGATTTTCCTCCTGTCCCCTACGGGTCCGAGAGAGGTTATACTCACCATGCAGGAGTTCGGCTTTAACGGTTAACAGGGTGGACCGACTATTAAGGTGAAGGTTGGTGAGTCTCTGAGAGTCATTTTAGAGAACAAGGGGGATGCGGACCATGAATTCATGATCGTCAAGGACCTGCAAGGAATAAGGGAGGCACTTCATAGGACTGTTCAGGAATTAAGGGATAAGGGGATGGATCAAGAGGCAATAGAGAAGTCAGAAGAGTTGGAGATGCTGCACCATAAGTATGCGGCCGTCGAACTGATTGTGGGAGGGAAGGAGGAGCATGATGTGGAAATTGAGCCTGGCGAATCCAAGCTGATTACCCTCACCTTTCACGAGCCGGGAACCTACTACTACGTCTGCGCTGAGCTGGCGCTTACGTTCCCAGAGTCACATATAGTCAAGGGCATGTACGGGACAATAATCGTTGAAGGATAATCCTTCAATATTGTGTACCTAACCCCTTGTCGCGTACAGCAAGTACCCAAAGGCTTATGACTGTTTGCGTTAGAGCTAGAGGTGTCAAGGTTGCAATGATGTGCAGGTAATGCGACCCTTGGAAGACCGTTAAGTCATGGAACAGGTTCGAGAGAGATAGGCCTGTGATGGAGGCCGCTATAACGACTCTCTGGTGCATAGTTAAACCTGGAGCGAAGAAAACCGTAACATAGAGTCCAAGGAAGATTGACTGACCTAGTAGCCATGCAGTATATGGATAGCTCATTAGCTCGCCTAAATGCGGGCTGGCCTCTACGACGCGCCCGGTCGAGACCGTGTGGAGAGTCAAAACGAATGCAAGAGAGTTGCCCACAGCTCCAGTACAGACTAGTGCGAAGTAGGTCCTCCGGAGGGCACCAAAGCCCTTACAATCCTCCCGCAACCCTACTCATGAATAGATGTGGCGACATCTTATTAGATGTTTTAGAGGCTGAGAGAAAAGGTTGTATTGTGAGGAGACTATCTATAAACAGTCTAAAGCTGTGTCTGAAAGAATTCTCCAGCCACATTAGGGGCATATCTTGAGAGGTGGCTATTCATGGTCTCGACTAGGAGCTTCGCGACCAGTTTGGGGTCGAAGGACCACAAGTAGATCGCTAGCATGTCACATATCCCCTCAAACATATTAGCCGGAAACGCGATTTTATTCTAGAGAATGCCGCTCACGATTGCACTATGCCAGATTAGGGTAAGTGACTGCGTCAACGAGAGCCTCAAGTCCTTTTATAACATATTCTCGGGCTTGGCGAGGCAGGGGGTCGATGTGGCCGTACTTCCAGAGGGATGGACTACTATAGACCCTCTGTCTCAGAGGTCGGATCCAGCAGGGGACGCGGGCCTCGTGGTTGAGCGGCTCAGCGGGCTCGCCGAGGAGCTAGGTCTCTGGATTCTGGGTGGAGCACTCTACGTGAGGCGTGGGGAAGATACCTTCGTGAGCTGCCCTGTCATCGATGATGGGGGCCGGGTGGTGGCTTGGCAGGATAAGATCCACCTCTATCAGTCGGAGTCCAAGATATTCAAGCCTGGAACGAGGCTTGAGCCCATAAGAGTAAAGGACACGATGTGCGGCATCTTGATCTGCCACGACATAGCTTATCCGGAGGCAGCGCGGAGCCTGGTTCTAAGGGGTGCCGAGGTCATCTTTAATCCCTCCAAGATCGTGGCCAGGGGTCTCGAGGCATGGCACCTCTACATCAAGGTCCGGAGCTTGGAGAACAGGGTCCCCGTCTACGGCGTTAATGTCTGGTGCGAGCCCAGATTCCGCGGAGGAAGCATCGCTGTCAAGCCGGTTGACTGGGGAGAAAACATCTTCATGCCACAGACCACTATGGCAGACCCTAGGGAGTCTGTTCTGATTGACGTGCTAGACCCCTCCTCCTTCTCGGGGCCAAGGGGCGAGAGGCTCTTGAAGAGAATGCCGGAGGCATATTCGGGCCTCCTCTCGTCGCGGAATAGGTCCGCGGGGGGTGGGGCTGCTTGAGCTACGACGAAGACCGCGTATATCGCCGCATGTTCAGGAGAGAAGCGCTAACCGAGATAAAGAACAGGATGCTTGAGAAGGACGCCTCGCTCGAGTCTTCCGCCTTTGAGGAGGTATTTGACAAGATGACGCTCATGATACTCTACGAACTCATGAGAAGAGGAGCATTTTCCGACTTCCATGGAGTTATAAGCGCCGGCAAGGAGTCCCGTATATATCATGCCAAGAATGAGGAGGGGGAGGAGCTCGCCGTCAAGATCTACCTCGTCAATAACACCGAGTTTAGGAAGAATAGAATGATCTATGTCGCCGGAGACCACAACTTTCAGCGGGTAGGGTCCTCTCTGAGGAAGTTCATCTATAGCTGGGCGAGAAGGGAGCTGAGGAACTTGGAGCTCGCGTATAATGCAGGTGTCCCTGTCCCGAAACCTTATACCGTTGAGGGAAACGTCCTAGTCATGTCATTCCTAGGAGTGGATGGTGTGAGGTACCCGCTCCTTCGCGAGACCAGCTACACTGCCGACGAGTATGCCGCTCTCTATGGACTTGTAGTTGAATATATAAGACGGCTTTACAAGGACTCCGGCCTCATCCACGGAGACCTAAGCGAGTACAATATCATGGCGCCCGACCCACGCACAGTGTATTTCATAGACCTGTCTCAATCAGTCCTCCGAGACACGCCCTACGAGGAGATACTGCTTATGAGGGATCTGAGGAACGTGAGCCGGTTCTTTGCCTCACGGGGCGTGGATGTCCTTAACGAGCGGGAGCTTTTCGTGGAATTGACGGGTAAGGATCCTCCCTCGGAGCTCACACCCATATAAACATGAAGGGGGAGGGGTTGCTGGCCGTCCTTGAGGCGTCTGGGAAACCCTGAAGGGGGCCCGATGTCACAGCCATTGCCGCAGCACCGGACAATAGGTGCGCGTCATATAGGTAAGCGATTATAAATCGGAGCTCTAAATCCGATCCAAACGCATCACCTCGCGTAAATGTGGTATGCACGGAGTGCGGGATGGTCGTGGATGATGCATCGATTATCGGGTCTTTTTGTAGAAAGGATCGATACGTCAACTGTTAATATGTTAATCGGATAATTAGTTTGATTTTGAGAAAACTTTATAACTATCCATTCGTGCAGAAATACGAGTTAAAATGTATGATTTGGAAAAAAATGAAGTAAGAATGTCTGCTATAGCCACTATGCTGATGCTGCTGTTGCTTCTGGGGACTACGCTAACAATGTTTTCATCGACTTTTGTTGCGGCTGCGGCTGATGAAGACAGCGGAGGTGATACAACTAGCAATGAAGTCTCCACGAGTGTTAGTGAATCTGTTACGACCGTTGATGAGGGCAACAGTAATGATGGATCGGCGGAAACAACTAGCGATGGAGGACAAGACACAGCACCCGACACGACTAGCGACGCCGTAAGTGAAGACTCATCGACTAATGAAGCGAGTAGTGAGGGGCAGAACGATTCTGTCGATGAGGCCAGCACTGCCAGCAATGATGGAGAAGTTGGCACAACAAGTGATGGTGAGCAGGCCAGCGTGAGCGATCAAACCAGCGAAACCACCGCGGTCAGTGATGAGGAGGAAGAAGATCCAGTCAAAATATTATACAATGGAGTGGCGTATTCCAGCCCACCGGGACCTACCTTTACGGTATGCGTGGATCAGCCGTTAACGTTTACAGTAGTGGCTTACTGGCACGCTCCGCCTCATCCTTCACAAGTTAACTTCGTCGACGTTGTAATGAGAGAAATAACAAGCTTTGGAGTAACTTTCAGTCCGACGAGCTTCACTCTCTACAACCCTGGCGCCCTCTCACAAAATGTAGACGTTAACGTCCCAGCCTTCATGTCGACAGGAATTTTCCAAGTGCAAATAAAAGCTGACACAGTAAATCAAGGCCCATCACGAACACCAAATGTTGCTGGAACAAACATGTTCTTCCAGGTCAATGTCATAAACTGTGTTCCGCAGGCAGACCTATCCATAGTGAAGAGTGGACCAACTTATGCTCATGCCGGCGACACGATTACCTATACCTACATTGTATCTAATGCCGGTCCGGATGCGGCGTGTAATGTGGTCGTTAGTGACAATGTTGCGGGTACACCAACCTATGTAAGCGGCGACACCGACGGTGACGGCTGCATAGACCCCGACGAAACCTGGACCTTCACCGCGACGTACACTGTTCAGGCGGGAGACCCAGATCCTCTAGTGAATACGGCCACCGTATCAAGCGATGCCGATGACCCCGACCTGAGTAACAACGTTGCAACTTGGACCGTTGACATACTGCATCCGGCCATAGATGTGTCGAAGTCCTGTCCACAATATGCTCATGAGGGCGATACCATAAGTTACACGATAACCGTCGAGAACACTGGCGATACTCCGCTCTCAAATGTGATGGTATCCGACCCTCTGCTTGGATTTAGTTGGACAGGTTCGTTGGCTGTAGGCGAGGTAATGACTTTCACGGTACCTTTTACAGTTCCAACGCCCTCTGGTGACATCACCAACACCGTTACAGCCTCCGGTGAAGACCCTCTAGGCTTAACAGTGACCGATACGGCTCAATGCACCGTTGACGTTCTCCACCCAGCTATTGCCATTGTTAAATCGGCCGATAAAGTAACGGCTCGTGCAGGAGACACCATAACCTATACAATAATAGTAACAAACACAGGCGATACCCCGTTATATGGTGTGACCGTCACCGACACGCTCCTAGGAACCTTTTCGATAGGCACGTTAGGGGTAGGTCAAAGTGTGACCATTACTCCGGCTCCGACTTATACCGTTAATGCTGGAGATCCAGACCCACTGGTGAATACTGCTACAGCCTCTGGTCATGATATTCTCGGATTAACGGTGACCGCCACTGACAGCTGGAGCGTTGACTTGATCGCCATGATATGCGGGTACAAGTTCTACGACGCCAACGCAAACGGTGTATGGGATGCTGGCGAGCCACCCCTAGCGGGATTCAAGATAGAGCTATACGACCAATCTGGTAATCTGCTGGCCACAGCGTTTACCGCCGCTGACGGAAGCTACTGCTTCGACGGGCTCGACGCCGGAACGTACACGGTGCAAGAGGTCCTGCCGCTCGGCAGCTGGATACCTACAACACCCACCAGCATAACCGTCACCCTACTTTCGGGAGAGATCAGTACGGACAACAATTTCGGAAACCTCTGCCTGGAGCCGGGCCAGGGAGGCAAGACGATAGGCTACTGGGCCAACGCAGGAAACAGTCTAATCGACCCGAGCGACATAGCATTCCTTAACACACTAAACCTGTATCCAACAAGCTGGGGCCCGCCGTTCTCATCACCGAGTGATATTAGAAACTACCTGCTAAAGGCTAATGCTAGAAATATGTGGTGGATGCTCTCCGCCCAGCTGATCGCCACAACACTGAACGTTAGGCACGGCTATCTCGACGGTTCAACCCTCGTCTGCGTCGACCCACCCACCTGCACCACCTTCATGACCATCAACGACATCATAAACGGGGCTATCGGAGCATTAGGTTCTAATGTACCAAGAGCTACACAAGAGTATTGGAAGAACCTGCTAGACAAACTCAACAACAACCAGCTACCGTTCGTCAGTCCCGAACCCTGCCCCGTAGAGTATCCCCCCGAAGAGTAACCATAAGCGAACACAACACACAATCTTTATTTTATTTTTTCTAGCTCATGAATAAGGTAATGAACAGTCTAGAGCCGACCCTTGGAGGAAGAGACTTTGGAGCGACGTATTGTCTATATTTTTGGCATCTCTTTGACGCGTCAAGTACTGCCCAACCCCCTTCTAAGTGTTGCCCGAGGAGCTATAAGATCCGCCTATTTTACAGCCCCCGCACCGGCCACATTGATGCGAGTGTTAGGCTTAAGAGTCTAGAGACCTCTTCCCCACGGGCTTCCCGCCTCCCCACGCCTCACGGGTTCTCCCGCACCCTAGGCGACGCGGAGTCGCCGCTCGGAGCGGAGTCATTGGCGGAAACTACCGGGGAAGTAACCTCCGGCCTCCACAGGAACACGATACAACGCTAGTTAAGCGGTAGCTACGCACTCGTGCGGGATCTGGATCTCGCCCGACCCTGATCAGGGCGACTGGCCGCTCCTTCTCGGGGTCTAGTATAGACAGTAGGCCTGTCTTGGAGACGTATAGGTAGAGGTATTGGGGCCCCGCATCCTCTGGAAGTATGTATGCGTACGAGCCCCTGCCGACGACGTTCTCACCCAACCCGCGCAGCGCATACTCCATGTAGGCCAGTTACCAAGATCCACCACTTGTAATATTCATCACACCGACGACAACCCTCTCCACAGGGGCGTAGCGCCTACCATCCTCGTCGATGAGGTCCAGCCTCAACTCCTCTCCCGACAAGACCTTCAACCCAAATCCAGCGCCCTGGTGATCGTCCCGCGGAGCAGGTCCGTGGCTAGGCCGGGGATTATGAAGCAGTTCGCCAGGGTTTCCGGGCTCTCGTGCCGCCGGATGCAAAGAGTTTCCGGCACCTTGATCCCCCTCTCCCTAGGGATCACCACGAACAATGTACGCGACTGTCGCGAGATAGATCGTCTCATTCTGCCTCGGCACGTAAGTTGCGTTGAGATGCGTCACCACAGAACCATTCGGGAGCGGCTCGTAGTAGACCGCATCTGGGACCGGAACCCGCTCAAAATAGACGACCGAGAGGGAGACGTTCCCCGCAACATCGATTACCTCGAAAAGCGAGTACCGCCCTAGCCTCCGGCCACCTCTCGGTAGCGGAATATATCACTATGGTTTCGCGAGCCGTGGTTTGTGTGGATCCCTGCGTCGTCTCTCTCCGCGTAGTAATTGTTAGTTCAGCCCCTCCTCCAGAGCCAACCTCCCCCCCTAGGCTCGCCAGTTTGGTAGATGCCGCCTAGCGCTAGGACCGAGAACAGCAGCGCCGCCGACACCAAAACAGCCACCAGAAACCTCGCCCTCATCAAGCCGCCACAACCCTCTGGGACTAAGGAACAATATTTA
>Ga0187840_10000076_pt1 | contig 12169 bp, 4 predicted proteins | sample OCT_B_HostDNA_FD_136652 | JGI IMG/M metagenome (GOLD analysis project Ga0187840, IMG submission 136652) | Extremophilic microbial mat communities from Yellowstone National Park, Wyoming, USA - OCT_B_HostDNA | ecosystem: Environmental > Aquatic > Thermal springs > Hot (42-90C) | place: USA...
TCAAGTATATGAGGTATTACTTGCTCATCTACTTAGTTATGGCTCTAGCCCTACTTATTGTTTGGTTTAGAGGAGCTAATATACTATATTTTTGGGATGACACATGGTTTTTTAATCCATTTAAGAGACTAGAATTTGCCTTGCATAGCTGGGTCACAAATAATTTGGGGGCTTTTGCGCCTGAATCGGTATTTTTACCGGTTTTGATTTTCTGGTTCATTCCATTATCGCTTTTTGGAATCCCTTTATGGTTACAGCAACAGCTGCTCTATTTTGTAGGGTTGTTTATCATGTTTGCTGGTTTCCACTATTTTACTAAGATATATAGCAGGTTTTTTGGCGTTAGGTTGTCTGATACTGTTATATTTGGAGGTTCTCTATTGTATGTCTTTAACTACTTCTCCATGATATATACTTTTAATCTCTACAAATGGCACATTATGACTGTCGCATTTCTTCCTATAGCAATCGCCATATATATTAGCGAGATTAATAGCACCATAGTTAAAAGAGTATTACTAACTGCATTAATAACATCCCTAGCTATGCTAGGCCTTATCAAGACATGGCCATTTATAATCCTATGCTTGAACTTATTTATAATATATACTAGCTTGATACGGAGTAATGGGCAAAAATATAGATATCTATCAAGAACTTTAGCCGAGGTGCTTTTGTTTAACACATCACTTATGATGCTGACCACTTATATGTGGTATCCATCTCTATTCCTATCAGCTCAAGTAAATCTATCTACACATGTAAGAAGAATCGATATAGATTTATATTATTATTATTTATTAGAAAATACAAAATATAATACTATACTTAATGTAATTTTTTTCAGAGGTATTCCAGAGCTATATGTAGCAACTTTCTATGAGTATTTACATTTTCTAGCAGAACATCCGCTGCTCTTGGCAATAACTATTGCATGGATTATTGCGTTCATACCTCCGATCCTCAATAAACCAGCCAATAATAGGGATACGATCCCGCATTTAATAACCATAGCCTTTTCTATATTGTTTCTATCTATCACCCAAACACCCCTCAAAGATCTCTATTCATGGATCTACAGGTCTTGGTACGGCTTTGGTCTCTTTAATAACCCATGGCCAAATGTTGGATTTGTTTATGTGTTCTCATTGTCATATATGTTTGCGAGAGGAATGCAGCTAGTTTTAGATAGGATTAAAATACGAAGAGGAACTGTAAAAAGTATTGTCGCGGTAGCAATTATATGTGCATCTATATCGCATGCCTGGCCTTTGGCTACTGGGGACTTTATTCCAAGCATAGCAAGAACATATTTACCTCAATACACAATAGATATGGTAGAGCTTATAAACAGTATTGCAGATGAACAGGTTACCAATGTTTTGATAATACCTGCCGTTCCTAATCTAGCTCGAGTCTCCTATGATCATGGGGGTTATATTGGGAATTACATGGAGTTACAGCTAATAGATACTGGTGTAATTGGTAGCTATACAGATACAGCTATAGGTGTCAATAAGCTAATTGAGGTAGTTAGAGATCTATATACAAAGGAACAGCTGCTTTACTGGCATACTCCAGGCGCGTTCGCTGATCTCGATAATAATCTAAGATATATAATCCCAGTAAAACTATTCAATATAACCGGTCTGGAACCTCTTATTATTGCAAATATAAAATTCTTCACTACAAAAGAGAGGTGCGTAAATGTCACGTTCAAAGGCTTACCGGTGGGTAAAATAGATATTCTGGTCCACAAAATACAATATATATCTATGGGAAATAGTATTAAAACACATGTGACTTCTGAAACAGTGGCAAGTGGCTATATAGATAACGAGAGCTTCTCAATATCCTTTAAAGTATCCGAATATACTCTTGTCGAGCCTAGAGTATATAATGATTCAAATACAAGCTACATTCTCATAGGAGATTGTAGAGCAAGCTATGATGTTTTCTATGGCTATCAATTCTTCATAGCACTAAGACTTCTCAATGTCAAGTATGTTGTAATACGCAACGACGTTCACACATGGAAGGAAAACATATTAGCATATTCTAATATTGACTATAAATTTTTGATAGATTTCTTCGACATTGCCCAACAATATAATTATACACGCAAGATCTATAGCGAGACTCACTACACAATATATGAAATCCAAGACCCAGCGGGTTTAGTATATATACCAAACAAGATTATATGTGAGGATCTTGAGGGGGAATATCTGTTCGGAGAATATAAAGTACCCTCGTTAGTTAAGGCACTCTCAATGATCCCGCCAGATTCAACAAATCTCGCTATAATTGATACTTCCGTTTGCAAGAGAATAGCTTTTAAACAGAGCATCTATGTTGCTTCTAGTTATGATATAGCAAAGATTTCTCCGACATACTACGAGGTTAGAGTAACTAGTACGGATGCCCCATTCATTATGGTCTTCTCTCAGAATTATGATGCTAACTGGATAGCCACAAATTATCATGGTAAAGAATATATGCATGTTAAAGCTAATGGCTATTCAAACGCGTATATTATAAGCGATAACGGCAATATATTGGTGAGACTGATCTATAGGCTTGATGAATCATATAAAAGATCTATATGGGTCTCTTTGATAGCATATGCTATATCAGCGGTTCTTATTCTATTATACCATATAATAAAGCGTCATCCTCAACTGTTAAGATGCTATGATAGCATGGCATCTTTTCCTTAATGATATGGCACAGTTATCCAGAATTTTTGTTACCACTTCCAATATCTATATCTCTATATTTCTGCATTCCTCTAAACAAGCTATGTGTAATTGCTAGTGAAGCTATTGATACAAGGGCAATGTGGATCCATAGCAGATAGCCTACTTCCCAGTTTATATCTAGCTCAACTCTATGAACTCCCTCCGGAACCTCCACCGCTAAATATCCGTTAAAGTTGAATACTTTTGCCCTAGTTCCATCTATTTTTGCTCTAAATAATTCGCTATAAGCTATGTTGAAAGTTGCGTTAGTTCTTGTCGTGCTAAATATGGTAATCTCTAAGGGCTTCTCACTGTTTATCCATACCTGTAGATGCTTTGACATAAATAACAATAGATATGCTTCGCCTCTCACCTGCTCTACTTCGAGACTCCTAAACTGCACAATTGCCGGGTAAAGACCCTGGGATCTCCCGGCTTTTAGCAGGATTCTCATCTTGTTAGTCCAGCTAGGGCTCTTCAATATACATGTGAAATTCTGTGCTAAATAGGATCCCATGACTTCGTCTCTTTGTGGGCACCTATCTATTGGGATCCATCTCCCACCTGTGTAATCCATCCCCTCGACCTCTATGTGGGGAGATATCACGTTATAGCCTACTATAGATACCCTTAATATATAATATTCATTAGGCGACACATAAATCGAGTCTCCATAGATGGTATCGTTTGCTGTGGGATCTGAGGTTTCTGTGTAGATCTCGAGAGAGTCACCAAACACACACTTCCTCACGCTATATAGGTTGGAGACGGGCTCCCATTTACCATTGCAGAATTTAGCTTTGTAGATAGTGGTATCTGGTATGTATATATGTATTACATAGGGGGCTGGCGAAAGATCTACATCCTTTATTGTATTGAGAGGTACTAGGATTCTGTGGGTGTCATTCGTGATTTCAGCGTATCCATTGAATCTAGATGCAGTTATTATTCTATATAATCCGCCACTAGGTATATATATAGCTTGCCATGTATATGATGTATTACTAGATATAAAGCTTGGTCTTAGTAGGTAGCTATTGTTAATTGGCGGCCAGTCTATTATGTATAGTGTATAGAGTTCTGTATCTTGTGCAGACTTGATAAGGCCCTTCTCTTCCATTATCTTTACAAATTCTCCTGAATATCTCACTACAAATCTGTTCTCATGGTGTACAAATAATATATCACTGCTGAATTTTTCTAGGAATATGCATGAAAATCCATATATTCTTGCGTGTAACAGAAAGCCATATGGATCATTGTTCCACATATAGCTATATAGTTCCCGGAGAATTTTAACATCTACATATGTTCTGGGGAACTTAAGGAACCTCTCTAAAAAAGCATATTCGAGAGCATTTTCATTAGGGTGAACAACTATACCAGATATATTGTAGCTGGTCTCTCTAGATATTACATTGAAGGGCATGACAAGGATTCTTCCATCTCTACACTCTGGGATATCTAACTTGATCTTATAGAGTGTATCTATTAAGCTAGACGGGATTCTCTGGAACTCATGGCTTACATCTAGTATAAAAGGTGCGAAGTTGAGTGCCGCTAATGCTACCAATACTGATGTTAAGAGTCTCACTGTTTTAGCAGATCCCTTTTCAATGAGGATTCCGAAGGAGAATAGCCATATCCAATAGAAGAAGAAGATCAGCCTTTCATATGGGTGTCTAAAAAATATTTCGTTTAGTCTAAATAGGGCTAGACCTAGTTGAGGAAATGGATCGTGGGCACCTTTTAGGATTAGAGGGATGGTGAGAAGTAAGATCGCTATCGGTATAGATCTTCTGGATCTTCTGAAATCCATGGAGAGGATAAGTATTGTTATTGAATATATAGCCGCATAGAACAGGGACGCGAGTTGATATATTTTAGAGAAGAGCTCGTTGGACATCCACGCATATGGGAAGTAATAGTTATATAGATCAGCGCTCCATAAACCATAATATGCTAAGAAGCGTAATATGTTTAATATGCTAGTGTATTGCGAAGCATATAGTAGCTGATCTATATTCGAGTAACCGCCCTCATAGGCTTCTGAGATTATGCTGAGCATCAAGATCTGGGGGAAGACATAAAGTGTTCCTGATATAGCTATAATGATGCTAGCAACCGAGATCTTTATGATGCTGCTCCAAGATATCTTGTTAATTGTGAATAGGGCCACTAAGATCACGAGGAACGCTATATTGATCACCAGCCCTAGGGAGTATAGGAATGTTGCTATAGGGCTATTTAATAGTGCTATTAGAGCCAGACCATATTTACCGGGATTAATAGATCTAGATCTATAGTACTTTGCCAGCAGAAGAGCAACAGCTGGCGAGAGACAATAGAGTATAGTCCACCCAGTGAACCTGAAGAAGGTCATTGTAATTGATACAGGGTTAAAGATATATGTAATCGCCAGGATCCAGGCAGTTGTCCTTGGCATTCTATATATCCCGGATCTAAAGAGTAAATAAGATGAGATAGACATTACATAATATATCAACACCAAAACGATCAGCTGGGCAGCAATATGAGCCACTCCAATCCCGAGGGGGGCTAGCATCTTTACTAGAGTCGCCTCAAAGGCTAGTAGGGGTATGAAGTGATAATCTGTATGAGCATAGCCGATGCTGTCATGGGTTCTAATGAGATCTATATATATGCTGAGCTGCTTCTCAGGGGCTATAGGGAATAGTGGATCTATATTTAGGAGGAACTTCCCTCTCTGCGTTAGGAGTGCCAATAGTAGGGCTAGGGCTATAGATATTAAGTGGTCACGGGCGCCAGCGCTCCTCAATAGATAGACCCCCAAGTAACCTGTATAGCTTTAAGATAGGTCTTAGGGATATATATGATAAAAAGCCAAGTGGATCTTTTTTCCCCACCTCAAAAAGTCTCCTCACAAGCCATAGCCAGTCTACCCAGCCTTCCATCTTTACATAATACGGATCTACGCCCTTAATAGGCGCCTTAGATCTAGAATATCTCCTGGCTGCTAATTTTAGACCTACCTTTCTATCTACTAAATAAACCTTTGTGCATCTGCAAAATCTGACCTTTGCCTTGAGTATATATTTAGAATATAGATATATATATGCATCATCCCTCTCAACCCCTGGTGGGATATAAAGCCTCTTATATATATTTCTACTTATTGCAAAGCAGCATCCGGGGGCCTTATAGAGCCCCCCAACCCTTGCATCGCCGTCAAAGGCAAGTGAAAAAAATCTATACATGCTACCTATAGCTCCTCTTGAGATAGTTATATACCAGCTATATATTAGGTCGCTACCGCCTCCACATACAAAGAGGTCTCTAAAGAACCTCCTTGGCAGTATTACGTCTGAGTCTACCACAACTACATAGCTTGTATCGAGCTCTCTAAAAGCTAGGTTTAATATAGAGGGCTTGCCGATTCCCCGGGTTCTGCGCACTTCGAAGCCTAGATCCTTACTGAGTCTCTCAAGAATCTTAGGAGTTGAATCCGTAGAGCCATCGTCAAACACTATGACCCTAGATGGCGCGAGGTCTTGAGCATATATCGAAACAAGTAGGCGCTCTATATTCTCCTCTTCATTATAGACTGGAACGAGAACCGAGAATGATCTCATGCTTAGGTAGGGTCCCAACATATAGTGCTGTGGAGAGTTATTAAAGAACAATTGGCCTATTTGGCATTTTCCTACCCACGCTATTTTTAATTGGCTTTAGTTATTTCTTATTCTGTAAGTGGGGTCAGCCCTTGGTGCGGATTTACCTGCTTTGCCTACACCTCATGGGTCTCCCATATGAGTGAAACCTTAGCCCGATTTTTATTGCACCGATAAAGTCTCTATCCAAGATCATCTCATTGCTTAGCTTGGCTAGTCTAAAGTAGATTTTAGCCACTCTCGCCGCGTTGAGGATCATTGAGAAAGTATAATTAAGGATGGGTTTATCCTTAAAAGGGTCTAGTGAGGATGAGCTTGCCTCGGACGCCTCGGCAACATGCAATGGCTGTTAAGCACCTTTACTAGTTTCGCTATACTCCATACGATGTATCCTATGCCTTAGAGCTCTTCTCAACCTTATCGGCCAACTTCAGCTTATCTCTATAGGTATTCCATATAACAACTATAACATTGTTTCTCACAGCAATCTCCTTAGACTATCTTAGCTGTTTTATGGATGATAATCTACTCCCTCTCCCTTTCTCTAGGCTTTCTAAGAGTCTTCTTCGCATCTCTATTCTTTGGATCTATCCTAGCTATCCTCGTATTCAATAGACCTTGCATAGTCTCCCATACCCAAACACAGCTACTGTAGCATTATCATCATTAACATCGATTGAAATAATATTGCCTGAACCGTATAGGGCATCATATGAGAGCAAAAATATTTAAATACATTATTAAAATTAAATAAGAAACAGCCTGTTAATTAATGGTATTTGCCACGGATATTCGGAATAATTCAGTGTTTCGATCAGCTAATCAGGATAAGCAGGATCCGGCATATGACACATAGTTATAGATTCTATCTTGGTAGTAGCAATGAATACATATGTATTTATGAATTTACATTCGTGTACATAAGGCTTATATATACCCGAAATCATATTATTAATAAAGGTAAGGTGTAAAAAATGGATCGGAAAGTAAATAAAGCTATTCGAAAATTGTCAGCTATAGCAATACTTGCAATAGTTATGATAGCAACAACATATAATATCGCGTGGATAGCATTCTCAATACCAGGGCCAGGAGAACCTGTATCCTCTTGGTACTACAGCGTTGACGGTGTTCTAAATACAGACACATATAGCCTATACCCATATGAGAAAAGGAACATAACAGTTGGCTTCTCAATATTCGGTGAGTTAATAGATAATCTGAGGAACAACTCCCTAAACTATGATGGAGTTAAGGTATTCTCCCCAGCAGATCCATCTATACCGAAGGAGATATGGTACCAGGGATGGCTGATAAATATAACATATTACAACAACATACTAGGCCAATGGAGGGTCGTTTGGGCTACTGCTGTATTTGCGGATCCATTGGGATTTGCAGCCTTCGGAGGAGACTGGCTAAGAGTGCAATTCCCAGATGACTGTATGCCTGCTGCTACCGCTGCTTTATATGGAGATTCTGGATTATCAGGTTCTCCAGGGTGTGAAGATCCAACTGACAGGGGATATCTATATGACCCAGATCCCTCAAGCCCCACGTTTGGAATGATATTAAGCTCAACACTCTATAATGGAGGTAGGAAGACGAACGGTACAGTGGCAATCCCGACTGATATCCCGCAATTCCAGATACTATATGATGGCCCTAGGAGATTTATAGCTCGAATAGCCTGGGATATATATGACTTTGTTGCAAATGCTTCTGCAGGCAACATACCACTTGTAAGGCTAATAATTACCCTAGACTTTGATAAGACTACAAAGGTGGTTAAGGAGATAAAGGAGGTTAAGAGCCTTCTAAACAGCAAGATAGGTACTAGCATGTTTGTACAGCTTAGCAATAGGGCTGAGATAGATCTTGGGAACGTTACGACGGGTTATAGGCAGCTTGCGCACTTCTTCACAACGGGTAACTGCTCTCCAATTGACAACACAACCGAGGGCATACCCACAGTATATAATTATGACGACTGGAGTGTGAATGATAAGTGGGGCTATGTGCGAAACGCCACTAGTGATATCCTCAGCCAATCATGGCCGGTACCACCTCCCAATATTGCTAGCGCTACATGCTTCACCTATTATAATGGATCTAAATACGATGTTCTCCAATCCCTCAACCCCGATGCTAACAAGATCTTCTTCGCTGCCTTCTGGCCAGCTCTCAACGACTGGACACTCTTCGGCTTCCCAATGAGGTGGAGGAGCCTAGATGCGGCAGATCCGCATTACATAGATTCAATCCAGGTGGCATTAGCTCAAAGACCCTTCTACATAGCTGAGTGGGATACAGTACTATATGCATTCGATCTAACTCAGTTCCCGGTTCACTTCAGGGCACTAGCAGTTTATGGGCTTATAGACAATCATGATATCTCAACGGCTAATTACGATAAAAGGCTAGATCCTGAGGTTGTGTATCTATTAACTCAGATATTCAATCCATTCGATCTGGTAAAGGCTTCAGAGAAGGATACGGCTAGGTGGGTCAACTTCTTCACAGCACCTGGTCCTGTTAATTTGACGCTGTATATTCCAGAGAGGCTGTTAAATCCAGCTGATGGCACTGTATTTGCAAACCAGACGCCGGTTCCAGCTAGCTGGTATTGGGACAGAGACTTTACTCTTGAGTTTGGCAACATATCATCAATAACCAATAGAACCGAGATGTATGATGATTGGTATGTCTATAGTACATTCTCGGAGAGAGTTCTGCTGGGATCAACTCTACTAGATAGAGGGTCATACAGTGAGATAAACGTTACCATTACTACGTTTGGAAGCACATCCTTCAAGGCCATCAGAGTTCCTGCTCCTGGGAGCTATAAAATATTGTTCTCAACAGACTATAAATGTGCAGGTGAGTACTCATGGATAAATGTAACGGTAATTGCTGCTAGAAGAGCAGATATAAGACCTCCTCCTATAGATGGTTTTCGAGTGGTGACTTCGGCCAAGCTGATAGTATGTTATAAAGACATAATAAGCGGGTTCAACTTCTCAAGCTATGTTATAGTTAACGGATCTAGGATAGATCTTTCGCAGTGGAACTTGTCACAGCCAAATAATTATACATACATATTCACTAACACATCATTCGACTTAGTAACTCTAATGCTGGATCTTGATTACAAGGCTATTGAGAGCAACAGAGCCTCTTTCCTCGCTAGAGGAGCATATGAGTGGATAGTGGTTGGGAGAGACTCACACCCGGTAGACTCTGTGGGAGCAGCAGCTGTATCTGAAGCCTTCGCATCGATAAAAGATATCCTTATACAGTGGAATGGGCTTGACATGAGACATATAGATCTGAACGTGCCATTCTTGCTTCAGAACTTCTTACCGCCAGCTACAGGGCCTAGGGCAAACTATAGATATACATCAACAGATCTTAGGACAGCATTTAGAGACGACTGGAGCAGGAGCGTGGCAATAGCAAGTAGCAACATAATAGCAGTAGGAGGCCCTGGAGCAAATCTGGTTGCCGAGTACTTCAACGAATTCTCCCCAATAATACTATCAAGCTGGACAGGGATGATGGTTACAAACGCAGAAGCATATAGGGGAACAATTGTAACAGCAACTGGAAGACACTTCAGCTTTGGAGGACCCTTCATGTTCGTCAACCCACCCCACTGGGAAGCAGGATTCACAACACAAACAGCTGATGATGGTGTTGTGTTCGTCTTCAAAGATCTTAACGGGACTGTGGGTCTCGTTATATACGGCATATCAGGGCAGACTACATGGGCAATAGCCCAGAGCTTCTTCGAGCCAACATATATAACCTACTTTATAAGGGGAGAGCGTGTAACAAAGTATACAACACTAATACAAGTTCTCCAGGATCTCAACGATGGAACAGTGGCTCTAAGGATAAGAGTCACATATAGACCACTATGGGGCGGGGATCTACATCCAGTTCTCGCAATTGTGGAAAACCTCGGTACATTCACTGAGAAGCCTATACATCCAGATCCATAGAGCAACCAGATATGTAAAAATTTAAATAAATTTTTTATATATGAATTTATTTATCGAAAAGACGATAAAACACATCAATTACTCGCAGGAGCCTAAAGATGATTCTAAAGATAATCAATAATATCTTCACTCTAACCTATATATGGGGATACTATAGTGGTTTCCCCACTAGTCTCTATAGTAATACCTACTAAAAACTCTAGCAGAACCCTATCTATATGCCTGACGTCGATATCTAGGCAGACATATGGAAATATAGAGATTATAGTGGTTGATGGGTATAGCACCGATGATACAGTGGAAATAGCAAGAAGATTTGGGGCATATATATATAGGCATAGAGGGGAGAGGGCTAGGGCTAAAAACCTAGGGCTTAGAATGGCTAGTGGAAAGTATGTATTATTCTTAGACTCTGACATGGAGTTAACTCCACGAGTTATAGAGGAGTGCGTGGCTCTAGCGGAATCAGATCAAAGGATAGCTGGGATAGTTATTCCTGAGAGATCTGTTGGTAGTGGCTGGCTCGGAAGGATCAGGGATTTTGAGAGGAGCTTCTACATGGACACGTCTATAGAGTCTCCTAGGTTCTTCAGGAGAGATATAGCTGTTGATGTTGGGGGTTTTGATGAGGATCTCGTCTTCTATGAGGAGGCGACCTTGGCTCATAAGATAGAGAGGGCTGGGTACTGGGTTAAAGCTAGGATTGGCTCGCCTATCATCCACCATGAAGAGGGTCTATCGCTTTCCAGGTTATTGATGAAGAGATATTATTATGGAAAAACTCTGGCTAGGTATATAAGCCGTTACCCGGAGCAAGCGTATATGCAGGTGTCGCCCATATATAGGATAAAGATCTTCTTGGGGAATAGGAGATTCTATCTATATCCACACCTAGGGGTGGGGGTGATCGCTGTTAAGCTGTTAGAATATATAGCAACTATGATCGGTAGTCTAAGTTCGGAGCATATAGAATAACACTAGCTTATCTGCTGAAACATTTCGAAATTAATTAATATCCCAACCGCCATTTAATTGAGGTGGGGCTATGACCCCGAGGAGGGTTGTTATCACAGCTGCCGGCCTTGGCACAAGGCTTTTGCCTGCTTCGAAGGAGATTCCGAAGGAGATGTTCCCTGTGTTCGCTATGTATGATGGTGAGGTTGTTGTTAAGCCTCTTCTCCAGATCATCTTCGAATCCTTCTACGACGCCGGCTTCAGAGAGTTCTGCTTCGTTGTGGGGAGGGGTAAGAGGGCTATTGAGGATCACTTCACCCCTGACTGGGGTTTTGTTGAGTGGCTCAGGTCTAGGGGTAGGGAGAGGCTTGCTAGGCTTCTGGAGGATTTCTATAGAAAGGTCGAGGGATCCCATATTGTGTGGGTTAACCAACACGAGCCCCTCGGATTTGGCCACGCTGTTCTCATGGCGGAGCCCTTCATAGACGGGGATTTCATGGTTGCTGCTGGTGATACTGTGTTGCCTAGCAACTCCTTCATAGGGGATATGGCTTCTATGGGATCGGAGGTGGTGCTCATCGTGAAGAAGGTGGAGGATCCCAGGAGATATGGAGTCGCTGTATTGCAGGGCGATAAGGTGGTTAAGGTTGTTGAGAAGCCCAGGGATCCCCCGTCTAGCTATGCTATACTACCCTTCTACAGGTTCCCAGGGGATTTCCTCAGATACCTTAGAAGGGTTTCGCCGGGCTATGGGGGTGAGATCCAGCTCACAGACGCTATCCAGCTTGCAATAGATGATGGAAGGGATGTGAGGGCA
>Ga0187840_10000077_pt1 | contig 12077 bp, 12 predicted proteins | sample OCT_B_HostDNA_FD_136652 | JGI IMG/M metagenome (GOLD analysis project Ga0187840, IMG submission 136652) | Extremophilic microbial mat communities from Yellowstone National Park, Wyoming, USA - OCT_B_HostDNA | ecosystem: Environmental > Aquatic > Thermal springs > Hot (42-90C) | place: USA...
AATTTTGTAATAAAATTATCTGTAAGGGCTGGTAGGATTGTATCTGTTGCAAATCCTTTATTAGATGCAGCTTTACCTGATGGATCAAGAATTCAGATAACCTTTGGAAAAGATATTTCTAGAAGAGGTTCTTCATTTACAATCAGAAAATTTACAGAAGACCCATTTACACCAGTTGATTTATTACTATATGGAACTGTGGACTTTAATATGTTGGCATATTTATGGACATTAATAGAAGAAGGTAGATCATTATTAATATCCGGTGGAACAGCTACAGGTAAAACATCATTCTTGAATGCAATATCTCTATTTATTAAACCTGAGAAAAAGATAGTTTCAATAGAGGATACAGCTGAGTTAAAGTTACCACATCCAAACTGGTTATCACAAGTTGCAAGACCTGGGTATGGTCCAAATAGATATGGTGAAGTTACGATGTTTGATCTATTAAAAGCTGCTTTAAGACAAAGGCCAGATTATATAATTGTAGGTGAAGTGAGAGGAGAAGAAGCTTATATATTATTCCAAGCAATGGCAACAGGTCATGCAGGTTTGGGTACTATACATGCAGAAAGTTTTGAAGCATTAATGGATAGGTTATTATCTCCACCAATTAGCTTACCTCCAGCTTTGTTGGAAGTATTGGATGGGGTTGTATTCCTCAAAAGACTGAAATATCAAGGGAAATATGTAAGAAGAGTAGATAAGATATATGAAATATTAGGATTTAATAAAGAAAAGAAAGATGTTGATAGGATAATTTCATTTAAATGGAATCCAAGAGATGATACTTACATAACGGGTGAAAGTTATATATTAAGTAAAATTGCCGAGATCAGAAACTGGGATAAAAATGATATAGAAACCAACTTTAAATTTAAAATAAGAGTACTAGAATATATGATAGAAAATAACATAAAAAATTATAGAAAGATTGCAGAAATTATGAACATGTATTACAATAATCCTGATAAATTAATGAGTTTAGTAGGATTTTAGCTCAATAATTTCTATAGGCCTTTTATTATAAAATTTTATCGTATATGTTTTATTATATTCTAATTGAATGTTTTTTTCTAAATATAATATGTTAAAATTGTCTGTTAATACTATATAATTATTCTCATTCTCTTTTAATAATCTTATATATCTATATGATATATAATTTTGATTTGGGTTTATGTTCTCATCTATTTTTTCAATTAGTTCTATGTTGTTTATGAATATTGATAGAACAAGGTTATTTAGTACTATACCATTTTTTACTTTTATATTGCTATTTTCTTTTAATAAGTTTTCTTTTCTTTTCCATTTATGATCCTTAATTATTAACTTAATTAATCCTGTTTCATCCCCAGCCTCTAGAATTATTAAATTATCCTTTTTTATTAGTACTTTGTTTATCCTTAATTTTATCTCTTTTATCTTTAATCCAGGATATAAGTTTTTTACTTTTATATTATATAGATCTTCTGACTTTAATCCCTTTTCTTTTAATATTAATAAAATAGCCGTTTCTTCATCAATTAAATTTTTATATTGTTTTATTTTCTCATCTATTAATTCTTGTAATTTTGTTTTTGATATACCTAAAATAGATGAAACATAATTCTTATCTATCATGAGAAATATTTAGTAATAAAAAATAAATCTTTATTTGAGTTGACAACCAGGTATACCGTTGGGCGGAGTACATCCTTGATTGTTTTGTTGATTAGATAAATATAGACATTTATCTGAACCAAGTCCACATAAGACTTCTGAGCCATTATATAAAGTAAATGAATATTGGAAACGAACACTACAGTTTGTAAATACATATTGAGAAGTTGCTAACATTTGTAATTGAGAGGATGGATCTGTAGAGGTTCCCATTTGTTGTTGTATTGTTGTTGCATATTGTGAACATTGTGCACTAATTATTTGATTAGATGATGGACTTATCTGGTTGGTACTTGAAGAAAATTTTCCTACTCCACCAGTGGATATTAGTGCAAGAAATATCGCTACAATTATTGCAATAATTGCTATAACTACAGTATTTATAGGTAAACCTTGAGTTCTTTTTACCATTTTACATATAAATTTTTTTATAAATATAAACTTTTTTATATATCTATTAATTGTTATGAAGATTTCCTTTGTACTATTTAGGGTAAATATACATGAATGGGATGATAAAAACAGAATATTAAATACAATAGATTTATTATTAAAAGATATTGATAGAAAGAAAATAAAAATAAACAATTATAAGGACAAGGGATTAATAAGTAATATAATTGAAGTATATGAAATAAAAATTAATGATAAGAATAGCATAAATATATTTTTTAGAAATTTAATTTCTTTAGGATTAAGATTTGAAGATATAAAAAAAAATTGTAACTTTGATGAAAACTACAATATATACTTAAGAATCGATAAAGATGAATTAACATTAAACAAAATTATTAAAATACATTATACAGAAGATTCTTTCTTATTAAAAATAAGTTTTGATTATTATAAAAAGGATAAAGAAATAGTTTTAAACTATTTAAATGAGTATTTGGAAAATATAAATAAAAAATTTTTACACAATAATATTTAATGAAATTTATCCATGTCTCCGATACGCATTTAGGATGTCAAATTCCAGTAGAATATGGTGAGATTAGAAAATATGATTTTTTAAATTCATTTAGACAAGTCATCGATTTTGCAATTAGAGAAAATGTGGATTTTATAATTCATTCTGGAGATTTCTTTGATGATTATTTTAGGATAGATTCAAAATATTTTCTAGAAATATTGGATATATTATTTAAACTAAAAGATCATAAAATACCATTGATATTTATTAAGGGAAATCATGATACAAAAGGGCAAAGGCAGAACATTTTAGAAATATTAAAGAGATTAGGTTTGATATATGAAGCAAATATAAAAGAACCGTTTGTATATAAAGATGTGTATATTTATGGAATATCAGAACCTTCAAATTTATCATATGAACAATTAAGAACATATTACAAAAAAAATTTATCAAATTTAAAATTTGAAAATAATGGCTGCAATATTTTTATGTTTCATGGAGCAGTAAACATATTTCCAGAAAATATCTTGGAGGGTCATAGTAAAGAACCTAGAATATTATCCTTGAATGATTTTCCTAAAGCAGATTATTATGCATTTGGTCATTTTCATAAAAAACATTTAGAAAAGCACGATAATATAATCTTTGCTTTACCAGGTTCTACTGAAAGGACCGAAATATCAAAAGATGAAGAAAATATAAAGAAGGGATTCTTCTATGTAAAAGATAATGATATAGAATTTAAAGAATTAAATGTTAGGCCAATATATATTTATGAAGATATAATAAATAATGATGATGGATTAAATAAATTAAAGAGTGATATTTATAATAAATCAAAGGAAACAATCATAAAAATTAAGGTTAGATATAGAAAAGATTATTACATTAATATAAAAAATCTATTAGAAAATTTAATAGAATCTGGGTATTTAATATTGGATGACTCCTATTCTTTAGATGGGGAAATAAAATTAAATAAAGAAATAATTACAATAGATAACATAATAGATAGCTCATTTTTTATAAATGATAAGCAAGAAGTAATAAAAATGTTTAATAATATAAAAGAATTATTTGAAGAAATGTATTCTGGTAAAAGTTCTGATTTAGATAGAATAAGGGAAACAATATTTAAACAATTAATAAAATGAGGATTAATAAAATAAGATTGGAGAACTTTAAAATACATAAAAATTTAGAAATAAATTTTGATGAAAAAAATATAATAATAGGAGAAAACGGAGTTGGAAAAACATCTATATTTCATGCAATATTATTTGGTTTATTTGGAAGAGATTCTTTATCAAGTATAAATATATCAAATATATCATCATTAATAAGAACTGGTTCATATAATTTAAACGTAGAATTAGAAATATCTGAAGGAAATATAATATACAAAATAGTTAGATCTTCAAATAATAATGGAGAATCTAAGGCAATATTATATGAAGGGAATAGAATTATAGCCTCTGGACCAGATATTGTTAATAAGAAAATAAAAGAAATATTAAATATAAATAGGGTTGAGAAATTTACAGATATATTGTACATAAAACAAGGAGACTTGGGTAGATATATTAGTTTATCTGGAAAAATTGAATTAACAAAATTATTAGAAAAAATATTTGATATAGAATATTATTCATTAATATTAAAAATAGTTGAAGGATTGATAAAAGATTTAGAAAAAGAAAAAGAATATAAAGAAAAAGAGAAGAGCCTATTATTAAAGGATATAGAATTATATAAAAATATTTTTGGTGATAAAGATATTGAAAAATTATTGGAAGAAGTTAATAGGTCTATGGAATTAAAAAAAATAAGAGATAATATATATAAAGATTATTTAGAGCTAAAAACATTGGAAAATAGTATAGAATATAATTTATTAACTCAGGAAAATTATCTAAATCAAAAGTTAAAAGAATATGAAGAAAAAGAAAGAGAATTATATGATAATATATTAAGTTTTGAATCTGAAAAAAAGAATCTTAAATATGAAAATTATTCAAAAGATTTATTAAATAGATCCTTAGAGTATTTAGAGAATAGAAAAAAGGAATTAGAGTATTTGGAAGATATTAATGAAAAAGAGTTAGAATATAAATTGAAAGAACTAAAAGAAATATATTCAAACATAGAAAAATATATAGAATACAAAAATATAGAAAGTGAAATAAAAAATATAGAGAATAAAAAGAAAGAATTGGAAAATAATATTGTAATCTTAGAAAATAGGATAAAGGAAGAAGAAGAATATTTAAATATTCTAAATAGAGAAATATCAGAATGTCCAGTATGTAAAAGAGCTTTAGATGAAGATTTACATAAAAAATTATTAAATCAATATAAAGAAAGTTTAAATAAAGATAAAGAAAATTTAGATAAACTTAAAAATGAAAAAAACAAGCTAGATAAACTATATCAGGAAATGGAGAATAAATACAGATATTTACTATATATTCAGGGAAAAATTAAAGACAAAGTAAATTTATTAGATATTGAAAATGAAAAGATAAGGATTGAAAAAGAAATTAATGAAATAAATTATAGAATAAATCAAATAAATGAATACAAGATGATAAAGGATACAATAAATTATATAAAGAAAAATGAATTGGATAAAGTAATAGATAATTTAAAAAAAGAATATCAAAATATAAAAAATGAGATAAATAATATTAGATATTCTTTAATGAAAATAGATAATATGAAAAAGAATTTGGAAAAGATAAAAGATATATATAAAAGAAATAATTTAAATTCACTATATGAATTTGAAAATAAGTTGAATGAACTTGATAAAGAAATAAAGAAATATGAAAATCTAAAACCCGAATTAATAAAAAATTATAAAGAAAAATTAAATATATATAATAATATAAATGAAAAGTTGAAGAATATAAGTAAAAACTTAAATATTTTAAGGTCTTTATATAATGTTTTATTAAAATATATAGAAATTAATAGGGAAAAATTATCAAAAAATCTGGAAAATGCATTTAGATTTTATTTTAAGAAATTATATAGATATCAAGATATTATAGATGTGGGAATAGATATAAAAGAAAGTAAAGTAAAAGATGAAAAGCTATTTTATATTTATGTAATTAAAAATATTGATGGGAAGAGTATTAAGAAATATATTGATGAAGCTGGATTGAGTGGGGGGCAAACAAAAATATTGGACTTAGCATTAAGGCTAGCAATTGCTTCTATATTAAATTTAAATATTAATGTACTATTATTGGATGAACCTACAGAATCTTTAGATGAAAATATAAGATTATCTTTAGCTCAATTAATATCTAGTCTAGACGGTTATCAAATAATATTATGCACCCATGATGATCTATTTAAAGATAATGTTGAAGGAAAAATAATAGAAATTAAAAGGTAATTATTGCATACCCTTGATCTACTAATTTATTCATTTCTTCATATGAAAAATATTTTATCTTTATATATTAATTTCTCTTCTGGTATGTTAAATTTTGTCATACATTTTTCGCATGTATATATATTTATGTTTAAATTTTTCATATCTCCTAAATGTTTAGATATGATTAAATTATACTCTTCATTTTCTTTATTTAGAGCTTTAATTCCTTCTAAAGTAAAACAAATTTTTATATCTTCTGCTCCACTCATTTTTAATACTTTTGAAAATTCTAAAGTCATTTCTACTGTATTTTATCATCTTTTGTTAATAATATTAAGTACTTTGCCATAGAAATATAACAATAGTTATTATTTATAAATATTAAAGCATTTATTTCAAAACTATAATAATGATATACAAAGTTAGAACATATATAACAGGATTTGATGAAATATTATATGGAGGGATACCTGAAAGAAATGTAGTATTATTAAGTGGAGGACCTGGTACAGGAAAATCAATTTTAGGTAAACAATTTATATATAATGGGTTAAAGAATAATGAGAATGGTGTATTTGTTGCACTTGAAGAACATCCAGTAAGTGTTAGAAGGAGTTTTAGGAATTTTGGATGGGATATATCAAAATATGAAGAAGAAGGAAAAATAGCAATTGTAGATGCATTTACCGGTGGAACCGGTACTGCAGCTCAAAGAGAAAGATATTTAGTAAGAGATTTAGATAATATACATGAGCTATTAGATGTATTAAGACAAGCAATAAAAGATACAAATGCTAAAAGGATTGTTATAGATTCTATTTCTACATTATATTTAACAAAACCAACAATGGCAGATCTATAGTAATGTTATTAAAAAGATTGACTGCTGGTTTAGGATGTACTGCAATATTTATTTCACAAATTTCTGTTGGTGAGAGAGGATTTGGCGGACCTGGTGTTGAACATGCAGTAGATGGTATTGTTAGAATGGATCTAGATGAGATAGATGGAAAGTTATATAGGTCAATTATTGTATGGAAAATGAGGGATACAAAACATAGTTTATTGAGACATCCAATGCAAATAGATGAAAATGGAATAAAAATTGAATGGGATAAATATATTAGAATAGGGATTAACAATGTAAAAATAGATAGTATATCACAAGAAATGATTGAAGAAATAAATAAAGCTATGAAAGAAGTTGAAAAGTATTCTGAATATAAGAAAAGTAATGTTCAAGAATTTGAAGAAGAATGATTAAAAAAGTTAAGTATATTTTTTTGATTTTCTCCTCTTATTTTTTTAATTGTTATCCAAGATTCTCTAATATAATCTTTTAGTATTTCATAATTTTCCTTTATTGCTTTAATCGTCCTTTCATCAGACGGATATCCAGACCCAAAATCTATATTGGTTTTTTCTTTAATCTTATCAATTTCTTTATCTCTTATAACTTTTGCAATAATTGAAGCAGCAGATACTACTGGATAATTCTTGTCTGCCCTATTTTCTACAACCAGTTCAATATTTATTTTTAAATTATTTTTTATGTATTCTATTACTTTTTTTATATTAACTACTGGAGAATCAATTATTACTTTGTCTGGTTTTATATCCTCAATTATTTTTATCATATTTTCAAATTCTAAATAATTTAATTTATTTTTATATACATAATAATCTATTGTTTTTGGACCAATTATTATATACTTATATTTATCTGTTAACTTTATTATTTCATTATATATATCTTCTCTCTGTTTTCTTGTTAATTTCTTAGAATCTTTAACACCCAAGGATTTTAATAGTTCTATTTTTTCTTCTTCAATACAATAGCCGGCAATTACCATTGGTCCTATTACAGGCCCCCTTCCAGCTTCATCAATTCCTAATATTAATTTCATTGTGTACTATATTTTTTCCATACTCTTGGATATAAACCTCTATTCATAATAACTCTATCAATATCAACTGCAATACCTTTTTCAGAACTTAAAATTTTTTCAGAATCCATTAATGCAGTTCCATAAGCAACTATTTCTCCCTTTAATGTAAATATTGTTACTAGATCACCTTCTTTTATATTCGAATATAGTTTTGATATTCCCTTTACTGTTAGATTTGCTCCATGTGCAATTGCATCTACTGCGGTATCTAATATCCAAATTTTCTTTGTATGTTCTGCTGCAACTTCTGCCGGTAGAAAAACCTTTCTTATATATTCTTCATTATTTTCATTTCTCCAAAACCATATAGAATCAATTATATCTTGTAAAGTAGCTAAAGGATATTTTTCAGAATCTTCTCTTAATTCTCCAACTCTAATCCTTCTTAATTGTTGCATGTGAGCTTTCGTTCCTAAAGCTTTTCCTATATCATCTATTAATTTTCTTATATATACACCAGCTTCTGTTGCAATTTGCAATAACCAATCTCTACTATCAACCTCCAATACCTTTATGCAATAAACATTTTTTTCTCTAGGAACTTTTTTTACTGCAGATTTTAATGGAGGTTTTTGAATAATTTTTCCTTGAAATTTGTTTAATACTTCATACACTTTATTTTCATCAATATCTTTATGTATATGCATCCATGCTATATATTCTTTTCCAGCAGTTAATAATAATTTTAATACTTTTGTTCCTCTTCCAATTCCTACTGGTAATACTCCGGTTACTTTTGGATCTAATGTACCCGCATGCCCTGCTTTTTTATTTAAAATATTTTTTATCCATCCAGAAACTTGGTGAGATGTGGGTCCTTTTGGTTTATCTAAATTAATAATTGAGAAATCTAATAATTCATTTATTGGTCTCTTCCATGGATCATAACCATATTTTTCATTTGTTTCTTCCTCTTTTTTAATAAGGATCTCATATTTTTCATCTTCATATGGTAATTTACAATATTCTACCATAAAATTTTGATAATAAAAACTCATATATATACAACTATTTATTACTAACAGATTGTCATATTATTTTATGATATGAGTACTTTTTAGTTAGTATATTTATAAATAATGTAAAGTTATACGACTTAATTAATATTTTATAAATATTTTTCAAAAAATTTATATAAAGGATATATAGAATTTTTGTATTGAAAGGACTATTGAGAAGGTTGAGTAACTTCTTGTATGGTTGATTCTTTATTTTCTTCCTTATTTATATTTTGATTTAATAATTTTTCTTTATCTATATTTGAATAAGGATTATAACCTATTTTATCCTCTTCATCAACTTTAACCAAATAACTTGGAGAAGATATTACTTTATCTCCTATAACAATATGCCTATGTACAATTAGTTGTCTTGCTTGTTTTATTGTTTTTGCTAAACCTTTTCTAAATACAATTGTTTGTAACCTTCTTTCTAATATTTCTCTTACTGTTATGTTTAGAGCTTCACTTATATCAGAATCTTTATTTAATAATCCAAGTCTAACTAACTTATTTTTCAATTTTTCTTCTTCTTTTGATACATCTACTCCAGCAGCTTTTTTAGCATTTAAATATCTAACATAAAATCTTATTCTTCTAGCAATTGTAGAAGCTTTCCATATTTCTCTTTTATTTTTTAGTCCGTATTGCTTTAATAATTGTCTTTCTTCTTTTAATCTATCTTTTTGCCAAGGATGTCCAGGACTTTCCCAGGTTTTTCTATTTCTCCACATTTTACTCTTTATTTTCAGATTTTTGTTGGGCCCTTAATTCTTTACTCTTTATTACACCAACAGTAGAACCTTTTCTATGATGGGATCTTGTTTTTTGTCCTCTAACGGGTAATTTATACATATGTCTGTTTCCCTTCCATGTTTTCAATTCAATTTCTTCTTTTATATCCATTTTTACTTGAATTTCCCAATCTGGTCCTACTAAATGTTTATCTTGGCCATCTCTTGGATCTCTTCTTCTGTTTAGCATCCATGAAGGTATACCATAATTTTGTGGTCTTTTTAAACAATCCTCCAATTTTTCTAATTCTTCATCTGTTAAAGATCCTAAAGCTTGCCATTTATTTATCTTTAGTACACTACATACAGCATTAGCAAATCTCCAATTTACACCAGGTATCTTTCTTAATTCTACAATTATTGGTTTATGTCCATTTAATTCTACTCCTACAATACGTATAACATCTCTTAATGTTCCTCCTTCAGGTATTATTACTTTAAGTGCACCAGGCATTAAAATATTTAGATAAAAAATGTTTAAAAGTATATTATAAATATACATCTATGAAAGTTGGATATGTTATAAAAGAAGCCACATCAGAATATTTTTATTTTGTTGTTGATCCAAAGGAAAGATATTCAGTTGGTATAGGAAGTATAGTTAAGGTAAGAATTGGTGACTACTTTTATTTTGGGATAATTGAAGATTTAAAATCAGAGGCAATTGAAGAAGAAAGATTGTTTGATTATGAGGCAATAGAATTATTATATGGACAAATGAAAAAATCTCAATATTTAATAATTGGAAAAGCTATATTTATTGGGGTAATAAAAAATGGAAAAATATTACAAGAAAAACCAAAAACACCGCCAGTTCCTGGGGACGAAGTATTCTTACCAGAAGAAGAAGAGGTAAGTAAAATATATTCATTTGAAGAAAAAGTATTATCAATACCTTTAGGAAAAATAAATTTACAAAATAAAGAATTTATTGTAGATTTAAATATAAAAAATTTAATTATAAGACATACTGGCATATTTGGAATAACAGGTTCTGGAAAAAGTACAACTGTTGCTCACATAATAAGTGAATTATCAAAGAAAAATATACCAATATTGTTATTTGATATTCATAGAGATTATATACTATCTTTTGAAAATTCTATAATAATAACATTTAGTAAAAGGGAAAAAGTATTTATTGAAAAATTAATAAGTGAAAAAAATAAGAAAAATGTAATAGTATATAATGCAAAATTACCATTAAAATATCTAGATGACTATATGGAAAGTTTTTTAGGATTATCACAAAAACATGCTTCTAATGTATACTCTTTATTACATAAAATTTTATCATTAGAAGATGGAAAAGCACCAAAATTTATGGATAAATTGTTAGAAATGGTAAATAAAAGAGATCTTTCACATATATTTGGAGAATATGGTGAAGATACGATAAGGTCATTGCGATCAAGATTGTTAAGAATAAAGGATTGGATGTTATTCCCAAGAAATTTAGATGATATGGGAGAAAATGTAGATGAATTATTTAATAAATTATTAGAAGATATTAGAAATTTCAGTATTTCAGATTATAATATAGTTAAAGAAGAAAATGGAGAAGTATATTTAGAAGAATCTAGCAAATTTATTCCAAAGGTGATTATATTTGATTTATATCCTTTATCAATAGAAGAACAGAGAATATTAATAGATATATTATTAGAAATTGTATATGAAAAATATAAATCTTGGAAATTTAATAATAAAACAGATATATTGGGAATTGTAATTGAAGAAGCACATAGATTTGCATCAAAAAATAGTGAAGTATCTTCAAGAATATCTTTAATTGCAAGAGAAGGAAGAAAGTTTGGTTTGGGATTAATTTTAGTATCACAAGTACCTTCTAATATTATTGAAGATATTACATCTCAATTAAATACATTTATTTTATTAAAAATAATTAATCCAAAAGATTTAGAATTTATAAGGAAAACATGTCCATATTTATCTAGGGAATATTTTGAAGCATTAACAAAATTAGAAATTGGTTCATGTTTAGCGGTTGGATTAGCATTAAAAAATCCAGCAATATTAAAGGTAATAAAATCTGTAGAAGTTGGTGGAGCAGAAGAAGATATAGATAATATAATAAGAGAGAGAATATTATATGGAGGTAAAGCTAATTCTTAATGGAATAGGAAATAATTTTTTATTTTCTGAGCAAGATATATATAAATTTTTTGATTATTTAATTGATAAATATAAATTGATAATAAATAATAAAAAAATAATAATATCTGACAAGGAAAAATTTTCTTCATTTTTATTTGATACAAATAAATTTACTATTGCATTAAATTATTGGGAAAGAATTGATTATTGCTTTATATATATTTCTTCAAATAATTTTGATCTATCAAA
>Ga0187840_10000078_pt1 | contig 11989 bp, 10 predicted proteins | sample OCT_B_HostDNA_FD_136652 | JGI IMG/M metagenome (GOLD analysis project Ga0187840, IMG submission 136652) | Extremophilic microbial mat communities from Yellowstone National Park, Wyoming, USA - OCT_B_HostDNA | ecosystem: Environmental > Aquatic > Thermal springs > Hot (42-90C) | place: USA...
CTTTCCAATAGCTCCCTGAAGCGCGCTACGTCCTGTGATGCTATCCGCTCTCCCAGCTGGACGGCCTTCTTGAAGAGCTCCTCGAGCATACTGTTACAATTTTTTGCCGGCTGATATTGGCTCAAGGTCGTCCAGCTCTAACAATGATGCAATCTTAATCCCTGGAAATATAAAGGCGGTTAACGACCTGAATCCTCAGGACCTGTTAGAGACCCGAGAGCGTCAGGCGAATCAAGGAAACTCGTCGGTTGAACGGGCCCCTCTTCGCATCACCCAAGCTTGTGGCCGGGTTTACGCTCAAGGCGCTACCAGGCAATCATCGGTGAGGAAGCTGTGACCGGCTCTCCGTCGTAGTCCATCAGGAAGAACGAGGCCCTGAATGTCTTTGCCTTGAAAGTCCTCTCGACGTTCCCGTCCACCTTAACGCTGTTTGAGAAGACCTCTTCCCTCTGTAGATGACCCTTACCGAATACTCGCCTTCCGGCACCTCTGCTATTACCGCAATCCCCCTCGCCCTATATGTCGGGTGATATCCCAAGGTACTTCGTTCCGAAGCAATTCCCCTGACGATTGATAGAGCGTCCATGTCGGATATCAGCACCGATGCGCTCTCGTTGAGCAGATGTGATCTGCAGAGGACACTATGGGAACTCCTCAGCCTTAAATCCGCTTCTATTATAGTTAGATTAATGTATAAATACTGAGTGACCACCCTAGCGATTGAGAAAAGTTGGTGCTCCTCACGGCAAAGGATCTAAGCAAGCGGTATGGCAAGATAACAGCTTTGAATAACTTTAGCTTTGAGCTAGAAAGAGGCGAAATTCTAGGAGTTATTGGGCCCAATGGTTCTGGAAAAACCACTCTTTTGAACGTGTTAAGCGGCATCACGAAACCAGATGGTGGAAAGATATATTTAGAAGACCTTGATATTACGAAGAGCCCACCACATGTAAGATTTAAGTTGGGAATAGGCAGAACATTTCAGACCGTACGTCCTTTTTTAGAATTAACTGTAAAGGAAAATTTGATAGTTGCGCTTAGAGCACGTAAAGCTAACGAGAAACAGGTTAATGAGTTGCTTGAGATATTCGAACTCGAACATCTTGCTCAGGAGAAGGTGAAGAACTGTAATTTGTTAGTGCGTAAGAAGACTGAAATAGCGAAAGCCATTGCAGGGAATCCTAAGCTTGTTCTCATGGACGAACCTTTCGCAGGACTAATTGATCCTGAGATTGAGGATATAAGTTCTATTATAAAAAATATTAACCTAACTACTCGTATATCCTTTATTATTGTTGAGCATGTCATCAGAGCTTTAATGAAATTAGCTACACGAGTTATAGTTATGCATACAGGGTCAAAATTAGCGGAGGGGGCGCCAATTGAAATAATTCAAAACCGAGAAGTCATAAAGGTTTATCTAGGTGATAGTTATGTCGCTCCTCGAGGTTAGCGGTTTATGTAGTGGGTATGGGCGACTCCAAGTTCTTTGGGATATCGATTTAACTGTCGAAGAAGGAGAAGTAGTTGCAATAATAGGTCCCAATGGTGCGGGGAAGACAACACTTCTAAAAACAATAGCTGGAATTATCAAGCCTATATCAGGCACAATAAGGTTCAATGGAGAAGAAATTACAAACGCCAAGCCATTGGAAATAATTAGGCGAGGATTGGTTTATGTACCAGATGGATCCTCTGCTTTAACAAATATGACAGTTTATGAAAACCTTGTCTTAGGGGCCTTTGTTAAAAGAGACAGGGCATATATTAAGGATCGTTTAAAGTTTATCTATGATGTTTTCCCGATACTTGCTGAGAGGAAAAATCAGCTTGCATCTACATTAAGCGGGGGAGAGAGACAAATGCTCGTCCTAGCAAGGGCTCTTATGTCGGACCCAAAGGTATTGTTATTGGATGAACCTTCTACGGGACTTTCACCTTTAGTAGTAAGTACAATCTATGAAATAATTAGTCAGCTTGTTAATTTAAAGGTCAGCATAGTTTTAGTTGAGCAGGACGTTATGAGAGCTCTGAAAATAGCCAATCGCGCTTATTTAATGGAGGCCGGCAGAATAAGAGTTAAAGGAGAAAGTGAAGAGCTCTTACATCATGAGACCATTAGGAAGTATTATCTTGGCGCCTAAACCGCCTAAGCATTAGACTATAAATTTCCATCAATCCGCGGGAACCACCTATACCAACCCCTATTAAAACAACGCCAAATATAAGCTTTGTAAGAGACGGTAAATTTACAACTAGAAATTGGTAGACAATGGTAAAGATTATAGCCCCTACTAGCGGGCCTATAAAAGTTCCTGACCCCCCTAACAAAGCAATTGTGAGAGGAAGAAATGCAAGTTCTATAGAAAAAACAAGTCGGGGGTTAATATAGGTTTGAAACCACATATAGCATCCGCCAGCAATACCAGCCAACATAGCACTCAATATTAGTGCCAATTGTTTATATCTGAAGGTATTAATTCCAGAGATTTCGGATAATTCTTCATCTTCACTTATACATTTTAGATTTAATCCAATTCTGCCTCTTCTCAAAAGAAAATGCGCAATACTAGTAATAATAAAAAATCCCAACGCCAGATAGTAGGAAAGCTGTGGTGAAGTTAGCCTTGCGATGTCTCTAATTAATGTTATCCCAGAAAATCCACCTGTTATCGGGGCTAATTCAGGCGAACTAAATAATAGATTGGTAAAACTTATTAAGCCAAGGCTGGCAACTGCAAAATAAAATCCTCTTAATCTGAAGAGCGGATAGCTAAGTAATAATGCAACTAATCCTGTTGTTATCATTGACATAACAAATGCAAGAAATAGAATTGCTGGAAAATATGATGAATCGGTGACCTTGTGCAGGTAGTTAATGGTAAGACCGAAGACATAAGCTCCGATTCCATAAAATATTATATGGCCAAGGTTCATGTATCCTATCAACCCACCCATAATGTCGTAGCTCAGCGCTAAAATGCCGTAAAGCATCATAAACGTTAATAGACTAATATGATAGGGAGGTGCCAAAATACCTAAGGAAGTCGCAAAGACAAATCCGGTCGCAATTAATGCGTATTTAACACTCCTCATAATTACTCACCCAAAATTCCTTTGGGTTTTATCACCAGAACAATAAGCAATAGTAAAATTGATATTGCGGGAGCCCAATAAAAGGATATTACAGCTCCGGTTAAAGTTTCAGCAACCCCTAATATCACTGCTCCGATTACTGTACCTGTGAGCTTTCCAGTACCACCTATTACGATAACTGTGAGAGCTTTTACTGTTAAGGATAGTCCGACGAAAGGTGTTATGGGGAAACCGTTAGCTAGATATAGAATTCCACCTAATGCCGCCAAAACGGTTCCAGCACCAAATGTCATAGCTGCCGTGATGTCTATAGGTATCCCCAATGATAATGCCACCTCTCTATTGTTTGTCACCGCCCTCATTGCCATTCCTGTAAATGTGTACTTTAGAAAAATCCATATAAAAAACGCTATAACTACAATTATAATAAAAGTCGCAAGCCGGAAAAAGGGAACCACTAACTCGCCTAAATTGATTGGCTCAAAACCTATGTATACGCTTCGCGGTAATGTTCCGAAAACTGTCGCAGCTAAATCTTGTAGAAGGAATGACAACCCTAATGTTATAAGTATTGAACCGATTAAAAGTTCCTGTTTTGTTCTTTTAGTTAACGGTCTGATTAAACAATAGTAGAGCAAAATTCCAATAATAAGAAACAGTGGTATAATTACTGTGGTTGCTATGACCACCCCTAATAATTGTAGACCGATCGCATTACTAATGAAAAATGTTAACAGTCCAGCAAGCATGACCATGTCGCCATGCGATACGTTGAGGACTCCAGCTACCCCAAAAATCAATGATAAACCTAGTGATATTAGCAGGTAAATTCCTCCTAAGACTAAACCATCTATCACAGATCCGATTATAATTATAAAATAAGGGTCAAACATTTTTTATCTCCCGTAATTATGGGTGAACGTATGTGGCATTGGCTAGATGCGGAGGCCAAACAGTCTGAATGCGACCATTTTGAATTTGTATGGTGACCAAACCTATGTTACCATAACCCTGTGGACCAATTATTAGCGGACCACTTACCGTCATGATCTGCAATTTATGAAGAGCTTCATTTATAGCTTCTCTGTCCAATTTTCCGGCTTCCTCGACAGCAGCTATTATCATTTGAAAGATAATCATCCTCAGTTCTGTCCACTGCCAGTCTACCCAACTAAGTCCAGCCCTGGACATTAGTTCGTTCAAGAGATCTGACTGGTAATATTTGAATGAGGGAGTCCAGAATATGTCGCTTGTTACACCTTCCGCAAGCGGGCCGAGACTTTCTACGAAGCCAGCTCCATATTCAATAACATGCCACTCCTTTGGTTTAAAACCTGCCTCCGCTGCCTGTTTTATGAATAAAGCGTTAATTGGTCCAAACATCGCCAAATATACTATGTCCGGGTTTATTGTTTTAAGCTCGCGAATGACTCCTGAAAAATCTGTCGTTCCAGGGGCTAGGAGTTTGTCATAAACAATCTGTAATCCAGCCTTCCTTGCCAAAGATTTTCCACTATTGTAAGTATCTATTGCCCATGTTATGTCCCAACCTACGAAAGCTATTGTTTTAGCCCACTTCGTTTTAGCTAACATGTCGAAATAGTTTGCGGCCCAACCATTTTCATTGTCCTCCCAATACGGTACCATAGGTGTAACTATATATTTATAACCTTTGTTCCACATGTCCTTAGTGCTAGCCTCCGCCATTATCATTGGGACCCTGAACCTCTCAGCCACCGCAGGAATTAACTGTATACCAATATCGGCGCTATATGGACTGACCAGAATATGTACATTGTCTTCCGTTGCTAGTTTGGTATAAAGTTGGATAGCTAGGTCTGGTCGACTTTTGTCGTCATACATAATTATTTCTACTGGAACTCTTACTCCAAGTTCTCTAACCCATACTCCCTTTCTTACGTTGTTAACCCATTTTAACCATTCACGGTTAAATGCCTCATAACCAGAAGTTAGCGGAGCAAACAATCCATCCTTAGATATCGTCATGCCTATTTTAAGTGGGGGTCCGGTTGGCTGTGCTACGGCCGTGGTTATAGTAATAGTAATCCTCTCCGTCACAGTCCCGCCTACGGTGACTAATTGCGTTTTTGTAACGACTGTAGGTGATACACTAACGCCGATAAAGTACCCGCTACTTAAGCCGATCAACAATAGAACTATGGCCAAAACCGTCGCTACAGTCCTTGTAACACCATTTTGTTTCACTTTTCTAATACCCATGAATGCTCCACCACCCATCGACTTAACTTAATTGTTTCAATATAAAGATATTCTCAAAAATCTCATTGATGTGACAAGTTTTACTTAAGCCTTTTAGGGTCTCTGGCCATGATGCATGTCACCGACGCTGTAGAGGACGAAGAGGTTCTCAACAACGTGAACTCGAAAATGTTGGAGTGCATAGAAGAGTTGGTAACTGCAATTGCAGCAACGCATAATATCATCAGGTCAGTGGAGAGGAAGTGATACCAACCTGACAGTACCTCTCATTCCCGACAGCTAAGTAATTAAATAATTAAATAATATTTAATATTAGTGTGTTTTATGTCTATTTGTTTGTATTTTCTATGTTTTTTATATTTAAAGTGTCCTATGAGTAGCTGGGTAACCTTTCAGAGTCGTAACACCACTGAACCTAACTGCAACTTAAACTTCATGATACCCTAAAAATCTAGTTGGCATAGCGGTTTCGCACCTCTAGATTTTTCCCGTAAGTTTTCCCACAATATGTATGGTTTAATATGGCTTGAGGTTATCTTTATGTTGTATTGTTGTAAAGCATCTTCTATAGCGGATGCTATAGCTGCTAGGGGTGAGCCTCCGCCCTCCCCTACACCTCGTGTCCCCAATGGACTTGATGTGCTGGGAGTTTCTAATGAATAAATCTTAGTGAACATTGGGGTGTCTGCAGCTGTTGGTGCCAAGTATTCGGCAAGAGTTGAATTCAATAGTTGGCCGTCTTCTGAGTATTCAAAGACTTCATATAAGGCGGCTGACCATGCGTTAAAGGCCGAGCCTATTATTTGACCCTTTACTATCTCTGGGTTTATCTGTCGTCCACAATCGTCAACAATAGCATAGTCAAGGACCTTTACCTCTCCTGTCTCAGGATCTACTTCCACTACTGCGGCGTGAACCTGGTAAGAATATGTGAGGGTGAGATTTCCCTTTTTCTCAACGGGATCGGGATATGTGAATTCCGGAGCGTACACCACGTGGGCGAAGAGTCCCGGCTCAAACCCTTTCGGAAGTAATCGGAGGTTGGACCAAGCTATGTTAGCCACCTCCCATAGAGGCATTCTAATCCGGCCGTCCTCAGAGACTACCTCCCCATTTATAATAGAAAGCCTTCTCCAATCCTCACCAGTTATTGCACCAACTATCTGGAGGATCTTTTCTCTAACTTTCCTAGCAGCCATTGCCAAGGCTGTGGCCCCAAGCACTGCAAACCTGCTGGCGTATGTTCCCGAATGTCCTGTAGAGGGGTTTAAATAGGAGTCAAATCCCACCAGAACCGTCACCTGTTCGGGGTTAACACCTAGCTCATCAGCAACAATTTGCCTCGCCACAGTTTCATGGCCTTGGCCTTGGGGTGAGCTGCTCAGTGCGGCAATCACATTACCCATGCTATCCACTTTAACCCAGGCAGCCTCACTACCGCCAGACATGGGGAAATTGGGGTTTATAATCCTCACTTGACCAAAGTTGTTGGATCCTGAGTCTAATGTTGCGCCGAATCCTATACCGATTAGTCTACCTTGCCTCATAGCTTTCTCCTTCTCCTTGAGCCACCGTTCATAGTCTATGAGCTCCATAACCTTCCTCAATGCCTCAATATAATCACCTCCGTCGTAGACGCACCCGCTCGGTGTTGTATAAGGCATCTCCTCACGCCTGATGAAGTTACGAAGCCTTATCTCATGTGATGAAAGACCTAGCCTTCTGGCACCTAAGTCTAGTATCCTTTCTATCATCCACATATGCTGAAGCCTAGAATACCCACGTACAGGCCCGGTGGGGCATTTGTTGGTCACGACCGAGTAAAAGTCAACATATATGTTTTTGACCCTATACATATTTGGTGCTACTTGAGCCCATATGACCGCACCTAATGGTTCATATCTAGGATAAGCACCTATGTCATCTATCGCCTTAACCTTCAACCCTAAAAGCTCACCATCTTTCTTGAATGCAGCTTTGACATAAAAGATCCTTTCGTTGCTATGTGTTGAGGACATTAAATGCTCCCGCCGGGTCTCCACCCATTTCACGGGCCTTTTAACAAGCATAGAAAGGAGACCCACTAAAGTCATGTATACATAGTTATTGATCTTTATGCCGAATCCCCCGCCTATATCCTTGCTAATGAATCTTATCTTATTAAGTGGTTTTTTCAACGCAACACTTATCATGAAACCTACAACCATAGGCATTTGGTTATTAGCATAGAGTGTCAAAATATCGGTCTCTTCGTTGTAATCGGCTATAACCGCGTTGGTTTCGAGCGGTATGGCGCTAAACCTATTGAAGTGAAGCTTCTCCTCTATCACCAGATCCGCTTCACGGAATGCCTTCTCTACATCACCGTAATTAAATACTCCATGCCATATTACATTACTCCCTACACCCTCGTGAAGAATCGGTGCATCAGGTTCTAAAGCCTTTTCAGCATCAACTACGACGGGTAAAGGCTCGTACTCAACTTCTATCTGCTCTAGGGCGTCATAGGCAAGATAAGGGTCTTCAGCCACCACAGCGGCAACAGGTTCACCCACATACCTAACCTTATCCACAGCCATGCAGTAATCAAGAACCTTATCGCCTGGAGGAGGAGCTATCTGCGGGAAGGGGTTGGTGAGCTTTGCGACGTCAGCCCCTGTAAGAACCAATATAACCCCCGGCATTTTTAAAGCTTTAGAATAATCAATTGATTTGATCTTGGCATGCGCATATGAACTCCTGAGAATCGCAGCATAGGTTTGATTTGGTAGTTTTATATCGTCTACAAATGTTCCTTTACCCTTTATCAGACGCAGGTCCTCGACACGTTTCAGAGGCTTACCAACCCATTTCTCAACCTTCTCTACGAGCAGGGTTGTCATCTTCGTAACATGATAATTTAACTACTACAATATAAATTTTAAGTCAAAAGTTCTATGATCACTAAAACAAGTTTATTAATAAGTAGGCTAACTAAATTATACAAGAGAGGGGTGGAGATGATGAGATTGATGAAAAGTAATAGTCATGTGGGTAAACTAAGCCGTAGAGAATTTCTTGGAATGACTACTAAGGCGGCTGTTGGAGGAATTGTTGGCGGTCTTATTATAGGTACAATAGCAGGGTATGTAGCAGGTTCAGAAACAGCACCCAGAAGAGTGGTCACGGAGACAAGGACAATAACACAAGCTGCACAAGCTATAACAACTACCGTAACACAACCTACAACAATCACTAAAACAGTCACGCAAACTGCTCCTGCTATAACGCCAATTAAGTTGCGAATCGGAACAGCTGTTCTGGGGGACTATGGTATGGTTGCACCTATAGCCGTTGCATTGGAGAAAGGATTCTTTGCAAAGCATGGTTTAGACGTAGAATATTTCCCGTTTCCAGGCGGGCCCCGTGGTGGAGCAGCACTGATAGCGGGAGAAATTGATATTTTATCAACAGGTGTCACAGATTTATACGTCTTAAAAGATAAAGGGGAAGATGTGCGGGTAATTGGGAATAATAACGAAGGCCTTCATATGACGCTAGTTGTAGCGAAGGATATAAATAAAGTAGAGGACTTGAAAGGAAAGACTATCGGTGTGACGGCTGTAGGAGCTTTTACATGGCATCTTGCCCGAGCTCTTGCAGAAAGAATGGGATGGGAGGTGGACAGGGATATTAAGATTGTTGCATTAGGAGGGTTTGATGCGCAGGTAGCGGCTCTAAGACGTGGTGAAATAGCAGCGTTTGTTTGGGGAGATTTTGGTACTGTTGCAGAAGCTTTAGGAGTAGGTAAAGTTTTATTCACTTTAGATGAAATCATACCTGGCAATTGGCAAGACCAGCCAATCTTAGCTAGACATGACTTCGTGAAGAAGAACCCAGACGCCATAAACAGGCTAATTTTAGCTTATATGGAGGCTTGGAGGTTTATCAGGATATATCCAGATGAAGCTGCTGAGATAATAGCAAAGAAAACGGAAGTTCCTATCGAGGCAATAAAGCGAGCAATGGAATTTACTAAGATATCAATAGACGGTAGAATTGATTTAACAGCAATAGAGAACATGAGAGACTTCCTTTACAACCGTGGTGCTATAAAAACAAAGTATCCCGCAGAAGAGTATATTGTGAGAGGATTTGTGCCAGTTATAAAGAGTTAAAGCCATTTCTCCTCAACTTTTTTACTAATTGCAGATAATACAAGTACTATAATCATTGCTAATGAAGCGACGACACCCGTTAAAGCAAATACTTCAGCAGACTTAAAGGCATAAGATAACTTCTGCATTAGAAAACCAATCCCACTTAAAGATAAGTACATCTCAGCTATCAACGTACCCAACAAACTAAATATAATGCCAAGTTTAAGTGCAACCAGTATAGAAGGCATAGCAGCAGGTATTATCACTTTGCTGTATAACTGTATCCTTCTCGCACCTAACGATAAAGCATATACTATAAGACGCCTGTCGATATTTCTAACTCCCCCCTCGACGACCAGGATAACAGGAAGTATTGTGTGTAGTACTGCATAAAAAATATTTGAATTAAATCCTATACCTAAAAAAAGAACTATAAGCGGTAAAAAGACAATTCTTGGGATGGAGTATAAGCCGAAAACATATGGATGAAATATTTTATGTAAGAGTTCATTACCACCAATTACTATTCCTATTGGAATCCCTAGTCCAACACCTATCAAAAACGCAATAAGAGTTTTAAGAAGCGTCTCAAATAGTGAATTTAAAGCTATGTTTTGAATTTTATTAAAAGAAGATATTATGGAGCTAGGTGATGGTAAGAAAAGCGGATCTACAAAGCCCTCAATCACCAAAATCTCCCATAAAACTACAACTGCTATTACTGTACCAACTTGAATTAACAAAACACGTGTTTGCACGTCTTAAACACCCCTACTTAATCGTTCAAGTAATTTACCTATATAGTTCACTACCAATGCCAATATAATTACGACAATAACGTAAGCGAAATAGTGTGCCGTTTCAAATAGTGTTGCAGCTGAAGCTATTAGAACACCTAAACCCCTAATCCCACCAAGCATTTCTCCGACGATTACACCAGTCACACAGAGTGCTAAACCTGTACTCAAACCACTTAAAATTGTGGGTAGAGAAGCCGGTATAATTACCTTATAAAATACAGTTAATTTACTGGCACCTATAGATTCGGCGACTCTAATCAACACTTTATCAACATTTACTACAGCGTTCATCGTGGTCAAAGTAATAGGGAAGAAAGATAGTATGTAACCGAATGCAACCTTTGACATTACGTCAAGCCCTAAAGTCAAAAGCAATATAGGATACCAAACCACGCTGGGAACTGCATATAATAAGGAGAGTATTGGTTCGTAAGCATCCCTTAATAGTTTCCAAACTCCAAGAACAAAGCCAAGTAATAAACCGCTGACTGCAGCTAAGCCAAATGACATAAGTATTTCAACAATTGTAATGTATAAGTGTCCCAAAAAGTTTGTGTTTATCCAAATCGCTCCGAACAACGGGAACACCTTACTTGGAGGTACTAAGATTGTTTGTGGTATATATGCTGATGAGAGTTCCCATGTTGTCAAAATAAGTCCTAATATTAGAAATTGAAGAACAAATGTAGTCCTATGGGACAATTTGCAATCCACCCTCTATCATCATTTTCTTTGCTTCGTCTTTAATTTCCTCCCAAATCATTGCTCTAATATTGTTTATTTCACGGCTATTAGGATCACGAGGTCTCGGTATATCGACATCGAGTATGTTTTTAACTCTGCCCGGTCTAGCCGACATAATCATTATTCTATCTGATAGTAAAGCAGCCTCTAATAAACTATGTGTCACAAAAATTATAGTTTTTTTAGTTTCCTGCCAGATCCTAGTCAGCTCTAATCCAAGCAAAAGCCTCGTCTGCTCATCCAAAGCCCCAAAAGGTTCATCCATCAAAAGAATCTCTGTTTCGAGGCATAATGCTCTAGCTATAGCTGTTCTTTGCTTCATACCGCCTGAAAGTTGGGTAGGATATTTATCTTCAAATCCGGAAAGACCAACCAATCTAATATATTTAAGGGCTTTTTCCCGCCTTTCCTTTTTATTTACACCTCTAATTTCTAAACCGAACGCTACATTATCTAATACTGTTCTCCAGTTATAAAGAGCCGGATCTTGAAAAACTACAGCTACACGATCGGGGCGAGGTCCATTAACTTCCATTCCGTCTATTATTACCTTACCAGTTGTCGGTTTATCAAGACCTGATATTATATTTAATAATGTTGACTTACCACAGCCGGACGGACCTATTATAGTGAAAAATTCTCCTTTATTTACCGAAAAGTTTATATCTTGCAAGGCAATAATTGGTTTCCCCTTACCCTCGTAAATTTTGGTTACATTTTGAACGTGAATGAACTGACCACTCATCCCTCTTTCCTAACAAACTATCCTAATATAAATGTTAATAGCGCATTATGGCTTCTCCGCGCTTCTTGGCGGTTCGCTTCTCTTCAAGCTTGGGCCTAAATTTCATCCAATACATCGACACTGATGTCGGAAGCCGCAAAGTCCTCGGGTCTATTAGGACCGTGAAGTGTCATATGACGCCGTTCTTCAAGAGCCACTCGATCCTACACCTCACCGTGTTCTCC
>Ga0187840_10000084_pt1 | contig 11590 bp, 19 predicted proteins | sample OCT_B_HostDNA_FD_136652 | JGI IMG/M metagenome (GOLD analysis project Ga0187840, IMG submission 136652) | Extremophilic microbial mat communities from Yellowstone National Park, Wyoming, USA - OCT_B_HostDNA | ecosystem: Environmental > Aquatic > Thermal springs > Hot (42-90C) | place: USA...
ATAAATATGGTAATATTTAAATATTGAAGTTAAAATAAATATAATTCCTGCAAGAATTATAATAAATATTGGAAGATAATATCCTATAAAAAGCATGAGGTCATCAAAAATTTTTCCTCTCATCTTATTATATCTGGAATTGATTGATTTGTAATATTATTAAAACTGTTATTGATGAAATTAAATGACTGATTTGATGCTGCATTTCCACCTAAAAATATTTCATATCCAAACATAACTGCTAAAACCACTACAACCAATGCAATAGCTAGAATAATTACCATATCTATTGATATATCATTTTTCATATATATCTAAAAAATCCCATTAATTATAAATTTTATTCGAAAACTTTCTTTTTATAATAATATAAAATTATTCCAAGATTAATAATTAATATTCCATCTGCTATAAGACAGTATATACATATTGAATTAATTAAAAAGAACATAGTATATAATGAAAATATTACAAATATTATACCAATTAACCTATAAAATAAATTATAAATTATCTTTAACATTTTCTTATACAACAAGAATATCAAAAATAAATCTATTATAAAATATACAATGGTATAAATTCCCAGAGATATTCCAAATAACTTTGAATATGGACTATTTAATACTTTTTCACAATCAATTAAAGTATTATTAACAGAACAGAAATATGGCAGTGAACTAATTATCAAAACCGTATATTCTAAATATATAAATATAATTATACCTATTATTGAGAATATTGTCAATAAAAATAATCTTTTATCAAATTTTAAATCCATAAAATGTAAATAAATATTATAGATTTATAAATTTTTTGAATAAATAAACAAAAAATGGGAAAATATTACTATTTATCATTTGAAAAAGAAGAAATTAACAAAAAAATAAAAATAGAAAATGAAGATCCATTATTTATTATTAGTTATAATTCATCAGCATATTCTTTTAGATATACATTTCCATTATACTTGCTTTTTTGTATATATTGTATTGTATTTTATATTTCAACATACTATAACCCTAACATAATTTCTTTTGTTTTATTATTTTTTATTACTTCAATTTTATTCTATATTGCACTTAAATATTATGAAATAGCAAAGAATCGTTATATAATATTTACAAATAAGAGATTAATATTACTTGAAAATGAAAATATAAGGTCAATAGATAATTCATACATAAATAATATAGAAATATATCAAAGCTTATATGAGAGATTTAAAAAATTATATACAATAAAAATTTATACCAGTACACTTTTATTAAATAAAAATATAAGCTTAATAATTGAGCTACCATTACTTAAGAAGGAAGATATAGAAAAAATAAGAGAAATTATTCTAAATAATATACTTAAGAAACCTGAGCAGGCGAAACCTGTTCCTTAAATTTTTCTAAATGTGCTGGATGAACAATTATAATTTTTTCTTTTCCTTTATCATTTACTAAAACTTCATAACAACTTCCTCTCTTTCCCAAAGTTATTCCAATCATTCCATGATACTTTGGATGTGGCATTGTTCTATTATATGAAGGGTCGATCTTTATTACAACCTTATCGTTTATATTAAATTCTTGTAATATTTTCCTTATCTTTATTTTACCATGTTCTCTTATATGTAATGATAATTTATCCCTAGATTTCCTTCTCAGTCCCTTTCCCTTTCTTTCAGTCATTAAATTAAAAGTTCATGATATATTTTTAAATAATATTTAAAAAGATATATAAATGGAAGTATTAAACAAAAAGATTATAACACCAGCAAATGTTAAAAGTATATTATTAAAAAATAAAGAAAGAAGAAATTTATTATATATAGAAGAAAGAACACTAAAATTCCTTAATGATACATATAAATTAGATGAAAATGAAGAAAAAGAAATATTAGAAGCTTTAAAAGATATAAATTTACCTGATGAGGTAAAAATACAAATATTAGAAATGTTACCAAAAAATGAGGAAGAATTAAGAGTAGTATTATATACACATACTTTAAGCAAACAAGATATGGAAAGAATATTAAATGTAATAAAGAAATATGGATAGAAAAGAAGAATATGCAGTTGTAATATATTATTTACCCGGAGGTGACCCCACAAAAAATATAAAAGAGTCAGTAGTGTATGCAGTTGGGAGAGATTATTTCACATTATTATTATTAACATTAAAACCTGGTGTTACAGTAAATTTATTTGAAGAACTATATATTGGAAATAAACAAAGGGATAAAGTAAGATCAGTACTGAGGAGGTTATCATTTGATGAATTACCAGAAATTGCAAAAACAAATTTAGAAAAAGCAATAAAAGATTTAATAATAAAAAATGAGAAAAAATTTGTAGAATTCTTTAATAAAGCTGGTCCATTAAATATTAGAATTCATTCATTAGAATTATTACCAGATATTGGAAAAGTAACTGTACAAAAAATTATAGAAGAAAGGCAGAAGAAACCATTTGAATCATTTAAAGATATTGAAGAAAGAGTAAAGGGAATTAAAAATGTACAAAATATAATTTACGAAAGAATAATCAGAGAGTTATCTGGAAAAGAAAAGACAAAATTATTCACTATCTAACTTTATATTATTTAACTTTGCTTTTATCTTTAAATATTTTTCATAATTTGTTAATTCAATATTGCTCTTTTCTTTTATATTAATTAATAATAATTGCTTCATGAATTTTTTCCATTTTCTCTTATTCATTGTAACATTTCCTAAATGTGATTTCATCAAATGTCTACTATATTTTTTACTATTTACAAATATATGACCACATAATGGGCATTTAAATATTTCTCTTCCATTTCTGTCAATTTCCCTTATAGCATGTAGCATTTTTTATATATTTATGATAACCTTTAAAAATTATTTATTTTGAACTAAAAACATCGAATGATCAATATGATAGGGCTCTAATCTTACTTCTTTTATTATCTTTAATCCATAATCTTCCAATTCCATTCTTACTGCCCTAAATATCTCTTTTGGATCTTTAGATACATCAATTGATCTGGCTTTTACTGCTAAAAATCCATATCCTTTATTCTTTAAATAGTATTCTATATTTTTAATAAATATTTTTACCTGATGTGGTTGAGCAACATCTTGATATATTAAATCAACCTTTGTAATAATATGTAAATATTCCCATGGTTTACCTGCATCTGCTAATATTCCAATAATATTTTTTCTATCATATAATATTTGAACTAAATCTCTTAATATTCTTGAAGAAACATCTATACCAAATATTAATCCATTTTTATCAACTATATCAGAAATATGAGATGCTGTTGTACCAGAAGCAATACCTAAATATAATATTCTATCACCCTTATCAATTGGTACTTCTCCAATATTTTTCTTAATTGCTGCTGCTAATTTAGATCTGTTTACAATCCATTCCCTATATTCTTCATTATTATATTTAATCAACTTTTCTTCATATACACTCTTCCCAGGTACTAAATTTTTTGTATATAATCTCCCTCTCTCATCAATAAATATATTTTTATTTTCCTTTAATGGTCTTAATTTCATTTTTCAGATAACTCTCTAAATCTTTTATCTAATTCTTCCTTCAATTTATTATATATTATTTTTCCACTAAGATCTGCTTTTACTGCAATAGATATTTTTGATGCTAATGTTCTAGCCATTGCTCCTCTTCTTTTTGGTGGTAATCTTTGCAAATATGGATGATTAAATATTACACCATGCTTTGGGGGTTTTATACCCTTAGATAAATGTAAAAATAATGATTTTTCCGCACCTAAAACTTGTATTGTTGATGAAGGTAATAATGATAATTCTTTTAATCCACCGGCTAATAATATTAATCTTGCACCAATTTTTGGAGTAGCAATTTCTGATAAATTTGGAGCAATTTCCTTCATTAATTTTTCAATATAATTTTCTAAATCTTTTCTTAAATCATACAATTCCTTTATTTTTAATGATATTTCATTCATTATTTCTAAATCTTCCTTTTTAAATACTTTTCCACCCATTGTTTTGTTAATATTATATTTCTTCATCAATTCTTCCCTATCAGAATTTACAATTGCTCTTATAAATTTTTCATGATCTTCAATTTCTTGTGAAATTTCTGGAAAATATAATCCATACCATTCCCTAAATCTCTCCATAAATAAATTTAGTGATTTATTCAAATCATCAAGAAAACTTATTGCCTGAATTACTATTTCATCCCTACTTATAGAATCTGATATCTGTTCTTTTAATAAGTCAATAAATAACTTGTTATCAATTTTTTCTTCTCCAATTTTTTCCATTACCTTTCTTATTATACTTATATCTTCTATGTATTTATATCCGTCAAATCTTTGTCCAACAAAAATATCATTTTCCTTTATATATTTCTTTACCTTTTCAGGTAATTTATTTTTATATATTTCCTTTAAATCATCTAAATTTAACTCAACATTAACTTTCTGAAAATTTTCTAAATTATCATCAAATATATATAATCCATTATACCTTAACAAAATATAACTCATTTTAATATCTTTAGAGATATTCTAAATCCTTTTGATGGAATTTGCATATTTATAAAATAATTTTTGAAAAATCTTTCATCATTCGCAACATCTAAAAATCTTCTATATATTCTTATTTGATATGTTTCATATATTTTTGTTCCTCTCTTTCCCAATGTTCTCATAGTTGGTATTCTAATTATTTTTGTTGGCAAATTAACAGGACCTCTCTTTTCAATACCCAACTGTTCAATTATCTTTAATAATTGATTAGTAAACTGATTCATTGTTTTTAAATCTGTTCCCCACATTTTAATCCTTATCATTGACATAAATTGATAATATATATTATATTTTTAAATACTTTCTACAGGCTCAATTTTTAATATATAAAATATTTTATCCAATACTTCTTTCGTTAAATATACTAAGAATATCCTATGTGGATATTTATCTTTATAATTTAATATTGGGACGTTCTGATAAAATTCATTAAATGATCTAACCAAATCTATTAAATATCTATACAAATGGTTTAATTCTAATGATTTTTCAATATCATAAATTATATCTTTAAATTTAAATAAATTAATAATTAATTTCTCTTCATATTTATTTAATTCATTTATTTCAAATTCTTCAGGTATTTTATCAACTTTATTTAATAATGATCTTATCCTTGCATATGTATATAAAAAGTATATTACATTTCCCTCTTCCAAATTTAACATTTTATCAATATCAAATAGTATTGTAGTATTTCTATCATATTTTAACATTTCTAATGATATAAAACTTTTTACTATCCTTTCAGAAGTTTCTTTATCTTTAAATTTATCATATGCAATATTATATAATTTCTCATATAAATCGTCAACATTTATATACAATCCTTTTCTTCCAGACATTTTTATATCTTCATTTATTCCAAATATTTTTGCAGTATTTCTATGTAATCTAACCAATCCATATCCATAATATATATATTTAGATTCTTTATCAATCTCTTCAATTACCCTTTTCACCATTAATTGATTATGCATTTGTTCCATTCCAATTACATTTATTGAAATTTTACATGGTTCAATTTCCTTTCCATCATTATTTACTTCATATATATATTCACCATTTGGTTGTTTTATATATTCTTTAAATTTAATATTTGATCTAATTATACCATGTTTCCACATTGCATATGCAATATCTTTTGCTATATATGTGGTAGTTCCATTTGATCTTACAAGAATCTTTTCTTTATTTGAATATGCTCTATATATATCTTCCCATCTTGTTAAATCTAGAGAAATTGCATCATTCTTTTTTATCATTTTATTTTCTTCCAATATTTTTAATGCACTATCAAATAACTTATATTTTAGTATATCAGATTCCCTAATAATTATATTAAAATATATATTAAATTTCCACAATGTATTTAACTGTTCATATAAAATTCTCTCAGATATTTTTTTAGATAAATAATATACTTCATTATTACCTTCTTCAATCATCTTTATAATATTATATTTGTATTTTTCCAATTCTGGAATTATCTCATATAATTTATTAACTACTACATATATAAAATCACCATAATAATGATCAAATTTTTCAGGAATTTCATATCCATATAAGCTTTTCAATAATCTCATTCTTTCCAAAAATATTTCTCTAATTTTTCCTTCATATTCTTCTCTATATATATTTTCTTTTATTAAAAACTCTTTGATATTGTTTATTACTTTTTCTAAGTTGAAATCTTTTGGTTCTTCAGGTATCTTTAAATAATATATTCCTAAAATATTATCACTAACCTGAACTCCTGTATCATCTATATAATTTATTACATGTATATCATAATTTAATGTTTTAAACAATCTATATAGAGAATCTCCAATTATTGAATTCCTTAAATGACCTATATGTAATGCTTTATTGGGATTTGCTGATGTATGTTCTAAAAGTATTCTAATATTCTTTTTTTCAAAATCAAACAATTTTCTATAATTTTCTAATAATCTTCTCTTATTTAATTTAATATTTAAATATCCGTTTATAAATTTGTAATCTAAAGCAAATTCTCTTATTTTTTCAATTATTTCGTTTATTAATATATTTATGTCTTTTCCTTTTTTCATTTCTTTGAACAATTTAATTGCTATATCATAATCTAAATTCTTTGGAGGTTCAGAAAATTCTATATCATAATATTTCAATTTTTCTTTTATTATCCACATAAAATTGATTTTTTATAAAAAGTTTATAAATATGGCAATTGTATAAAAATTTATGATAAAGAAAAGTCAATCCTTATCAATTAACACAATAGCTATATTGATATTAGTTCTTGTTGCTTTAATAGTTATAACCTTATTTTTTACAGGTACATTTTCTAAAGGTACAACTGGAGCAAATAATGTACTAGATCCTACATTAAATCAAACAAATCAAGTAGGTCAATTAATCAACAATTTATCAAATCAGATTAATGGTTAATCTGATATATTCTATAATATAACATAACTTTCTAAAAGCCAATCTTCTTTGTAATAAATCAATTAAAATATGAAAAGGTCTAATGATTTTAATTTTATAATCTTTTTAATAATTGGACTTGTTGCTTTAGTATTGGTTATAGTTTTTGTAGTTCCACAGACTATGAAAATAATGTCATCTCAACAAAATCTATCAAATGTATCAAACAATATTCTAAATCAAACATTTAGTAATATATCAAATATATCAATTAAATAAAAAATTTTTATGTAGTTTATATTTTTAACTTTAAATTCTATTATTTTTCATTTTCATTATCTTAAAAATATTTTAACTTCTGGTCTTGGGCCCGGGGGGATTCGAACCCCCGTCAATGGGTCTGGAGCCCACCGTCCTGCCACTAGACTACGGGCCCTAAAACTCTTCTTCAATTTTTAAATATCCTTTCTTTTTCAACCATTCAACTTCAGAATCTGTATATGAATACAATATATCTCCTTTTTTATCTGATTGCAACTCCCATGGTTCTACTAATACATATGTACCTTTTTTTAACCATATATTTCTATGCATTTTCTTATTTTGTGGAACTCTACATATTCTTGTTTTTCCATCAAAACATCTTACCCTTGCATGTGCCCAACCAACAACTTCTTCAATTATTCCTATAACTTGTCTACCCTTTGGAACTGGGATTCCTTCATCTTCTAAAAGAGACATTTAAAAAAATACTATAAATTAAGCATTAATAATTTACCATTCTTCTTCCCATTCTTCTTCCAATTCCTCATCCCATTCTTCTTCATATTCATCCCATTCTTCTTCCCATTCTTCTTCCTCACCTTCATCCATTTCCCTCATCCTTAATTCTTTTATCCTATTTTTTAAGTCTTCCCAATCCATACCCTTTTATTATTATCTAAACTTTTATAAGATTTTTCATGAATCTTCATCACCCCTTAGTAATATTGTTACAATATATTTTTTATTTCCCTCATTTTTATTGTAGCCAACTAATTTTTTACTTAGTTTTACTTCTCCATATTTTTTTAATATGTTATAATAGCTCTTTACCCTATTTTTTCCTACATATAAATATATATCAATATCTTTTTCATTTATTTTATCCACTTTTTTTATTATATCTTTGTTTTTCTTAGCTACTTTTAATATTTCATCTTCAATAATTTTATTATATCCTCTTATTTGCAAAATTAAATTTGCTTTTCTAGTTAAACCCTTACATCTTGGACAAACAGTATATTCATACTCAAAATTATCAATATCAAAATTATTATACCATTTATTATGATATTTTACTCTTCCACAATATTTACATATATATACTTTTTTCTTCTTTTCTTCTTCCTTTTTATTTATTTTTAAACAACATTCATAACAAAGTCCATCGTATAATTTTTCAATTTCTCTTCCACAGGAAGGGCAAATTCTCTTCATAAAAAAATAACAAAAGTATATGGTATTCCAGCAATTCTTTTAATATCCTTTTCATCAATTATTTTTTTCTCTTTTAATATATTGATGGCTCTTTCTCCCACAGCATATATAAAATATATATCCTCAAAATCTTTTTCACCAATCATTTCTTTTTCTTCCCCATTAAAAAATTCATTTAGTTCTAATACAAACTCTCCTTCTTCAAATTTTTTTCCATATAAATTTTTATCACATAAAACCAAAACATATCCATAACTATCTCTATATTTTTTTACCAATATCATTTTAACCTATATATTACTGGACTTTCTGCACCACAAGCAAGACATTTAATAATATATACCCTTTCCCTCTTTTCCAATTTTGTATCTAACTTTTTACATATTGGACATCTAACAAATATATCTATAAATTTATCTATCTTTGCTTTTATTTTCTCAAATTCTATTTTTTTCTGCAATATTATTTTCTTATCTTCAACTTTCGATGCAACATTAAATTCCTTTCTTAAAAATTCTGCTAATAAATTTATATCTCTATTTATTATATCACAAATTGTCCCAGCATTTTCTATAGATGTCCATTTTCCAATATGATTTATTTTTGGTAATGGTATATTTATTGATCCTAGCATAGATCCATGTAAGATTTTCATCCTACTCAATTTTTTATATGCTTCATCTAACATTTCTTCATATGTTGGTGTCATATAACTTTATATTTTTCTGGTGAAGATTCATAAATCTCTCCAGATGATAACAGATCTTTTATAATATTTAATAACTTTTCCTCATTTATATCAAAGAAATTTTCTATGTCCTTTAAAGATACACCATCACCTTTATCATTATCTCTTATAAATTCCAAAATCTGTTTTCTTAATTTTGCTTCTTCAGGTAATTCTTCATAGTATATTTTTTCTTCTTTTATGTTTTTATTACCCATTTTATCTTCCTTATTATTTTTCTTCTTTATATTTCTTTTTATTTTTTTAATGAAAAATTTTCTCCATAGGATTTCATCATCTCCATTCAATATGCTTATATATTTTGCAATTTCAGAAAAATTATTATTATATTCGGAAACTTTTCCTAAAATTAACAAAGTATCAAATAATTTAATATTATATACATCAAATAGAACAACATCAAAAAATCCAAAAGTATCCAATAATTTTAATCTAATTAATTTCTTTTCTTCCTGAATATCTATCACTTTTCCAATTAAACAAACCTTCTTATCCTTATGATTCTTTAAATCCTTTGAAAATACTGGCAAATACATGTTTATACAGCTTTATATTTCTTATCTCCAGATTCATATATATATCCTTCCTTCAATAATTTTTCAATTGTTTCTTTTACTTTTTCTTCTTCCAGATTATATTTTTTAGATTCATTTAATATTTCATTTAATGGAACACCTTCTGGAAAATCTTTTTGCAAATCCTTTATTATATCTAATACTTTTGATAGTTTTTGTCTTTGTGTAGAAGAAATTCCAGACATTATTATATCTATATCCAATTTATTAGTTTCTGGATTTATTCCAACCTCTTTTAAACTATATAACAATATTTCTTTTGCAAGATTTACATCATCTTCAGTAACTACTGGAGATAATCTTATCTTTGCAGAAGCCTCAGCTATTCTTATTATTGACATTAATTGTCTTGTAGTTATTGGTATCGTACCTTCTCCAGAACTAGATCTTAACTTTATATAGAAATCTTTCACAATATCTAAAGCTGTGTTTGTCCATTGTGGCTCGATTTTCTTTGCATATATTATATATTTTCTTAATAAATCTTTATCTAATGGTGGCTTTCTTTCTTCTTTTAAACCCTTAAGCAATTCATTAACAATTGTTTCATCTTGTTGAGGGTTTGGTTCATCTATAAGAACAAATATTAAATCAAATCTATTAATTATTGTTGGTGGTAAATCTATTTGATCAACTATATTCTTCATTTTATCCCATCTGCCAAACTTCGGATTTGCAGCTGCCAAAATTGATGTTTCTGTTCTAAGTGTTGCATGAATATTTGCTTTATCAATTGTTATTGTTTGTTGTTCCATTGCTTCATGTAAAGATTGTAATTCTTCTGTAGATAATTTGTCAAGTTCATCAATACATACAAGTCCACCAGATGCTAGAACCAATGCTCCAGCTTCTAAGACCCAACCACCCTTAAATATTTCATCCCTTCTAACAGAAGCAGTTAAACCCACTGATGATGACGTTACCCCAACCACATATTTTGATTTTGGAGCAATTTCAGATACATATCTTAATAATTTTGATTTTCCTACACCAGGATCCCCTAAAATTAATATATGAATATTTTTTCTTTCATCAACACTTCTTTTTCTTTTTCCACCAGATACTAATTGTAATGCAATTGCTTTTTTAATTATTTCATATTGTTTTCCATATAAACCTGGAGCAACAGAATTAGCAATCAAACTTAATATATCTGAAGATTTTGCTAATTCTCTTATTTTTCTCTCATCTTCTGCGGATATTGATATATCTTCAACATCTCTATCCACAGGTTCAATATAAATTGCATCTATATATAAGTCTAATATTGCTTTTAAATTTGAACTTTTTAATTCTTTTACAACCCCATATACTTTAACCCTTATTCCAGGCAATGTCTTTCTTTCCATTCTTGGTTCACATAGATCTTCCTTCAATATTACAGTAATTTGGGCTGGTTGTTCACCTTTTTCAATTTGATCTGCAGGCTCTTCAATTAGCAATCTTTGTACATCAATTGTTTCATGATCTATTTCAATAAATTTTCCCTTTGTACCACCACATACAAGACATTTTTTTGGTTTTTCTATTACAAAATTTTTATTTTCAATCCAAAATTCTCCACCACAATCTTCATGTAAATACTTTGTTTTTATAATAAATGGTCTTACTTCAGAAGATATTTTTATTATACCCTCAATTTGTACTAATTTATCTTTATGTTCGGATCTAATATCTCTTATTCTTATATATCTTAAACTTTCTGGAAGATTCTTTATTCTTACCTTTACTTTTCTATCCAATCTTTCAGAAAAATATATACTTATTTGTTCTAGAAATTTTTCTGTTTTATTTAATAGAAGAT
>Ga0187840_10000086_pt1 | contig 11467 bp, 9 predicted proteins | sample OCT_B_HostDNA_FD_136652 | JGI IMG/M metagenome (GOLD analysis project Ga0187840, IMG submission 136652) | Extremophilic microbial mat communities from Yellowstone National Park, Wyoming, USA - OCT_B_HostDNA | ecosystem: Environmental > Aquatic > Thermal springs > Hot (42-90C) | place: USA...
CCAAGGCCGAAGATCTACCACCTACCCCCAACACCTCAACAAGCCTATTGCTTCTCTATGGATGAGATAGCTGGCCTCAGCGTAACCCTCTCACTCTCCGACAAGGCTTTGGCCTTATTGACAAGTCGTATGTAGGTCTCCATAAGAGACCTATAGGCCAGAATCATCCTACGCATGACTAGGAAATCCTTAGTAACCCTCCTGAACCACCTCTCCTCAATACTCATCAGCACCCTTATGTCTCCCCTAGAGCTCTTCGGCAGCTTATGCTCCCTGCGAATCTTCTCAAGCAATGTAAGCCTCCTAAGATAATAGACCTCTACTCCCCTCCTTAGTAGTTCTATCGCGCCGTCCGTGTGTTGGGGTGGTAGTGTATCCATGAATAGCTTGTCTCCGGGCCCAGCCGTGATCTCGCTGAAGCCATCTACGTGCTTGAAAGTCGTTTCGTCCTAAGTATATGTGATCCTGGAGCGCTCCTTGTTCTTCTTAGTTCTATGTACGTCCGCATAGAACTTCAATATCCCTACACGCCCTCGTTCTGTATCTTTATCTCGTATTGCCTCGCAACTATATGGAACCTCTCCACCATCCCACTCCATCCACATCACCCGTTTCGGAGAAGAACACCAACCAGCCCCGCATATAAGGAATAGTGGCCCCAATAACCGGGCCATCACTAACTTGGACTCACTACGAGCTGGACACATCATAGAAAGAGATAGGAGTGGTAAGGAAGGGGAAATTTAAACCAAAGCACACACCAGGACTTGAACACGGAGACATCCCAATACAGCCATACCTATGGGGAAACGAGGTAATATTCAGGGGAAAAGGACAGACAACACTACACGGAAACCCGAAACCAGAAATATAAGATTCAAGTTAAATTCAAGTTAAAGTATTTAGGAGAGGGATGTCATCTCCGAGGCATGGCATGACGATAGAACAGTTTTTCGACTCTCTCTACACCGGCGCCTATCTCCTCTTTCTCCTCGGCCTGTCAATATACGTGGTCTATGTGGTGTACACCCGCTCGAAGTCAGAATAGGGCTGGCTCCAACTTCATAAGCCTCCTAGACTCGATCTCGAGCTCACAGGCCCTACAGATCTTCCTAGATGTAGGCTCGCCGCAGACCTCGCAGGGATTCGCCTGCCCCTTATTGTCCCTTATCTGCGACTCGATGGCGTGGAGCGCCGCGAATAGGGAACCTGGGTATCTGTCATCGAATATTGTCAAGAAGTTTCTCACGAGGTCTCTCTGGGCTCTCTCAGCGTTGGGGCAGGGTGTTTGTTGGAATGGTATTGCGGTAAGGTATGCGTAGAGGACCACTTCCTTCTCAGGAATCAGGCGGAGCGGGGCAACTCTAGGCACCACACCGTCACCACCTCTACGGACACCGATTAAGTTCTGCGGGAAGCTCCCCCTCAGCATATCCATAATGTATGTCTGCACTATGTCGTCCAACGTATGTGCCGTAGCCACAACCGTTGCGCCTACCTTTTTTGCGGCGATGCTTAATGCTTTCCGCCTCCACACACCACATAGGGTGCAGGGCCCGATTCTGAGCCTATCTAGCAGGCCGTTTCTATCCGCCTCTACCAGCCCCACTCCGAAGAGGTCTTTGAAGCTGTATACTACGTGCTTTACGCCTAGCTTTCTGCTGTATGTTGAAGCCAGCTCAAGCGCCTCGTCCCTGTAGCCCGGTATTCCCTCATCCACAGACACCGCCACGATCTCGGCATTAGGGAAGTCCCTCTCAATCTTCCAAAGTATTCTCAGAAGGGCAAGGCTATCCTTCCCACCCGAGACCGCTACCGCTATCCTGTCATCCTCCCTCAGAAGCCCATACCTCGATATAGTCTTCCGGACACGCTTCTCGACGCTCTCGACGAAGCACGAGGCGCAAAACCTCGTTCCAGACCACTCCTGCATATACACGGCCCTACCGAGACCACAGACGGTACACGAGACATCCCCAACATTCAAACCCTTTCCACTAAGGATCCGTCTGGCTCAGGATATGAGCTTAACGAGGAGTGGCTACAACGTGAGCGCCGGATGTTTTAACGCAGGTGTATATACTTCTCCCGGACGCGCCTTATAGGCTGGGTGGCCTAGGGCTACCGTTGTGGACATCTCCAAGCCCTCGCTTGCTGGCGCGAAGAACTCGACACAATCGTCGTCGTAAAATGTCAGGCCTGTCGCTCCAAGTCCGAGGGAGTAGGCCGCGAGATAGATCCTCCCAAGCCTTATGCCGCCCTCGAGCTGCGCTGCCCTATATCCCCTCTCACCACACCTCCTGAAAACCTCCTCAAGATCCATCATGATGAAGATCACAGCCGATGCGTCCCTCGCGAGCTCTTGCTCTAGGCAGAGATAGTAGGCGACCTCTCTAAACTCGCCCTTCCTAAGTAGGTAGAGGCGACGCTCCTGTGGGTCATATCTGTATGCTCCGCTCGGCAAACCATCCACGCTGTTTATTATTAGAAATGGGTAGAGGAGTGTGTGATCCGGTGAGGCTAGGAAGTCGCAGTAGAGAGGCCCGAACCCGTGGAGTAGGATGGTGTAGAGCTGGTTTGCGCTGACATCTCGGCGGGCAAACCTCCTTGTGGACCCCCGCATCAGGATCGTCTCTCCGAGCGGGAGCGACTGGACCATGGGCGGCGGATTCGGGATGGGCTCCCCCCGAATGAAGCTCTTGCGCCGCTCTACTGACGCCACCGACTCCCGCCATCTCTCGACATCTTGGGGCGAGGCGAGCATGGTTGCCCGGTGCGTCTCCTCAATAAGTCTAAGGGCAGCTTGCTCCCCGAGGAGGGGCGCTGCCTTTGCCATAACCTCGACAGATATGTCCTTGTGTTGCTCCGTATACTCTGCCGGCTCGTGTTCGCCGAGGGTGAGTAATGCAATGGGCGCCTCTGAGACGCCGTCTATGGCTAGGAGCCTGCAGAGCGCTTCATCTACAAAACCTGAATAAACTCGGTATCGCAGGCCCATTGCGCAGGCGACTGATGCGGCATTAGCGACCACTGCTCCCCCATCCCAGAACCAGTGTCTATAACTTCTCTCCCCATACTTCCACGCGTTCCTCCAGCCCACCGAGGTCAGCAGAAGAATTAGTTGCGCCCCTGACACGGCCTGGTCCGCCACAGCCTCCGCAACCAATCCATGGTACACGCCTTTGCGGAGTATCGTGAGGAGGAACTCCCCCGAGTCGAAGTGGTAAAGACCCGCGGGCAGCCCCTCTACCCCCCGCGCGGCCATGTAGATTTCCGTCGAGTGTAGCGCCCCCGTTGCGGGAGTTACACGGAAGGGTATAACATAGCGGCCGTACCTCTTAATCCTGCTTACCCCTCCCGTAAAGAAGAGGAGCGTTGCCACATCTTCCATGGACAAGGCGCGTCTAGCCTTACCACCCCTGCTACACGTGAGCGACTCCAGCGTGTCGGCACTAGGTGTAGCGGGGACTCTGGGGAGAATTATCTTCTCACCCGAAACGTAGTACTTGAAAGGATAGGGCTTATTGGACCAGTCAAGCGGTCTTGCTGCTACCCTCACGCTAGCGTAGCTGTGCTTAGTCTGCTCGTGGTATCTGTAGGTTATGGATGAGTGCTTTACCGGATGAGTACTAATGGGCGGCAAAACTAGTCCACCGGGTCAGGGTGAGCTGGTCTCTTCACAGCTCAGCTGAGACAAACCTCATCATTCCTGATTGGAGAGGCTCGGAGGCCTTGATAAATTTTTCCAAGGAGCAATGTTGGTGCCGTCGTAAACGACTATCTCCTTCAAAGTCTCTTGGACAGCCCGGTCTAGAGCAAGGCGTTCCCACTCCATATTCACTGCCTCGAGTCGAGGTCTTGGTATGGGGTGCCTAATGATTATGGAGCAGCAGTCCTTATACTCCATCGTAGAGATCTCGTACAGGCCGAGTGACTTGGAGAGGTTCACGACTTCCTCCTTGTCCATCCCTATCAAGGGCCGCAAGACCTGTAGCTCGAGCCCAAAGGATGCCGCATAGATACTTTCCAGAGTCTGCGAAGCCGCCTGGCCGAGCGAGTCTCCAGTCACTATTGCTAGGGCTCCAATCTCTTTAGCAACTGCCTCTGCCAGCCTGTTGAGGAATCTCCTGAAGAGCGCGAGTTCGAGCCTCGTATCGCCCTTCATGACGAGTTCTAGGAAGTGATGGTATGGCGCGAGGTACAGCCTCGACCTCTTGCTGAAGCGTCTGAGCCTCTCAAACAGGATTTGCATCTTCTCGGTCAAGGCCCCCTCAGCCGTTGGCTGCGCATATACATGTAACGCATCAACTATGCAACCCCGCTTCATCATTAACCAAGCGGCGACGGGCGAGTCGATGCCCCCCGAGAGGAGTGCCAAGACCCTTCCCGAGGCTCCCACCGGAAGACCTCCAACCCCCTCAATCCTCTTCCAAGCCAGCAGAAACTCTTCTGGAAGTATGTTCACCCAGATAGTGAGTTGAGGGTTCTTGAGGTCGATCCCTATTCGAAGCGAACTTCTTAGCCGGTCACTGACCTCCCTCATTACCTCGAGGGAGGTTTTGGGGAAAGACTTGTCGCTTCTCTGGACCTTCACTGCTACCTTTGATGCGCCCTTGGACTTTACCAGCTCTTCAGACACTTTGAGTAGAAGCTGCTGGTCCCTATGCATGACGTAGCCTATGCCGACCCACCTCACGCCGGGGATCACGCTGACCTCTCTAGCTAGCTCCTCACCCGCCTCACTATCTGGGTAAACTATAATCCTCGCCTGCCTCAGCTGTACCCTGCTAGCCCTCTCGCCTAAGGTCTCAGAGATGTTCTTAGCCAAGAGTCGGAGCCATCTTTGCCTATTCCCGCCCTTTAGCATCAGCTCGGACGTGCTCACTATCAGCGCCGGCCTAACTTCGCTCGAGTACAAGGCTAGCACCCCGTCCTAATGGTATCTTTTCCGCTTGTTTTATACGATTTGGTTGTGGCTGCATAAACATTTTAACACCCCACCTCGTAATCTATTCGAGGGGTGGACTGGGCGGGAGAGCGGGGGACTGCTGAGCGAGAGGTTGAGGTGCTTTCATGCCCAGTCTGCCGCGGAGTTGCTAGGTTCTGTAGCATCCTGAAGTGCCCCTTCTATCGTGACACTGTAAAGCAGGCCATCAGATCCATCAGCGCCACGGGCGCGATCTTCGGCCCCACACCTCCCCACATATTGGTTGGCGAATGGGGCTATCCAAGGGTGTATACAGGCGGTGGCCTAGTTACCTCCCCCGATGTTGACTTGAGGCTTCTAGAGTCTCCTCCTGAATGGCTTAGCGTCGAGCTAGACCAACTCCTAGCTATGAGGCTTAGCGTGGTCTTGGGTAGGAAACGCCTAAGCGTAGCAGAGGCAAGTAGGGCACGGCAATTCCTGTCCGCTCTCCAAGAGTCTTCCCTCTCCCTCAAACCCATCGACCTTGAGGTGAAAGCCGCGGGCTCCCCTCGATACGCACCCGGATTCGGGCTCAGGACGGCGCCCTACGGGCCAGCCTTCCCAGCAGGCCAGCTTAGGGTGGTGGATAATCCACACATACCTAGGCAGGTGGAGCGCGTGGTCTCGGACCCCTATCTAACCACCTGGCAGGCTGTTGAGCGGCTTTCAGAGGCAGGCTTTAACGAGTACTATCTAACAAGGCTTCTATCCGCTGGTGTCCTTGGGCGTAGGATAGGAAGAAAGCTTGTCCCGACAGAGTGGAGCATCACCGCCATGGACGACATCCTCGCCCGCCAGCTCCATAAACAAGTGAAGCATTACAAGTCAATCAACGATTATAGGCTCTTCGCATTCGGGGCTCACCACAACTATGCATACGTACTACTCGCACCGACACCATGGATGTTCGAGCTGCTTGAGGGCTGGGTGAAGGCGGGACTTGTATACAGCGACCACGAGTATCTGGAGCCGAGGAGGGTCTATGCAGAAAACACGGGCGGCGCCTACTACGCCGTCAGGCTATCCGTGTTGAGGTATCTGCGAGAAAGGAGGGAGAACGCAGGTGCCGTTGTGTTTTTCGAGGTTGACAGGGGATGGATACCGCTCGGAGTGTGGAGGTTTAGGGAAATTACGCGAGTCGCCCTCCAGAAGCCCTTCGTTAAATTCCAGAGCTTGAAAGAGGCTTTAGAGGTCGTCGGCAAGGGGCTTAAGATGGGTATTGCGAAATACATTAAGGCTAGTAGTATCATTCCACAGCTGTTAAGTCAGCAAACCATACTTTGACACAACTTAAAATACGGGCTGGACACAAAGTCGCTTAGACACAGCTATGATCGACCCCGAAAATATTATTGTCCTCAAAGACGTTTGGAAGATTTACCGGGTTGGTAAGACGGAGTATCCTGCGCTTAGGGGGCTCTCACTAAGCGTCCATAGGGGTGAGATGCTTTCCGTCATGGGGCCAAGCGGCAGCGGAAAATCAACTCTGCTCCACATAGCCGGAACACTCGACAGGCCGACGAGCGGTAAAGTAATCATAGATGGCATAGATGTCTCACGGCTGTCCGATGCAGAGCTCAGCGACATGAGAAACCGCCTGATCGGATTTGTCTTCCAGTCCTTCAACCTTGTCAACAGGCTGACGGCCTTCGAGAATGTGGAGCTTCCCCTGGCGATCAGAGGTGTGCCGCCAGATCTGAGGAAGGCTGAGGTTACGGAGGCGTTGAAACTAGTGGGGATTGAGTACCTCGCCAATAAGAGGCCGCTGGAGCTCAGTGGGGGAGAGCAGCAAAGGGTCGCAATAGCGCGAGGAATCGTCGGGAAGCCTAAGATCCTGCTAGCCGATGAGCCGACGGGAAACCTCGATACTAAAACCTCAGAGCAAATAGTCAAGGTCATTAGAGACATCAACAAGCGCTTAGGCACAACAGTTATCGTCGTTACACATAACCCCGAAGTGGCGAAATACGGTGACAGGGTGGTGAGGATAAAGGATGGGGTTATCGAGTCGGAGGTGATGCTGAATGCGTAGAATAGTTGCCGCTACCCTTATCCTATTGACGCAAATATCCCTTCTAACTGGCGGAGTTATCGTGGCCTCCGCAAACGATGTTAGATACCTAGGCAGCTACTGGGGACAGGGCGGCGTAAGGGATGAGGTTGCGCCCGGAGACAGCGGCGCGCGGCTCACGATTGCGCTAGGAAATGAGTATGAGGAGGACAGCATCTCTAATGTTGTTGGGAAGCTTTGGCTGCCGCCACAATTCAGGTCGCAGAACAGGGATAACCCTAGAGTAGTCGAGTCACACTTTCTTGGAATCGTTCCACCAGGAGGGGCGTTCGAGCTGACATTCGTGTTAGATGTCGAGCCATCTGCGGCTGTGGGACTGGACTATCAGGCGACTCTAGAGCTCAGTTATAGGATCGTCGGAGAGAGCAGAGGATCACAGTTTATACCGGTCAAGATCAATATCCCCGGGAGGCCGCTCATCAAGCTGTCTCTCAATGCGACCAGCGTCAAGCCCGGATTAATCAACAACGTCGAGCTCAGAGTTAGCAACGAGGGGAGTGGCCCCGCATCTGACTTGAGAGTCTCTTTTACGCCGCAGCCTGGCGGCGTCACAGCAATAATTCTCCCGGAGCATCCTTGGATAGTTGGGACGCTTAGACCGGGGGAGGAAGCTCATACCGTCCTTCAGATCCACGCTCCAAGGGAGGCGGGTGGATCCGTTACCGTGCTATCCGCGTCACTCACATATAGGAACGCGATAGGCGTAAGGGTGGAATACCCTGCGGCTTTGAGTCTATACATAGAGAGGCCCGAGATAGAGTCTATTGATGTGCGGGTATGGGCTCAAGAGATCCGCGTCGAGCCCGGCGGTACCGCCGAGGCTGTCCTATACATCGAGAACATCGGGACTGCGCCTGCATATGATGTGGTGGTCGAGGCTGGGCAAAGTCCTGCACCAGCGGGCTTGTCTGGAGCCACTTCCTGGAGTATAGGCAACCTGCTCCCCGGAGAGAGGCGGTCCATAACGACCAACGTGGCGGCGGCACAAGCCGCGGCTAACGGCGTATACCAATTACCCCTGATAATATCCTACAAAGATGCAGCTGGCAACAGAAAGTCATCGACATCGATCCTCACCGTGTTGGTGGGTGATATACCGCCGAAGGCCCCCAATCTCCTGATCTTTTCCCAACCTAGCATCAGGGCTGGGTCACCACAGAAAGTATCCGTCTCCGTCGAAAACATCCATAGCGGCGAGATTAGGAGACTATCGATCACAGCAACTCCCAGAACACCCGGCATCACAATACTGGGATCAAATAACTGGCTATTCGAATCACTGAAGCCTGGACAGAAAGCTGAATTAGTCATGGAGGTCTACGCGGACCCCGCGGTGTCTGGCTCCTCTGCCACGATCTACTTAACCTCGACTTATGTCTTGGCAGACAAGGAGGAAAGAGTGTCAGAGGATCGGGAGATCGGATTCATAGTTGAGGGATATGTAACCCTCACAATATATGACCTGAAGGTAGTCACGATAGGTGGCGACTACTTCCTGACTGGCAACATCCTCAACGAGGGAATATCGGACGCCCTCTTCTCCTCGATAAAGCTTGAAGGCGCGGAGATGGGGGAGAACTCTCTCTTCTTAGGCGAGATAAAGCCTAACGCTCCGGTACCCTTCAACCTAAGGGTCAACCCCAACAGCCCCGTCTTCAGAGGCACACTACTGATTAAGTACAAGGATGTGTTTAGGGTAGAGCATCTGGAGAGGTTCAATCTAGAACTCACTATACCTGTGAGGGAGAGTGGGCAGGAGGGGGCGCAGAGCCAGCCACTTCAGGCGTCTAGCGTGGTATTTGTCTTACTGGCTGCGGTGGTGGCCGGGGTGGCTGCATTGTTTTGGAGGTCGCGGAGGCATGCGTCTCATCGACACAGCTAGCTACTCATTTAAGGCACTCAGGGAGAGGAGGACTAGGAGTATCCTAACCATACTCGGGATCGCGGTTGGCTCCGGACTCATAATTGCGCTATTGTCGCTGGGCGAAGGGATAAGCACCTCCGTAACCAACCAGCTCCTAACTATAGGGGCAAATAATGTAATCATCTTACCTGCCCAGGGATCCACGATAAGATTCACCGACATCGACGCCCAAAGAATATCGAGGATCCCCTACGTTTCATCGGTAGCCCCCTTTTACTCGGTCCCCGCCGAGTTTAAGGTGGGGGGAGTCTCAATAAATGGTCGTATACTCGGGATAGACCCCCTTATCCTGCAACTCTTTTTCCCGGGGATCAAGGTGGAGGAGGGGTCGCAACCCTCGGGAGGGAGCAGCACGCAGGTATGCGTTGGATACAAGGTGGCGCATCCTCCGGTGTCTACCGTGGCTACGAGGCTTTATGTGGGGCAGCCGTTGACTATTACCGCCGCGGGCTCGGACGGCATAAAAACGAACTCTTACACGGTTAGCTGCATATACTCCAAGTTCGGGGCCTCCCTGTTCTTCGACGCAGATACTGCCGTCGTGATGCCGCTTCCAGCCGCGAGGAGGCTCTTGGGGGAGACTAGATACCAGGCGATCCTCGTCAATACTGACAGGGTCGACCAGATCAATTATATCATCTCGGAGATCGAGTCGATGTATGGTAGAAACGTCATAGTCATCAGCCCCAGCACCATACTAAACACCGTTAGGAGCATCATAGGCTCCTTCACGATCTTCTTAGCCGTCATAGCGTCGGTAAGCCTCTTCGTCGCCGGGCTGGGCATCATGAACACAATGATCATGTCGGTGATGGAGAGGACGAGGGAGATAGGTGTATTGAGGTCAGTAGGGATGAAGAGGAGGGAGGTGCTTCTAGTATTCCTGTTCGAGGCGATCCTGACCGGGCTCATCGGCGGAGTGATAGGAGTGGGCATGGGGGTAGGCCTCTCTGTCGGCTTCAGCGGCTATGCCCAGAACTTCCTCAGGTTTGGCCCAGGCTTCGATGCACTGCCCATAACACCGATAATCAGGCCTGAAAACATCGTTGGAACATTGATCTTCGCCCTACTCGTGGGCTCAGTATCTGGGCTCTACCCCGCAAGGCGGGCGTCACTAGTAGACCCTGTCATGGCCCTCAAGACAGAGTGACGAGGCGCCTATAGATCGAGACGTACTGAGAAGTTACTTTGGGGTAGTCCAGCCCCGAGACGATCTCGAATCCACGTCGCGTTATCTCCTCCCGCCTTGAGCCTAGGGACCTGTAGGCCTCCAAGTACGACTCTACATCGTGCTTAGCAAGAATGACGGCGTCGGCGAAGGGTCTGAAGGCCTCTATGTCTGGGGCTATTACGGGGCAGCGGGATGCCCAGGCTTCGAGGAGTACGGACGGCATCCCCTCCCAGATAGACGTTATTACGAGGCACTCGGCCGCCTTCATGTAGGAGATCACTCTCTCCCAGCTTGCGACTTCCTCGACGCCGAGGGCCTTGTAGGGCTTGCCGATTCTCTCCATAACCCTCTTGAACAGGGCATAGTTCTTTATCGGGTCGTTACGCCCGACAAAGAGTATGTAGCTCTCTTTCGAGGGTTCTATGCGCTCTATCGCCCCGAGATCGGTCATGTTCGGCACCCATAGCCACCCATTCCTATCCGCCTCGCTCTTCATCACCGATGTCACCGCTCCAGCTCGATGCAGAAGGCTCCGCATGACCTTGATAGCTAGGCGCCCGAGCCTGCCATACTTCAGGCTGAACTCCAACATCCCGCCATGTATAGTCACGACGTTTCTCGAGGGACTCCTCAGGACTAGTCCGGCTAGCTTAGGATTGTGTATATGGATTACGTCTGCCTCGAGCCGCCTCAATAATGCCCCCAAGGTGAAGGTGGCCGCCCTCAGTATTGGTATGCCTAAATGCCACGTAGAGCTAAGCGTGACAGGTATGGCCTCGATGCCCATCTCCACGAGCCCCCTTCTAAGGAGTGCGACATGCCTGCCTGTACCGCTGACACCGCCCACGGTGTAGTTGACCAGCGCAACCCTCAACACTTACGCCACCACCCGATGTCTCATGCCCTTGGGAGAGGAGCGTTAACTAGCTCTCCGCAAACTTAAAGCACGGGTCCACAAATAAATGTCTCGGGGGATGAGGCGCGCCGCTCCAGACTGAGCTGTGATGCAGGAAGAGCCGAGCCGACCTCCAGAAAACCCGGCCGTTTGGGGACAAGTGCCAGTCCATTGACCCTCTAGAGTCAATGGTCTATCTGCTTGTATGGTGAGGTGGGCTCTGGGTAGGCTCCAAGTCACTCTTCCATCCTACAAATCGGTATTTCTCGTCCAGCGGAGCTATTTCAGTTATAGCTGCCTCCCCCACACCTTATACCACCTCCCCCCTCTACGCGGCCACTGTTTGATGATGCTAAGCACTAGTGGATGGATGGATGTAGCACTAACCTTCTGGACCGGGCGGGACTCGAACCCGCGACCTCCCGGGTGCGAACCGGGCG
>Ga0187840_10000093_pt1 | contig 11115 bp, 14 predicted proteins | sample OCT_B_HostDNA_FD_136652 | JGI IMG/M metagenome (GOLD analysis project Ga0187840, IMG submission 136652) | Extremophilic microbial mat communities from Yellowstone National Park, Wyoming, USA - OCT_B_HostDNA | ecosystem: Environmental > Aquatic > Thermal springs > Hot (42-90C) | place: USA...
AGGCCCATGGTGCTGAACCTGGCCCCCCATCGCGAGACCGCGGTGCGCCTACTGGGGGCACAGCGATATTACCTCCTGGAGTGAGGGGGGTGCGGAATGTGGGTCCGAGAGGAGCCGGATGGCCTTCGCGTGGTCATCGTCCCCGCGCACCGGGAAATAGCCGTGGGGACTCTCCGGAGCGTCCTCCGGCAGGCCGGGCTCACCCCCGAGGAGTTTGAGGTGTTGTGACTCAAAACTGGGGAGCGAAGGCTCAAGGGCTTCTCGGAGGCGAGGGAGGTGTTGTAGGAGATGCTTCAGGAGCGGTATGCCCCCGTACACAAACGCTTACACATAGCATACTGTCAGCGAAGTATTGGCTAAATGTATCGTTTAGCGTGAACACTTGGTCATCGTATGCACATATCGGCTGCTATATGTCGGGTAATTATTGGCGTATAGTCACCTTATAGCTTGACAAGTGGCTAATGCAACTTTATGCTTTCCACTAGGGTCGGACCTGAAGTCCGACTCGGAAGGAGGGAGACATGGGAAAAGGCCGGAGGTTACTAGGGGTACTGGGGGTGGTTAGCTTGGTGGGTCTGAGCCTCGCCCAAGGCGAGGTCAAGGTGGGCGTACTCCACTCCCTTACCGGCACTATGGCCATTAGCGAGGTAACCGTCAAAAACGCCACCTTGCTGGCTATAGAGGAGATCAATGCCCGCGGTGGGGTCCTGGGGCGGAAGCTCATCCCGGTGGTGGAGGACGGAGCTTCGGATCCTGCTACCTTCGCTCAGAAGGCTCAGAAGCTTATCCAGCAGGACAAGGTGGCCACCGTATTTGGCGGGTGGACCTCTGCAAGCCGGAAGGCCATGTTACCCGTGTTTGAACGTCTGGGCAACCTACTTTGGTACCCTGTCCAGTTTGAGGGCAATGAGTGCTCCCCAAACATTATGTATACCGGGGCACAACCCAATCAACAGATTCTCCCCGCCCTTGATTGGGCCCTAGAGAAGGGTTACAAAAAGTTCTTCTTGGTGGGCTCAGATTACGTTTTTCCCCGGACGGCCAACCTCATTCTCAAGCGCCATATTGAAGCCCGCAAAGGGGTGGTCTCGGGCGAGGAATACGTCCCCCTTGGAGGAACGGATTTCAGTAGCGTGGTGAACAAGATCCGGGCCGCGCGCCCCGATGTAATTTTTAACACCATTAACGGGGATTCTAACGTGGCCTTCTTCAAGCAGATGGCGGCGGCGGGGCTGACCCCAGACAAGCTTCCCGTTATGTCCTTTAGCATCGCTGAGCAGGAAGCTAAAGCTATCGGTCCTAGCCTCCTTAAAGGTAGCTACGCCGCCTGGAATTACTTCATGAGTTTGGAGACCCCAGAGAACCGTACCTTCGTCCAAGCGTACCAGAAGAAGTACGGCCCAAACGAGCTGATTACCGACCCCATGGCCCACGGATACGCTAACGTTTACCTCTGGAAGGCGGCGGTTGAGAAGGCAAAGAGCTTTGACCCCGATGCGGTGCGTAAGGCAGCGGTCCAGATGGATTGGATGTCCACGCCCTTGGGTCGGGTTCGTTTCGCCGAGAACCAGAGCCTTTACCAGACAGTTTACATCGGCGAGCTTCAGGGAGACGCCCAGTTCAAGATTCTCTGGTCCACGAAGGAACCCGTGAAGCCCGAACCCTACGATCCTCTCGCTTTCCCGGGTAAAACCTGCAAGCTGCACTAGGAGGTGGGGTATGGGGGAGGCCGCTCTCTGGATTGGACAAATTTTCAACGGCTTAAGCGTGGGGTCCATCCTCATCATGGCCGCTTTGGGCCTAGCTTTCAGCTTCGGGCTCATGCGAGTCATCAACATGGCCCACGGGGAGTTCCTAATGCTGGGCGGATACCTGGCCTTTCTCGTCCAGCAGAGCGTGCCTACCCCCTATTACCCTCTGTTGAGCCTTTTCATTGCCTTCCTCGGCGGTGCCCTGGTGGGCTGGCTCTTGGAGAGCGGTCTGGTCCGCTTCCTCTACGAGCGGCCTGCCGAAACCCTTCTGGCAACTTGGGGGATTTCCCTTGTGCTACAGCAAGCTGCTCGAGACCTCTTCGGGCCTACGGGGGTAGAGGTGACAAGCCCTCCATGGCTTGCGGGTACGCTCGAGGTCCGAGGAGGAGTGCTGGATGGGCTGGGCCTGCCCTACGTGCGCCTATTTGTAATAGGCCTAGCCTTGCTGGTGCTGGTTCTCCTATGGGCCCTCCTCCGCTGGACCCGAATCGGCCTTCACATTCGGGCCGTGAGCCAGAATCGGGAGATGGCTGCGGCCTTGGGGATTAACACCCGGGCCGTGGACGGGTTTGTCTTTGCCTTGGGAAGCAGCCTGGCAGGCTTGGGAGGGGCGGCGCTGGCTTTCCTGGCGCCCGTCACCCCTACGGTGGGGCAAAGCTACATCGTAGATGCCTTCCTTGTGGTCATTTTGGGAGGATTGGGCAGCCTGGGGGGAACCGTGATAGCCGGCCTTCTCGTGGGCCTGGCCTCTGCCCTGCTGCAGGCCCTGACCAGCGTCAGCCTGGCCAAGGTCCTCCTTCTGCTCTTGGTGGTTTTAATCCTGCAGGTACGTCCCAGGGGTTTGGTCTCCCTTCGCTCTCGGGCCCTCGAGGAGGTTTAGATGAAGGGGAATGCAGCTTTCCTGATGCGAATCCTAGGCTCTGGGGCTCTAGCCCTCTTGATCTTGGGGCCTTTCTGGCTCTCCAGTTACGACCTCTCCCTGTTGGGGCGTTTCCTTAGCCTGAGCCTTGCGGCCCTTGGGTTAGTCTGGGTCTGGGGATATGGAGGCGTTCTGAGCCTAGGCCAGGGGATCTTCTTTGGTCTGGGCGCATATGCCCTGGCCATGCACCTAAAGCTCGCAGCTCTGCCAGAGGGGGAATTGCCCGATTTCATGGTCTGGAATGGTCTAACGCAGCTCCCTTGGTGGTGGGTGCCCTTCCGCAACCCCTATTTCGCCCTAGGCATGGTCCTCCTCTTGCCGGCCCTTCTCGCCCTGGTCCTGGGCTTTCTCCTTTTCCGGCGGCGCATCACTGGGGCCTACATCGCCCTCATCACCCAGGCCCTTGCCCTGACCTTCGCTACCCTGCTCATCAGCCAGCAGGGGCTCACAGGGGGGTTCAACGGTCTTACCAATTTTTCAGTATTCCTAGGCTATTCCGTGGGAGAGCCGGGGTTTCAAAAGGCCCTCTATTGGCTCACCCTGGGGGTGGTGGTTCTGGTCCTCGGCCTTTCCTACCGCCTCAAGGCCTCATTCTTTGGAAAGACGCTTCTTGCTATTCGTGGGGGTGAAAACCGCATGCGCTTCTTGGGATACGACCCCGCCCTTTTCAAGACAGCGGCCTTCATCTTAGGGGCTGTTTTGACCGGAGTGAGCGGGGCCCTTTTCACCTTGCATGTAGGAGTCATTTCTCCGGCCATGGTAGGGGTAGTCCCCTCCATAGAGATGGTAATCTGGGCGGCCATCGGTGGACGGGAAAGTTTTCTGGGTGCTGTGGGAGCGACGGTGATTCTCAACCTTATCAAGGACCGTGTGAGCAGCGCCTTCCCCAGCGCCTGGTCTTACCTGATGGGCCTCCTCTTTGTTCTCGTGGCCCTGGCCCCGATCTTGGGGACGAAGGCAAGAGGGCTCCGGCTCCTCCAGCGCCTGGAGGCTCGGGTGGAGGAGGTGAGGGGTCGTGGATGAGCTCCTCCGAGTAGAGGACCTGGTGGTGGAGTTTGCAGGGGGCTTCCGGGCCCTGAACGGGGTTAACCTGGCTGTAGCTTCGGGAGACCTACGGATCCTGGTAGGTCCTAACGGAGCGGGCAAGTCCACCCTCCTGGACGCTGTCATCGGCCGCGTTCGCCCCACCCAGGGCCGGATCCTTTTCCACGGTCAACCCATCCAGGCTCTACCGGAACACGTCATCGCCCGGCAGGGCATCGCCCGGAAGTTCCAGACCCCGGGGGTTCTGGAGGAGCTCTCTGTCTTCGACAACCTCCTCTTGGCAGCCCGCCGCGTTAAGGGACTTCGGAGCTCGCTGACCTGGGAGCCTACCCCGGAAGAGGAGGAAACGGTGAGGGATCTTTTAAGCCGGATCGCTTTGGAGGAGAAGGCCTATATGGTAGCCAGTCGCCTTGCCCATGGAGAACGCCAGTGGCTGGAACTGGGGATGGTCTTGGCCACCGGGGCTGAGCTGGTCCTCTTGGATGAGCCCACCGCAGGCATGACGCGCCAGGAGGTTGAAAAAACCGCCGAGCTTCTAAAGGCTCTTAGGGGGAACCGCACCTTCCTCGTGGTGGACCACGATATGGCCTTTGTGGCCATGTTGGAAGCTCCGGTCACCGTCTTACACCAGGGGCAGGTACTGGCAGAAGGAAGCTATGAAGAGGTGCGGAACCACCCCGAGGTGGTGGCGGTTTACCTTGGGGGGGCCCATGCTTGAGGCAGATGCCCTCGCCACCGGTTACGGGGGGAGCCAGGTGCTTTGGGGGATAGACCTGCGGGTGGAACCAGGGGAGGCGGTGGCGATCCTGGGGCGGAACGGGGTGGGCAAAACCACGCTCCTCAGGGCTCTGATGGGACTGAACCCTGTTACGGAAGGTCGCATTCTCCTCTTTGGCCGCGAGATCACCCACACCCCCGCCTTTGTACGGGCCAGACAGGGCCTCGCCTACGTTCCCCAGGGACGGGGTATCTTCCCTTACCTGACCGTAGAGGAAAACCTCAGGGCGGGCCTTGCCGCCTTGGCGGGGAGAGTCCACTCCCTTGCCCAGGAAGTGCCGCCCGCTGTATTTGATCTATTTCCGATCCTTTGGGAACTGCGGGACCGCAAAGGGGGAAGCCTTTCCGGTGGCCAGCAACAGCAGCTGGCCATCGCCCGAGCTCTGGTCGCTAAACCTCTTTACTTGCTTCTAGATGAACCTACGGAAGGGATTCAACCCTCGGTGGTAGCCACCATCCAGGCGGCCCTCGTACGCATTCTCCAGGAGCTCCGTATAGGTATCCTCTTGGTGGAGCAGAAACTAGAGTTCGCCTGGAACTTCGCCCAAAGATTTTACGTAATGGACCGGGGACGTGTGGTCCTGGAGGGTCGGACCTCGGAGGCCAGTCCGGAGACGGTGGGTCGGCTGATCAGCTTGTAGGAGAGGCCATGCGGTTGACCGAACGCGAGATCGATAAGCTCCTGATTTTCCTGGCGGCCGAAGTCGCCCGACGCCGCCTTGCCCGGGGGCTCAAGTTGAACTACCCCGAGGCGGTGGCCTTGATCACGGCGGAGGTACTGGAGGGTATTCGCGAGGGTAAAAGCGTGGCTGAGCTAATGGACCTGGGAGCCCAGGTATTGAAACGGGAGGACGTAATGGACGGAGTGGCGGATATGATAGAAGAGATTCAAGTAGAAGGCACCTTTCCCGACGGGACCAAGTTGGTAACGATCCACAAGCCTATTCGCTAGGGGGTAAAAATGCGGATCTTTCTGCTTGCACCTTTGGTCCTAGGAGCGTGGGGGAGCGTTTCGTCCCGGGCGCAAAATGGGAAGCCACTGCGTTTGGCCCTTCCCCCCTGGCCCGGCTGGTTCGTCTGGTTCTGGGCTAGGGAGCAGGGCTTGTTTAAAAAGCACGGGGTTAAGGTAGAGGACCTCTTGGCCACCCTAGCTGAGCAGGGCCATCTGCCCAAGGGGAGGAGGTGAACCCGTGAGCGCCCCCGGTCTGACCTTTTGGCTTGTAGGGTTTCTACTGGGGTTGCGCCACGCCCTGGAGCCCGACCATTTGGCTGCGGTAAGCAACCTCGCTTTAACCTCAGGCCGCCCCCTCAAGGCAGCCCTGGCGGGTGCCCTGTGGGGTTTGGGACACCTCTTTACCCTGGCGGCAGTGGCGGGGGTGGCCTTGGCCTTGGGCCTCCGGCTTCCTGCTGCCTTTGGCTTCCTCACTGAGCTGGTAGTGGCGCTTGCCTTGGCTTGGCTGGGGCTTAGCACCCTCCTAGGTCTCCGAGTTCGGCGCACCATGGGTCCGAGCTACCGGAGCCGCTCCCCTCTGCGCAACCCCTTCCTCTGGGGTGTTCTCCACGGCTTGTCCGGATCCGCTGCTTTGGTGCTCTTGGCCTCCAGCCAGCTCACCTACCCTCTACAGGCCCTTGGGTACGTGGTTGTCTACGGCGTGGGCGCTTTTTGGGGTATGTTTCTCATGAGCCTCGCAGTGGGCCTCTCTTTTCTTTGGGCGGCTTCGCGGGCACGTCGCCTGCAATGGTACGCGACAGCGGCCGCGGCCCTTTTTGCTTTGCTGGCCTCAGGGATGCTTTTTTGGGAGATCTTGGTGCGAGGTGAATCGTGATTCCCGGAGAAATCCTCACCGAGTCAGGGGAAGTGGAACTCAACCCCGGCCGCCGCACGGTCCGCCTCGAGGTGGCCAATACTGGGGACCGTCCTGTTCAGGTGGGCTCCCACGCCCATTTCTTTGAGGTCAACCGCGCCCTTCGCTTTGATCGAGAAAAGGCCTATGGGTTCCGCCTCAACATCCCCGCTGGAACGGCTGTGCGATTCGAGCCTGGGGAGACCAAGGTGGTGGAACTCGTAGAGATAGCGGGTCTTAGGAGGGTTTACGGTATGAATGCCTTGGTCATGGGCTCCTTGGAAGAGAAGCGGGCGGAGGCGCTCCGTGCAGCCCGGGAAAGGGGGTTCCTATGAGGCTTTCCCGGGAAGCCCGTGCTCGCCTTTATGGACCCACAGTAGGGGATCGGATCCGCCTGGCCGATACCAATCTGATCCTGGAGGTGGAAGAGGATTGGACCCTGCCCCCAGGAGAGGAGGCGGTCTTCGGCGGAGGAAAGACTGTCCGGGACGGCATGGCCCAGTCTCAGAGGAGCCGGTCGGAGGGAGCCCCCGATCTGGTGATTACCAATGCGGTGGTCCTGGACTGGTGGGGTGTTGTCAAGGCAGATGTGGGTGTCCGGGATGGGCGCATTGTGGCCTTGGGTAAGGCGGGCAATCCGGACATCATGGACGGCGTTACCCCGGGCTTGGAAATCGGTCCAGGAACAGAGGTCATCTCTGGCGAAGGTCGGATCCTCACCCCCGGAGGTATTGATGTCCATATCCACTTCATCTCTCCCCAGCAAGCTTGGGAGGCCCTCTTTAGTGGCATAACCACCATGATCGGGGGAGGTACCGGACCGGCCGAAGGAACCAAGGCCACCACCTGTACCCCGGGCCCTTGGTATATCCACCGGATGTTGGAGGCCCTCGAGGGGCTACCCCTTAACTTCGGTTTGCTGGGGAAAGGGAACGCCTCCTCGCCCCAGGCGCTGGAGGAACAGATCCTGGCCGGTGCTATCGGGCTCAAGATTCACGAGGATTGGGGGGCTACCCCCGCCGTTATCGACACCGCTCTGACCATGGCCGAGGCCTACGATGTCCAGGTGGCCATTCACACGGATACTTTGAACGAGAGCGGTTTTGTAGAGGATACGCTGGCGGCCTTCAAGGGGCGAACCATCCACACCTTTCACTCGGAGGGGGCCGGGGGAGGCCATGCCCCGGACATTCTCAGGGTAGTGGGGTACCCCAACGTGCTCCCCTCTAGCACCAATCCCACCATGCCTTACACGGTGAACACCCTTGACGAGCACCTGGACATGCTAATGGTGTGCCACCATCTAAGCCCCAATATCCCCGAAGACGTGGCCTTTGCGGAGTCCCGCATCCGACCCGAGACGATGGCAGCGGAGGATGTTCTCCATGATCTCGGAGCCATTAGCATGATGACCAGCGATTCCCAGGCCATGGGACGCGTGGGGGAGGTGATCCTAAGGACATGGCAGACAGCCCATAAAATGAAAGAGGAGCGGGGTCCACTACCGCAAGACAGCACGAGGAACGACAACTTCCGCATCCGGCGATACCTGGCTAAGTACACCATCAACCCGGCCATCGCTCACGGGATCGCTGAGTATGTGGGGTCCATAGAGCCCGGAAAGTACGCGGACTTGGTCCTGTGGCATCCGGCTTTCTTCGGCGTCAAGCCCGATCTAGTTCTCAAAGCTGGCTTTATCGTTGCTGCGCCTATGGGAGATCCCAACGCCTCCATTCCCACCCCTGAGCCCGTCCGTTATCGCCCCATGTTTGCTGCTTTTGGCAAAGCGCTGACGCGAGTCTCGTTTACCTTTGTCTCCCAAGCTGCCCTGGAGAGGGGGGGGCTTCCGGCCGGGCTAAACCGTACTCTGCTTCCGGTACGGAAAACCCGGGGGCTCACTAAGAAGGATATGCGACTTAACGATGCCTTGCCCAAGTTAGAGGTGGACCCGGAGACCTATAGGGTTTTGGTGGATGGGGAGGAAATAACCAGCGAGCCTGCCAAGATCCTGCCTTTGGCCCAGAGGTACTTCCTTTTCTAGGAGACTTATGATCAAGACCTACATGGTGACCCATCTTAGAAAGATGGAGGGGGGCATCCCTGAGGGGTTACAAGTGGTAGACTTACCCATGACCGCAGAGGAGCGTACCCAGGTGCGCCGGCGCTTGGAAACGCCAAGCGGCCTTGTCCTGCACTTGGCCCTGCCTACAGGAACTGTGCTTCAGCCAGGGCAGATTCTCTGTGTGGTAGAGGGTGTGGCCTACCGGGTAGTAGCAGCTCCGGAGGAGGTTCTCGTCATTTATCCCAGAAGTCTCAAGGAAGCGGCTCAAGTGGGCCACCTCATCGGCAATCTTCACCGCCCCATAGACCTTTCAGGGGAGGGGATTGCGATCCTCTACGATGCCGCTTTGGAAGAGCGGTTACGGAACCTTGGTTTGGTAGTGGTTAGGGAAATGCGCTCTTTCGCCAAGACCCCTCTGCCTGGGCATAGCCACTAGCGCTCCATGAAGGAAGTAACCCTCCTCAGGCTTTTCCAACTCGCTGATACGGCCTTCCCGGTAGGAAGCTTTGTGCACTCCTACGGCTTGGAATCCTACGCGGCCGTTGGATTGGATCCTGGAAGGATATCCGATCTGATCCTCGCTGACCTTCGGCTGGGGCAGCTTCGTTTGGACCTAGCCGCCTTGGTGCTGGCCTTTGAGAAGAGTCCCGACCTCGAGGCCCTGCAACGGCTTAACGCCCTGCTTACCGCATGGAAGCCGGTACGGGGGGCCAGAGAGGCCAGCCTGCAGGTAGGAAGACGCGTTCTGGCGCTTCTAGGCCGTCTATATCCCAACCTGCCTTGGCCACCCTTACGGGAAGGGCATCAAGCAGTAGCCTGGGGTATTGCGGGAAAAATGCTGGGGCTTGAGCGGGAACCTCTGGCCCTGGCCTTCCTGCACACTTCCGTACAAGCTTTGCTTTTGGCCGGAACCCGGGTGTTCGCGTTGGGAGCTGAGCGTGCCCAACACATGCTTTGCTCCCTTCACTCTTCCATGGCCAAAACGGTGCAAGAGGTACTCCGCAACCCTGATGAGGCGTTGTTTGCCGCTACGCCTGCCTGGGACCTGAGAGCGCATCAACAGGACTTCCTATGGACCAGGCTGTTTCAGAGCTAAGGAGGGGGATTGTGAAACCGGTAAAAATCGGTGTGGCCGGGCCTGTCGGCTCAGGGAAAACCGCCCTTATAGATCGGCTGGCCAAAGCCATGCGGGATCGCTACAACCTTGCGGTGATCACCAACGACATCTACACCTATGAGGACGCCGAATTCCTTGTGCGCTCGGGGGCTCTTCCCCCCGAGCGGATCGCAGGGGTGAGGACGGGAGGATGCCCTCATACGGCCATTCGCGAAGACCCTGCAGCCAACCAGGAGGCGGTGGAGGCCATGCTGGCCCGCTTCCCCGATCTGGACATCCTTTTTTTGGAATCAGGGGGGGATAATCTCGCTGCTTCCTTTAGCCCAGAACTGGTGGACGTGTGGATCTATGTGATCGATGTGGCTGCGGGAGACAAGATTCCCCGCAAGGGGGGCCCGGGCATTGAAAAAAGCCATCTTCTGGTGATCAACAAGATCGATCTTGCCCCTTTGGTTGGGGCCGACCTTGGGGTCATGGAACGGGATACGCGGCTCAAACGGGGTTCACGTCCTTGGGTGTTTACCAACCTCAAGACGGGGGAAGGGCTGGATCGCGTGGTGGAGTGGATCCGACGGGAGGTCCTCTTTGAGGGAGACTGAGGCGTCCCCACCAGCTTTGGTTAGCCAATTGGAATTGGAGTTCATCGCTATCGGCGGCCGGACCCACCTGCGTAGGGCTTACAGCCGCGGTGCCCTTAAAGTGCTAAGGCCCTTTCCCTATGGGGAAGGCCTGGTGTTGCAGCTTTTGACCCTTGGCCCTGGCCTTATGGGAGGGGACCAGGTGGAGATCCGGGTTCATGTTGCTCCGGGGGCCAAGGTAATCCTCCTCAACCAATCGGCGAACAAGGTTCTCCCTGCCCGGAGGGATCGACCGGCGGTTCTGAGGCTCCTTTTTCGGGTGGAAGGCTTTTTGGAGTACTACCCCGGCCTCACCATTCCCTACCCCGCCTCGGCCTTGGACCAAAGGATGGAGGTGAGTTTGAGAACGGAAGCGTCTTTTAGCTGGATGGAAATGTATGCCCTAGGGAGATTAGCTAGAGGAGAAGTGGGAAAGTTTAAGTGGATTCGCGCCCGAACGGCGATTTTCGGCCAGGTTCCCTTTTATATGGACGCTTTGGAGCTCCTTCCTGAGGAGCTGGGTCCAAACCACCCAGGGGTTCTAGAGGGTCACCCCTACCTTGTGTGCGGTTTCTGGAACTGGGAAAGTCACCCCTTCTTTGAGGAAACGGAAAACGGGCTTCTAGGAGTGGGGCTTACCGCGTTCAGGCACTCTTTTCTTAGGGGGATTGGGAACAAGGAGGTGACCCAGAGGGCCCTAAAGATTTGGAGTCAGGAAAGAGCCTTAAGGGGGCTTCCAGCCGTAGACGTAATGCGCTATAGCAGCGCCCTTTAAAGGGCGCTGCCTGGCCGCTTGATCGTGTAAGAGGCTGTCGTAAAAGTCCTCCACAGGCATTTATGCGGCCCTGGCCAGCCACTTCACCAACAATCGTAGCATGCCCAGGTAGACCCAGGCCTCGCTTACCCGAGGGTTCTCCTCATAGTCCTTGGCAAGACGCCGGTTCCGCCCCAGCCAGGCAAAGGTCCTCTCCACCACCCACC
>Ga0187840_10000095_pt1 | contig 11060 bp, 18 predicted proteins | sample OCT_B_HostDNA_FD_136652 | JGI IMG/M metagenome (GOLD analysis project Ga0187840, IMG submission 136652) | Extremophilic microbial mat communities from Yellowstone National Park, Wyoming, USA - OCT_B_HostDNA | ecosystem: Environmental > Aquatic > Thermal springs > Hot (42-90C) | place: USA...
CCCAGCTACAAAGGATACCCCTGCGGGCATTTACTACATTGTCGAATATGCCGAGTTTGACCTGGAAGGTTTCGTGGTTGGCTACACCCAAAGAAAGCAGTTCCCTGTACCGCCTGCCGTCACCGGTTGGCTGGAATTCCCAGAAGGTGGTGAGATGACAATCATGAATTTCACACCAACTGGCACAGCAGTCGATGTCGTCATAAGCGTCTTGAGGGCCGGTCCGGTTTACGTTTACGGCATCAGGGTGCAGGTCGGCCCTAACGAGTCTGTCAAAGTTGAGATTCCGAAAGGCACCATCGGCACGTTTGAGGTCGGTGTCAGAGCTACTTCCAAAGGCGCAGGCTTCGTGACCATCACGTGGGAGCGCTATGAAGCTCCTCCCAAGCCTCCGGAGCCGGAGAGGCCCAAGCCTCCCGAAATGCCTCCTGAAAAGCCTCCTGAGCTGCCCGAATCACCCTGGGATGCCCTGAAGGACCTTCTGAGAAGGGTCCTGAGGGACGAGGAGCCAGTCAAGATAGATCCCGTAGTGACGAAAGCATTGATAGCAGTGATGTTTACGGTGTTCACGTACACGGTTGTCAACCTCAGCGACTTCATAGCGCTCTACGGTCTGGTGCCTGCTCTGCTGATCCTGCAACCGTACAGGCTGGTCACTCATATGTGGTTGCACGCATCATGGGAGCACTACATAGGCAACATGCTCTTCCTCTACGTCTTCGGTGATAACGTCGAGGAGAAGCTTGGATACTTGCGATATCTGCTGTTCTACCTGGCGTCGGGCGTCATCGCTGCGCTCGGATGGGTGGGTTATGCCCTGATGTATCCTGAGCTGCTTCGCGTACCAGCTGTCGGTGCTTCTGGTGCGGTATCAGGAGTGATGGGTGCTTACGCTGTCCTCTTCCCGCAAGCAAGGGTCGTCTTCATGGGCAGAGAGGTACCGGCACAGGCGTTCCTTGCGCTGTGGTTCTTATCGCAATTTGCATTAGCTTTCCAGGTCACGATGGTCGCCTGGGTCGCTCACGTCGTCGGCTTCGTCTTCGGTGTTGCTGTCGGTTATGGTGTCAAAAAGTGGTCAGGCTGAGCCAGATAGTGCACGTGCTGCACGGGCTGGCGTCTGGCTTCCTCTGGTGGGTTGACTGGAAGGTTTCGCTCTTCCTCTTTCTCCAGTTCTTCGCGTATGAGTACGTCGAGGAGACGAAAGTGAAGGACGAAATGTACCACGAGCTGAAGGAATGGTCGTCGGGGTTTGCGATTGCGCTTATCACGGTGCTGCTGGTAAAATCCTTATTTATGACTGTCTGTATTTAGCTGTTGATGCCGAAACCAGACAAGCAGGTTAAGGTGGGGAAGGCAAGCATAGCCAGGAGAAACGACAGGTACACGGTGCAGGTTGGGAGGTTCACCCTTGAGAACGTGACGAGGGAAGAGGCTGCAGAACTTATCGCTGCACTGATGGCTATAGTCGAGCTGGAGCACAAGGAGATGCTTGAGGAGAAGAAGGCGCGCGGAGAACCCGTTTATGTAGAATACAGGGGTGAGGAAGTTGTCCGCAAGGAGTAGGGATGCTGGAAAAGGTCTGGACTCGATTGCCGTTGCGAAATCGATCGAGGATTGCGGAAAAGTGAAGAGCGAGTGGGTCATCTACAAGTACCCGAAGATGGAGAGCGAGGCGCAGAAGCTGCTCCACTACCTCCACCACATGCTCGGATGGAGCGTCGAGAGGGTACAGGATCTTGGAATCTTCGAAAGGCCGAGCGTCCTCTGGGTGCCTGGCAACGTGCTGCTGAACGAGGGCATAGACGTCCTCTGGCACCTTGCTGCCGGTACAGCTGCTCCAGCACCGTTCAACGCTGGTGCATACATCGGTGTCGGTGACGGCACGGCACCTGAGTCAGCGACGCAGACGGGATTGCAGGGCACCAACAAGGCATACAAGGCAATGGATGCGGGCTACCCTTCACGTCCAGCTGCCAACCAGTGCAGGTGGCAGTCAACGTTCACCGGCACTGAGGCTAACTTCTCCTGGAACGAGATCACGGTTGCCAACGGCTCCTCCGATGCTGCTGCAAACCTGAACAGGAAGGTCCAGAACCTCGGCACGAAAGCAGCTGGCACAACCTGGATCGCGCAGCTGACGATAACGATCAGCTGATGGGCCATGGCAGTCGGTGACGTTAAGAGTGCTTTGGTAAATGTCGCAGCAGGGCAATTTCTGGACATAAGACCTCCTCCCGGTGAAGAATGGGTCGTACATAACATCTATCACGCATTCGACGTTGACCTCGCCTTCACGGACGGCACCAGCGTCCTGGTATTCGACACCGACCCGGGAGCTGGAGTCTATGCGAAGTATGCTTTTCACGTCACCAACGCGCGCTGGATCAGAGTGATTAACAGGGACACTGCAAACCCGAGGCTCATAGGGTACGACGGCGTGCAGACGAAGTAGTGGTCATGAGGCTCAATCCAGACTTCACCAGCCTTAAGACCCTAACGATTACCTACAGGACGCCACAGGAGACGCTATTGTCAACACCACAGACGCTTCCGACAGCTGAGCCTGCAACACCTCAGGTGAGATATACGGTGTCTTCAAACGACCTGCCGGTGATGAACGTTAGCGTGTATCGGGCAATCTATACCGCTGCAGTATATGCTGGAGGTAGATACGTCACGGCAGGGACGCTGAACTGGAGGATGAAGAAGAACGGCGCCAACGTTACCTCAGGCTCCGCATCAGTTGCAGCCAATGCCTTCTACACCGTCAACGCGTTCTTCTATGACGTTAGGGTTGGCGATGTGCTGGAGATAGCTCTCTGGTCATCTGTAACAGACAGCCGGTTCGACTATTCGGCATTTCAGGTCCAGGTGACAAGGATCGTTCCGATAAACCGACAGCGGTTGCTGATGCCGTGCAACTTCACGGCAGTCAGCTCACAGCCAACTCTGACGTCAGGCACACCTAACGCTGCTGTGACCAGGAATTATACAATTAATACCGCAGATTTGCTCACCGTTTCACAGGCTACCGCAAGGAACGTGCCGGTGCTTTATGCTGGTAGTTTATATGGCATATACCGGTTGGGGGATGGCGACACCAGTAATGCTAATTCAGCAGTTGTTCAAACACATACTTCATACCGCCCAAACTATAACAGGAATACTGTCCCAACGACAATAGTCTTCAGGGGAGTAAGCCTTGACTGACGTAACGGAATACGGTGACATAATGATAAGTGCAATATTGGACGAGTGGGGCAGGAGAAGAATTGACGGAGTGCTGGAGGACGGGACGAGGGTAATAATAGTTGTTGCTGCTTTTGTCGTTGCTGTCGATGATGGTGGCGTTGGATTCGAAGACTTTGCAGTTTTCGTTGTAGCAACTGACTCTGCAACGGGTGCTGAAGTTATTGACCTGGATGGATCAGTTGTCGCTACCGACTCAGGTTCTGGTGTGGAGGTAGCGGATTTGAGTGCGACGGTATTCGCAGACGACGCGGGTGCTGGTGCCGATTTTACCACTGCTGGTATTTACCAGCCAGTTGACGACACTGGCAGTGGAACAGATGACATGACGGCACTGTCAAAAGAGGTCCTGGATTCCGGTGCCACCGTTGAGCTGGTGAGTATGTTAAAGGAGTCATTCGATGCCGGTGCTGGCATTGAGACTATAGAGTCTCCTGTTTTCTATCAGTTGAGCGATTCCGGTGCTGGAGTTGAGTTGCCTGTCGTGGTTGTGCCACAGTTTGATACTGGTGCTGGCACTGACGTAGCTGACATAACCAAGGGAGTGCTTGATGCAGGTGTTGGCGTTGACGTTACGGATCTGCTTGTCAGCAGAGAAGTCTTCGACACAGGTACGGCAGCCGAGCTGCCAACTGCAGTCACGAGCATACCAGTTCTCGATTCCGGCACAGGGCTTGACGTAGTTGGCATCATAGCAACGATCCCTGCCCTTGACGCAGGTGCTGGCATAGAGGAAGCGACGAGAACGCTGAGCATGTTTGGCGACGTGATGATCGACGAGATTGAGATAATAGGCCTGCACTCAATACCCTACAATGACTTCGTTCGGGACGGTCTGCCCGTCCAGGTCCAGAGGAACGCTGCAACAGATTTCGTTTACATAGACAGCAACCAGGTTGGCGACGTGCTGGTTGAGTGGGAGGACAGGGTGGCTGACGTTTATAGGGGGAAGCGCACCATCACCGTGATGGGGCTGGTGAGGATCGTTGACTGACGTGGGCGAATTCGAGTTCTTCATCCAGGACGAGTGGGGGCAGGGAATTCCGCTGACGGAGAGCATGACGGGCATAATCACGACCGGGCTCACGATGGCGAGCATAATGGCTTTGCTCAAGGACGTCCTTGAAGAGGTGGTGAGGTGATGCCGATCAGCATTAGCAGGCAGAAGCTGGTCGATGCAATTGTCGATGGCATCACCACTGTGCGGAATGCCGTCAACAGGATAAGCGTGCCGCGATACATCAAAAACATGGGAGCACTGAACCCGCCTACCGGTGCGACGTTCGTTGACGTGCCCGATGCCGACGTTGACGACAACTACACCGTGCTCGTCGAAGTCTCGTGGAACACGACAGTCTGGATAAGCAGCAAGACGAGCGGTGGTTTCAGAATTCATTTCGGCACTGCTGCACCAGGCGGAGCGAGAGTACGGTGGGTGAAGGTGAGGAGCCTGTGAGCCTTCCGATCAAGATCGTTGTGAACTGGGACAGGGTGCAGGTCTGTGAGGAGTGCGCGAGGAAGATCGTCGAAGAGGTCAGGAGGCAGATCAGGTCGGGAAACGTCCAGCTCGACTTACCTAAAATCTTATGTGACGACTGCTGGAATTTCAACTCGGACAACGGTGCCATCAGGATTGAGCTTGACCCGAGGGTTCTGAGGAAATGAGCACTGGTGAGCAAAGCTCCCCAGGCCCCTCGAAGAGGAAGGAGCTGCTGGCAGCACTGGTTGACGGCCTCGACGTACTGGTCGGCATGGAGGAGGGGAAGAAGGAAAGGGAGAAGAGGGAAGAGGAGGCGCCACAGACACCGGACACCTTCAGCGGTCTCCTCCAGAGCTTCATACCTCTGATGATAATACCGCAGCTGCTCCCGCTCTTCCAGCAGGCCCTCGGCCAGACTCTCAGCTCCACGACAGTGACTGTCAAGGTCGAGTCTGCAACCAGCATAATCCCGATCGACATAAGCGCCAGCACGGCAATCGTGCCAATCGAGATCAGGGCAAGTCAGGTGACGCTGAACGTCAACATCGCAAGCCAGACGACGACGCTGAACGTCACGATAACCGGTGACGCGAATGTGGTCATAACGGGTCAAGTTGTTGACATAAGGCTCAGCGGTTTCTGGCATGCAGTTTCCGGATTACAAAAACGCTTCTTCATTCAGGCAAACCTGTTCAAACAGCTGGAGCTGGAAACGCAACTCACCTATACCGTACCGTCGGGTAGAAGGCTTGTAATAACTGACGTTAAGGTAAACATCGGCCTTTCGAGCTACGTTGCCACAGGTTCAATCAGAAGGCGGTACCCCTCAACTGGTTGGGACCCTGTTGCCCAGGTCCCTGGCCATACGGTCGAAATATATATATATCGTGGATTCACACTAATTTACGGCCTGTCAACCAGCATCTACCAGCCAAAAGTTTCCGATGCCCTCCCGACTCCGCTGGTCTTTACTGCTGGTCAGCAACTGAGGGTAGCAACCCTTACCAACGTTATCGGTACATTTGTCATAATAGAGCTGAACGGCTATGAGGAAACGGTCTAAAATCATGGAGTTGATGCAGCAGGCTAATGAGGTCGTGATCGTCAACGGGGAGCTTAAAGCCGTGACGAAAATCCTTGAGAAAAAGCAGCTCATCGTTAAACGGTTAGTAAAGGACAAAGATGAAGTTGAGTTTGAGGAGGTCGATGAATGATGCCATGGCACTGGTTCAACGTAAGCAACCCGATAGCCAACAGCGTCATAGTGTGGCTGGAAGGAGTGCCGAACGTAGGTGGATCAGCGGATTACGTCTTTTCTGTCCACGGCCTTTTCATAAACCACACGCATACAAGCACACGAAGGTATGTGGTCAGGACAGCCCTGATGAGACCTGACAGGTCGGGCTATCATGAAACTGGACCGATCTACATGACGTTTGCAATCGGCCCAGGTCAATCGCTGTTTCTCTTCAGCTTCGAGGAACCGCTGATCGTCACAATAGGGAAAGGGGCATACGTACCCTATCCGGAACGGCTTGAGATAATCGCTGTTGACGGTGCTGAACCTAACGTTTGCATTGGCGTGTACGTCAAGGGCATTGTCTATGACACAAGCCCGCCATCGGTAGTATGACCCGCCTCTTACGCTCATGGTGCACGTGAAATGACACCGCTCGAATTCCTGCTGAAGGTTCTCGACCTCAAACCGGACGACCTGAAGAAGCTTGAGAACAGGCTGCGAGTTCACAAAGCAGCATACCTGCTCCACTACCTCGGCGTCGAGCCGTTCTCCAGGGACGACTTCCCGATCTACATACGTGGTCCCTTTAGCCCTGAGCTTGACAGGGCCATCAGGTGTTACATGAAGGACAAAAAAGTTGAGGAAGAAGAGGTATGACCTGGCTGATGCAGACCTACTTCTTCGTCCGCGTCAGCTTCACAAATGTTGCCGAGGACGTGATGGACGTGGTGAAGACTGTAAGCTGGGAGAAAGGCGATGCCGTCTTCCACCAGCCCTACAAGCCGTACGATGGCGTCTTCTACATCGGCAACTTCACCAATCTCGACGTTTCGAGGTACTACCGCTACATCTGGTGGACGGACAGGCACGTTTACTATGGCGTCACGGAAGGTCCTCCAACCCTGAGCCACTTCAACTACAGTGCTGCCAGAAACATGACGGTCATTGTGCCTTCACAGTACGTCAAATGGGAGCTTGAGCAGGCGGGAATTCCGGTAGCTGAGGTCATCCCGCACGGCATCGACGTCAGGGCTATTCGATCTGCCGATCCAGGAGTCTGGAGGAGAGTATTCGGCGACAGAACTGTGGTGCTCTACGTTGCCCACCGTCACGTGAGGAAAGGCTTTCGGGAGCTGACCGAGGCGTGGAAGATGACGAAGGCGAGCAGGGATCCGAACGTGCTGCTGGTCCTCCACACGAGCAGGAATCCCGACGCAAGCGAGAACGGCTACGTGATACCTGAAGGAGAAAACGTCGTCATCACCGACAACGTTCTGAAGCTCGACAGGGGAAGCCTCTACGGCCTCTACAGGGCAGCTGACGTTTACGTTCACGGTGCGTTATGTGAAGGTTTCGGGATACCGGTTGTTGAGGCTATGGCAGCGGAAAAACCCGTCATCTGCATCGATGCAGGGCCGATGAACGAGCACGTGAAGGATAAGAATGCTCTGGTGAAGGTCGAGAGGCAGGAAATTTACAACTACAGAGGCTTCGCCACGTTCAGGCTCAACATACCTGACCTGAAGGACTACGCGGAAAAGCTCGACGCGGTGATCTATGACAGAAGTTTAAGGGAGGAGCTTGGAGCGAAGAACGCAGAAGTCGCATTGATGTACGACAAGCATGCGGTTTACAGCAGGTTCAGCAAACTGCTCGCATAGGCATTCTGTTCTTCGGCACGACTTCGCGAAACCATGAGGGGACGTACTTCCACATATTCCTTATCAGGTCCCAGAACCTCTCATCCAGAACGTAAAACTCCATGTGATCATCTTCCGCACGGATGGCACGACCGTAGGCCTGGAGGCACCTGACAAGTGTCGTCCACATCAGCCACCTGAAATCTCTCCTCTCAAGGCGCTTCCTGACGACCGGATCCGTCGTGTCAGGATAGAGCGTCTTCGCAAGGACCTGAACCCTGCACGTGTCGTACTTCCAGTCCTGCCCTTCGTGAAAGGCGACAGCGAAGAGAACGCCACCATGCTTCTTCCACATCTCAAGAACGACGTCGCGGTTCCTCGGATCAGGCAGGTAGATCCTGTGACCGTCAGGGTCGATCAGTGAGCAGAGCTTCCTCGCCAGCTCGTAGCTGGGGACGTGGACTGCGACGTTCTGCCCCTTCCTCGTCATCAGTATCAGCTCCAGCATCTTCGCAACTCTCGGCAGGTTCTCTTCCTGCTCGTCGTGCCTCATGCCACCTGCCGACATGTCGATGACCTTCCGGTTCTCGGCAGGGAATATCATCCCCACGTCTATGAAGGCCATCTCGCTCTCGTCGAAAACGAGGTCTGCGCCATTTTCATAGATCCAGAGCTTCGGGTCCAGGATCGTCGCGCTGCTCACGACGAACCTCTCTGCACGGGACCAGATCATCTTCTCCGCCATCCACCTGACCTTCAGGGGCCTTGCCAGAAAACCTCCGCCTGGCAGCTCCGTCCAGACCCACTCGGTCACAATTTCGCTCTCCAGGTAGTTCTTCGCCTTCACCAGCCACTCCTCAGCCTTGACCCTTTTCACGACTTCACCTTCCGTCAAAACGGCATCGCCCTCAAGCGACAGCTCCACCTGGTCCAGGTAGGCTTCAACGCTTTTCGCGACGGATTCAACGTCCTTCGGGTTATCTCTGTGCTCCTCCCAGACGCTTTTCGGCAAGGACCTCGGAGAGACCTCCAGCTTCACCTGATCAGCCAGGTACTCTGCTAAAAAGTGGCCCTCGTCAATGACGATCAGATTTCTGTCCCTGAAGCAGGGGGGCTGGAGAAATGCATCGACGATGAAGTAAGCCGTGCTCATCAGGGCAACGGGTGCCTCGATCGCCTTGATCTTCTGGCTGTAGTAGGGGCACACGAGGATTGGAATGCATTCGTTTGGGATGACCTTCCCCTTCCTTTTGCAGAGGCCGTACTTGACGGGAACGAGGAAGTGGTCCTTCGCGCAGGCGTAGTGGTCTCTCCCTTTTATCTCGACGAAATATTTGCCGAGGAAAGGGTCGCTCTTGATCTGGTCGATGAGGCTGAGCTGTGGAGTCGAGTAGATAGAGGGAGCGTAGTAACGGCACAGAGCAGTGTTCACGGCAGACTTGCCGAAGCCGACGGGAGCCTGGAGGAGTATCAGGCGCTTCCCCTTCTCGAAAAGCTCGTAGCACTTGAGGAGCGTCTCTCTTTGCTTCGGGCGATAAGAAGGCATCGGAAAGAACTCCTCTATTGGGGGGCGAGGCCCCCCAAGCCCCCTTTCGTCTATCTCTGCCATACCATTAGAACCCCCCTGTCGTACTCGAAGTACGCGCGACCGGGCCTGAAGAACCTGCTGTAGGGTCCGAGGTTCATCACCACTGAGTGGTTTATTCTTGAAACCGGACAGAGCTTCACTTCACCGAAGCAGTTGCTGACGGTGATAACGAGCCTGCCGTTTCTCATGCACCGCGTTGCGTACTTCCCTGCCAGGGATCTCATCTTCACAGGCAGGACCAGCTTCAGCGTGCTCCTGTTCTTTACTGCTTTCTTGAAAAAGCATATGCCGTACTCCCTATACACGGAGGACCCCCTCCATGCTGCCCTGCCTGCAGAGGTGGTAGAAGACGCAATCACGGCACTCCCAGTTTTCCATGGTCCTGGAGTGCCAGGTTGCAGGCAACAGGAAGGGGTCCCTCTGCCTCACGGCCTCCTCAAGCAGGTCTATCCTATCGTCGGTCACCCTCTTCACCTCGTCGAGGTCGAAGTGGTAGCGGATGACGGGAAGCGAAGTGATGGCAATCCCTGGCACGTAGTAAACGAGAATTCCGGTGCCGACGCCTTTTGCAAGGCAGTACCGGCTTAACTGCTCGACATGCACTTTTGCGTAATCGCTCGCCGTTGCATAAAGACTCGTCGAAGTCTTCACCTCAAGCGGTTCGTCGGTGTCGAGGAGGACGTCTATCTTTCCGCGAATTCCCCTGTACTCGACGGGCACCTGCCCCGCAATACCGAGCTTTTCAAGCTCGGCTTCGACGATCAGACCGAGCCAGATCTTGTTCAGTGCTACTTCCGAAAACCTCTGCCTCCCGAAACCGAGCATCCTGAAGAGCTTTTTCCTTCCGCAGTAAACCGTGTCGGTAAGCCACAAGCGAGCCGGTGGCTCCCTTTCCTCGATCCGTTCGAGCAGGATCTGCTTGATCTTCTCAGTTATTTCAGGGACCTCATAACGTGCGGTCCACACCATCTTCCCACCCTGGGGAACGGAGTTCCCCGGACCCTTCAGACACTCTCCCACCTCTCTATCAGCTCGACCTCATATCCGTTCTTCCTGTTGAAGAGGACGTTCTTCGGCATGGACGGGTGTTTGGCATTGTCGAGCCAGATCCGCATCGGGTCGTCGCCGTATATCCTCCTCCAGATGTCAACGGTGAAGTCGTCAAGCCCTCCAAAGGCGACAACGTGGTACCCTTTTCGCGTCTTCCACAGTTCAACTTTCCAGAAAAGGCCGGAATCCCGCAGGGAGTAGAACGCTGCATATGCCCACCAGCCCCTGTTCTTCCCGTCTATATCAAGCGTCAGCCTCATCTCACGATCGACCTCCTGTACTCCCAACCCCAGGGCTTCCTCGTGTACTCGTAAACGTACGTGAAGCCTCCCCTTTTCGATACCCACAAGAAGATTTGTGGTTCATCAATGTCTGCATCGGAAGGAATCTCGTCTGGCTCTATCTCCCTGACCTCGTAGGCCTGGTACCTGCTGATGTTCTTCTCGTAGATCTCGAAGGTGATGCGCTCCTGGGCAAAGAGTGCGCGCATTATACTCGCCAGCCTTTCCTCTGGCCAAAGCTCGGGGTTGTAGGTGTAAACGACTACTCTGACCGCACCGACAGTACCTTCAACCAATTCATCCGTCTCCTCCCTCCTCGCGTAGTTCTCAAGGACGAGCTGGGTCGGAAGGGGTATGCGTTCGTGAAACTTGACCTGGTAGTAGTGGGGGTTCTTTCCCGTCGAGTAAACCCTGAACTTCTGGACGCGGTAAGGCCTCGGGACCTCGTACGTGTCGGCAGCTATTTGAACGAAGTAGCGACGCTGAAGGGCAAAAGGGATGACCCTCTCCCTGATCTCGACAAGAGGAATTC
>Ga0187840_10000097_pt1 | contig 10937 bp, 8 predicted proteins | sample OCT_B_HostDNA_FD_136652 | JGI IMG/M metagenome (GOLD analysis project Ga0187840, IMG submission 136652) | Extremophilic microbial mat communities from Yellowstone National Park, Wyoming, USA - OCT_B_HostDNA | ecosystem: Environmental > Aquatic > Thermal springs > Hot (42-90C) | place: USA...
CATCTCGTTGCTGGTGCTAAAAGAGTTGTTATTACTGCACCTACAAAAGACGAAATCACACCAACTTTTACTCCTGGTCTTGAAGATTTAGGAAGAATTTTTTCTCTTGGCGAAGGAGGTCTTATTACTTCTAACGCTTCATGTACAACAAATTCTGTTAATCCTGTTTTAGAAATAATTAATAGAAGAATAGGAATAAAAAAAGCTATTTTAACAACTATACATGCTTACACCAATACTCAAAGTCTAGTTGATAGCGTTGTTAAAGGTCATGATTTTAGAAGAGGAAGAGCTGGCGCTCAAAATATTGTCCCTTCAACAACTGGGGCTGCTGAAGCAACTTCAAGGGTTATTCCGGAAATGAAGGGAAAATTTGATGGTATTTCTATTAGAGTTCCTGTGATTACCGTTTCTTTGTCTGACATAACTATCTTAACTCAAAGGCCAACAAGTGTAGAAGAAATAAATAATATCTTTAAAGAGGAGGCAAATTCATCAAGATGGAAAGAAATTATAAAAGTTCTCGAAGAACCTGTTGTTTCTTCAGATATTATAGGAGAACCTTATGGCGCTGTAATTGATTTAACCTTAACAAAAGTTGTCGATGGAGATTTAGTTAAGGTTTTTTCCTGGTATGATAACGAATGGGGTTACTGTGCAATGTTAATTAAACATATAGAAAAATTATTTTCTTGATTTTTTTTTAATTTTCTTAATACCACGATTTTGAACTTTTCCTTCAAGTCTTGGTGGTTTTCTTGGTGGATAAGGTGTTTTTATCTTCATAAAAAGTTTATCTTACAGTACAAATTGTTTCATTAAGCTCTGCTGATGGAGCACAAACAGTTATTCTTCCAGAAGAAGTTTCATATCTTAAAGTATAACCAGTAGTTGTCGAATCAGCTGGCAAAGATGGATCTACAGGTAATTTTGGTAAAATGTTTGGTACTAAACAAGAAAGGTTAATTTGTGTATTGTCTGCTTCAGATGCAGAAACAATAGTAGCTGTTGATGCTGGCAAAGAGGTTGCATAGTAAACGCTAGTATTACAATTCCATCTTCCTTGATTTTCTGTCATATTTTGAACAATACCGCTTAAAATAGCATTAACATCTGTAGTTCTTTGGGTATTTCTTGCTTTAGCAAACTGACGACCTGGATTGATAGCAACTATTATAGCTCCGGCCAAAAGAACGATTATACCAATAACAAGAAGTATTTCTATTAAGGTAAAAGCTTTTCTTATTTTCATTATTTATTTTTTAATTTATTTTTAATTCGACCAAGCTTTATTAGAGATTATTATAAGAACAATTTTTAAAAAATCAAAATAATTTCTGTGGAAAACTAAAATTCTTTCCATTTCAAGATCTCATAAAATTCTGAAGCTAAAGGAAAGTATGGAGGCGGAAAGTATAAATTATCAGCATTATAAGTTAGTTCTCTTAATCTATAACCAGAACTCCAATTACCTTGATTATTAACCCAGCTAAAACCATATCTTTTTCTCGTAATTAAGCTTCCATAAATAGTAATTTTCTCTCTTTTATATTCAGGACCGCAACCTGAAGAGTAATAATGCCTACCTATCCTTCCTTTTTGAGCTACTAAAACACCGTCAATTCTTAAAATATCTGAACTTTTAAGACCAATCAAAATATTTCTTTGTGCAATTAAACCAATAGAATCTCTACCATCATAGTTTGTATATTTTAAATCACTATTTATAATGATATTTGTCATTTGTGCTGAATTTTCTGGAAACTTTGCTGAAGCAATTAAAATTTTTTTATTATTTACTTGTCCGCTAACCCAAACATTATCCTCAACAAAAATAACACCATTTTGTGGGTAGTTATAAGTTCTTAAAAAGCTTTTTTGGCTAATGCTCCAGGAGCTTAATGAATATCTTTCACCGCCGTTAGGATCTGTATAAGGATCAGAAATGTAGCAACCAGGAATTTTAACAATTCTTCTAACTAAATAAACATCTATCTTACCATCTGGTCTAATGATAAGTTCATAACCGTAATTATTAACACCGCTAAAATCTAAATAAATACCATTTTGCTTAGCTAAGGTTTTATAATAAGCTAAATCTTGAGAAATACCAGCAAAATCTTGTAAAGGAACGCCAACTAATCTTCCTGCTTTGAAAACATCAGGCCTTAAAGGAAGATCATTGGGATCTGGATTTGTTGGTGGACAAGGATCAACAGGATTTACATGAGTATGAACAGCCCATTCTTCACAACCGGTATGATCAGGATCTTGATAAGTTAAAAGAGATGATTTTATTAAGTTATAAGCTGTGCCATCAAATCTTATTCCTTTATTAGAATGAACTTCACCATAAACAACTGTTCCTTCACCAAATCTTATATTATCATCAACAAGAACAGAGTATTTTGCTAAAGATGGTCTTCCTAAAAGAGCTTCAACTTTTTTGCTTACTTTACTATTTACTAATTTTCCTAAAGAGATAATTTTAACTAAAGAAAATCCTTCTTCTGGCGGATAAATACTTAATTCAAACTCTCCTATTTTTTCTCCTAAGCGATTATAAAAATCATGTTTATAAGGCCCTGGCTGACCGGTACCATCAGTAAAATCTCTTGGAAAATGATTTAAGTACCATCTATAATATTCAATCCCTGATTCAGCGATATTTAAAGCTAATATTTTATAGACCTCTTTTTCTATAAAACTTAAATATGTTTGAAGCCACAAAATCGATCCTGAAAAAATAAGCAAAGTTAAGGTAAGATAAAAAAGAATATAAAAAACTATTTGTGCCTTTTGTTTCATTTTGTTCTTAAATTTCTTGGATTAATAATAATGCTATTTTCATAAAAATTTCCCTTATTATCAGTTCTAATTTTAACCTTAACTTCAATAAGTTTTATTTTAGCAATATCATAAGTTTCATTTAAATTAATATCATAGCCAACAAAAATTTTCTGAGGTAAAACAAGGTTTTTTAAAACTTTTTTAATCTTCTCTTCGTTTTGATCATATCTTAAAGGATTTCCAGTAGGTTTAATTATGCCCTTAAATAAATTGTCTCCATATAAAAAGTATCTTACTCTTTCTATAAGACCATCACTATCCAAATCACTATAAAAAGTAATGGTTGTCGAAGTTATTTCTTCAAGAGGATAAGCTCCAACATTAGAAATTTCTATTGACTTAAGCTCCTTTTTTATTTCAGAAAGAAAAAGATCTGTTTCACCTAAAACTCCTAAGCCATAAGTAAGATAAAGATTGAGATTTGATAAATTAATCATCATCAAAATTAAAAAGAAAAGCACAAAAGAAATGATAAGCATGAAAAAGATAAGTTCTATTAAAGTAAATCCTTTTTTCATCTTGATCTTTTATAAATTATAAAAAGAAGAATTAATAAAAGAAGAAAAATGGGTAAAAATTTTGTTAAATTTTTCGAAACTTTTAACTTATTTTGTTCTTTTTGACCTTTTCCCTTTAAAGTTTCTTCTTTTGCTTTTTCTAAAGATTCATTTTTTATTTCTTGGTTTTTATTTTTTTCTTCTAAAAGCGTTTCTTTTGATCTTGTAATTTTTTGAGAAGTTTTTTCTAACCTTTTTTCTAAATTTACACTTTCTAATTTTTGATTTGCTTCTACTTTACTTTCTTTTTTTTCTTGAACAAAAATATAGGGTTTTTCTAAAGAGCCCCCCACCTCTTCTGATTTATTTTCCAGGTTTTTACTTTCTAAAATTTCGATCTTTGGAACTTCAAATTCCCCACTTAAAGAACTTAAATTATTCCAAAAATCTTGAGCTTCAAATTTATAAGAATACTGAGCGCCGCTTTCTACGTCTATTTCAAAAAAGCATAATTTTTTAAGTGGAGGACAAGTTTCAAAATAATCAATATTAAAAGAAGAAACATTTTTAGAGATTTTGTTTTCATAAGAAAATCGATATCTAATTGGTTCATTAGAATTAAAAGAAACTTTAGCTTTTTTATTTTCAAGAATTTCAATTTTAAAATTTAAAATTTGTGGCGGCAAATTTTCTTTACCTTCATAAAAAGCTAATCTTAAAATTTTTCCTGACGGCTCATCATTTACTAAAAGCTCTTCTACTCTATCAAAAATATAAGCTTTTTCTTCTGAACCTTGAAGAAGTTGTTCTTTATCTAGATAATAAAAATAAATAGTGCTAAAAAATTTTGGAGTAATAATGAGAAAATATTTTTTATTTGAAGAAATTCTTATATTTTCTCCTAAAGGGAAAAAGTATTCTTTACCCCAATGGGCATATTCAATCTTGGAAACTATAAAATCTTTTTCAAAAATAGTTTCGCCATCTTCACTAACAATTTTTAAATTAATCTCAGAAGAAGTTTCATTTTCTAATCTAAAACTAATAGCACTCAAATAATCATTAAAAAAATAAACTGGCTGTTTTAAGATTTTTGTACCCAACTTAAATTTAGTGTAACTCAAAGGAGAAACTTCAAAAAATTTATTAACTTCTTCTGAAAAAACTAAATTGAAAATTAAAAAACTAACGAGTAAGAATAATTTTTTCATGATAAAAATCTTCATCAGAAATATTTACATCCTTTGAATAAAAAAAGTATCCTTCTTTAATAACTTCTAAAAGATATTTGCCGGGATTTAAATTTTGGAAAAGAGTTTCACCTAAAGAAAAGCAAGAAGAAGTAAAACTAATTTTAATTTTATCTAAAGATGGGGAAATTAAGGGATCGCTAGTTTGCATATAAACTTTATATTTTAAAAATCTTTTATTTTGAAGAAAAGAGGGGATTTCGAATTCTTGTGTTTCGAAATAAGTATTTGGCGTTCCATCAGGGCCAACAAAATTCCAAGTGGAGTTATCATTATTCGAAGCTAGCTGAAATTTAATTGAGGTTCCTGGAGGTAAATTTCCTGACCAAGAAAATTTTTTATAAATTATACTTGAAGTTCCAAAATCTATTTCTTTGGAAATAAGCCATTCGGTAGAAGTAGAGTAAAAACCGCCTAAATCTTTAAGTCTTATTTCTCCAGGAAAAGTTTCTGGATCAATTCCTGAACTTAAAGATGAATATTTACCTAAAGACCAGTCATCATCTCTGTAAATTTCTTCACCTGTTTTTTGAGTAGCTATTAATTTATTTCCTTTAAACAAATTTACCCTAGCTCCTTCAATTAAATTCCTTTCTTCATCAAAAACAGAAACTAAAAGATTTTTAGGATTATAACTTTTAAGCGTTAAAGCGTAGCTATAAGTCATATTAGGCTGAACGTTAAAAGGATTTTCTAAATAAGGTAAAGAAGAACCTAAAACATATCTTGGATCATTAATTTTTAAAAAGTAACTATCAAATTCGATGGTAAGCTCTTTTTCTCCACTTTCATTGGTAGTTGTAGTGATATCTGTTTTTGGCATAGGCGGATCAGTATTTATAAGCTTAAGTCCTTGAAGATTCAAAGAAACGTTAGGAACACTTCGACAAAAAATATCTTGAGTTCTTACTTTTAATTTGCTTAGAAGATCTATTTGAAAAGTAACTGTTGTCAGTTCTCCGCTTCTTACTGTTTGATGAGGCAAAAGAGGATTAGGATATTCCTGACCTTTCTTGTAAGTCTTTTCTGAAGAATAACCTTCTTTAGTCACAGAAATAGCATAAGCATTAATTCCTGGTGGAATATCTATAAGTCTTAGCATACCCCAAACATCGGTAACATCTTGAATAGTAAATTGTGGCTCATTTAAATAATCTACCTTTACGCGAGCTTCTTTAACAGGACTCCCTTTAGCATCAATGACTTGAATAAACATAGAACCATTCCTTGTTGTTGCTTCAACAGTTTTAGGCGCAATTAAAGCGGATAAGGTTTGCTTTTTTATTTTAAATGGCGAATTTAAAATTTCACCTTCAATTTCTACTAATTTATAGTCTGCTGGAGCAGTATCTCGAGGAGTGGTGGTAATTGTTCCGTCTTTAGGATCATCAATATTTCTTACATAAAAATTTATTTTCACCTCTAAACCGTTTTTATTTACAATTTTTTCTCGAGGCAAAACACCTGGAGGCCAACCCCCTTGAATACCAATATCTTCATAATTTAAAACTCTAACTTTTTCCATTTCATCCTGAAGAAGAGAAAGAAGCTGAAGCGTCAATCTTCCTGAGGTGGTAACTCTACTTATGTTTTGAAAAATATTAAAAATAAAGAAAGAAATAAAGGCGATAATAAAAATTCCTAAAACTATTTCTATTAAAGTAAATCCTTTACCTTGTAAGCTTATTGGTGATTTCATAAATAGGTGTAATAACCGAAAGAGCTATAAAACCAACTACTGAAGCGATAAGAGCTAAAATGATTGGTTCCAAAAGGTTAAGGAATCTCTCAATTTCGATATCAATTTCTTCATCATAATTTTCTGCAAGATAAAAAAGAGTACTGACTAAATTTCCTGTTCTTTCACCAATAATGACCATCTGAATAAAATTATAAGGAAAGTATTTTTTCTTTTTATTTAAAAATTCACCTAGGCTATGTCCTTTAAGAGTAAATTCTTTAGCTTCTAAAATAATTTTTTGATAAACAAGATTATTTAAGCTTTGACCTGTAATTTCTAAAGCTTGAACAAAAGGAAGACCGCTTTCTAAAAGAAGAGCTAAGTTTCTTGAAAACTCAGAAAGACTATATTTTTTAATCAAACCAGAAAAAGGAGGTAGATGAAGTAAAATTAAGTGAAAAAAATATTTGACTTTATAGAAACGCAAAAGAAAAGGAAGAGAAGTAAAAAAAATAGTAAGAGCTAAAAAAAAGTAAATTCCATAATCTAAAAGAAACTGAGAAACTTTTAGAAAAATTTTTGTTGTTAAAGGAAGTTCAACGCCAAGATTTTCAAAAACAGGTAAAAGTTTTGGGAAAAGGAAATAAACGACAATAATAACCACAACAAGCATTGTTCCAATAATAAAAGCAGGATAAATAAAAGAAGTTATAATTTTACTTCTTAATTTTTCTATTTTTCTAAATTCAACAGCAATTCTTTCTAAGTTTTCAACCAATTTACCAGTATATTCACCAACTTTAATTACGGAAATAAAAAAATTATCCAATTTACTAGAAAACTTTTCTAAAGAGTTAGCTAAAAATTGTCCCTTTTCTATGTCATCGATAACATTTTCTAAAATGAATTTTAAAGAAGCAGAATGTGTACTTTCTTTTAAAATAAGTAAAGCCTCTGAAAGATTAATACCACTTTTTAAAAGTAAAGCTAAATTTCTTGAAAAATTTATTTTATCTCCTAAGGTAACTCTAAAAATAAAAGGTTTTTTACTCATGGGTAACTCTCAAAACTTCTTCAATAGTAGTTATACCATTAATCACTTTTCTAATACCATCTTCAAGCATTGTCGTCATTCCTCCTTCAATAGCTTTTTCTTTTATTTCCGCTGAACTGCTTCTTTTTAAAATAAGTTCTCTAATTTCGTCATCGATCGTCAAAACTTCATAAACTCCTGTTCTTCCAAAATAACCTGTATTGTTACAATTTTTACAACCTTCACCGTAAAAAACATTTTTAACATTTTTAAGTTCTAATAAGGTTCTTTGAGGTAAAAGTTCTTTTAAAGATTCAATCTCTATTTCTTTTATTTGTCTTTCTTTCTTGCAATATTCGCATATTTTTCTCACCAATCTTTGACCAATAACAACATTAACTGTGGAAGCTATAAGATATGGTTCAACTCCAAGCTCTAAAAGTCTGACAACAGCACTTGGGGCATCGTTAGTATGTAAAGTTGAAAGAAGAAGATGCCCTGTTAAAGCAGCATTAACTGCTATGGTAGCTGTTTCATCATCTCTTATTTCGCCAACCATAATAATATCTGGATCTTGTCTTAAAATAGCCCTTAAACCTTTACCAAAGGTAAGATTTGTTTGGGGGTTAACTTGAATCTGAGTTACTCCAGGTATAGCATATTCAACAGGATCTTCGATAGTAATAATATGAACTCCTTCAGTATTTAAAACATTTAAGATAGTATAAAGCATTGTCGTTTTACCAGAACCAGTTGGTCCAGTAGCTAAAATCATTCCATAAGGACGCGAAATAGCTTTTTTAACTTCTTCTAAATCTCTTAGAGACAAACCCAAGTTTTCTAAAGTAAATTTTTGTCCAGGGCTTACTAAAAGCCTTAAAATAGCATTTTCTCCATAATAAGTAGGCATAATAGAAACTCTCACATCAAAGTAACTATTATCATCTAAAAAAAATCTGAATCTTCCATCTTGAGCTGCAAAATGTTCATCTATCCTTAAATTAGAGAGGATTTTTATTCTTGAAATAATTTCATCTCTCAGTTCAATAGGGATATTAAAAAAATTATGTGTAATACCATCTATTCTATATCTCAAAACTAAAAATTTTTCCCTAGGCTGAAAATGGATATCTGAAGCTCTAAGATAATAACCTAAAAGAATAGAATTTTGAACAATATCAACTACAGAAGCAATTTCTAATGGTTTTTTAATTTCTTCTTCTATTTTTAATCTGATTTCTTCAATAGTGTTTGTCATTAAAATTCAGTACCTTCTTCTAAGACTTCTCCTAGTACAATTTCTGGATTAGTAGCTGCTTTTTCTAGGTTTTCTATTAAATTAGCAAAAAGATCTTCAAATTCTGTTGGTAATCTTTTTCTTTTGTAAGGATTAGCCCAAGAAATTATTTGTTGATAAACATAAGGATGCCATTTATCCATCTCTTTAAGTTTTTGAGCGATATCTCTTACCAAAGTATTAGCTTGAATGACTTTTTCTGCTCTTCCCTCTCTTGTCTTAATAGCATTTTCTAAGGGTTCATCTAAAAAGAAATCACATTTTTTTAAGATAGATTCAAAGGAGCTTCCCGAAAGTTTTTCTGCTTTTTCATAAGCTATTCCTAAAGTAACGTAATAAGCCTGCTCAATAGAATCAGCCATTTCTGGATCGGATTCTAACATTTGAGGATTTGTTTCCAAATATTGTCTATAAAGATTAATAGCCACATAAGATTTTTCTCTAATATTGAGTTCTTTCTCGATATTAAAGTTCATCATAAGCTGAGCCAGTCTTTCAGGCACTACAATAGCCGGAAGCTCTCTAATACCTAACTCTTTAGCTGCCAAAAACCTGTGTTGACCATCAATGATCATATAATTTTCACCTTCGCCTTTAACGACTATAATAGGAACAATAAAACCTATCCTTTCTATAGAATTTACTAAGTGTTTAACGTGATAAGTACTTGGTTTTCTTTGATGTCTAACCACATAAAGATTTTCAACAGGAATCATTCTTATTTCCAAATCTTGATTATGATAAGGATCTTTAAATAAAGCAGGCAAACCTTTTACTTCTTCCTTTTTTCTTCTGGGGCTCATTTTTAGGTTATAATTTAAATTAATTTTAAGACCTTTAATTACAATTTATATTATACAATATAAAAAATAGAAAATGAAAAACGAAATTTTGCCAATTTACTATTTAGATATTTGCCCTATTGACAAAAAGACTTCTTCATTAGAAGAAATATTAAATTATGGGATTTGTGAAAAAGATTTTCTTTTTTTCAAAAAAAGCCTTTGGGAAATTAAAGAAGAAAAATTAGATAGCAAATATTTAAAAGATTTTACTGAAAATTATGAGGTTTATCAAAAGCTTAAATCTTACAAAGAGTTTTTCGAAAAAAATTTAGGTTTTCCTCCTTTTAAACTTAATCTTTATTGGGCTCAAAGAGTTTTAAAACATGAATCTTTTACTATTATTGCTCCTACAGGAATAGGAAAAACTACTTTTGGAGTTGCTATTTCACACTTTTTGCCAGGAAGGGTTTATTATCTCGTACCTTCAAAAATTCTTTTAAATGAAATTGAAAGAAAACTAAATCTTATTAAATCAGAAAAGAAAATTTTAGTTATTAAAAAACCTCAAGATAAAGAAAAATTTTTAAATAATGAATTTGATATTTTAGTAACCACCTCAAATTTTTTACATAAAAATTTTGATCTTTTACCAAAAAATTTTTCTTTAGTTTTTATTGATGATGCTGATTCCCTTATAAGACAACCAAAAAATATTGATAAGGTTTTAAAATTAATTGGCGTTACCGAAGAAGAAATAAATAAAGCTTTAGAAATCATAGATAAAAAAAGAAGAGCTAAAAATAGAGAAGATTATCAAGAAATAGAAAAACTTAATATTGATCCAAAGTCAAAAGGAATTATTATTGCCGCTTCAGCTACTTTGACACCAAAAACTAAAAGAATTCAACTTTTTAAAGAAATATTAAATTTTGAAATAGGTTCTTCTTCAACTTATTTAAGAAATATTGAAGAAGCTTACGTTTTAACAGAAAAAGAAAAGCTTTGGCAAGAATCTCTTCTTTGGATAAAAAAATTAGGAAGCGGGGGTTTTATTTTTCTAAGCGATGAATATACAAAAGAAGATTTAGAAAATTATGTGAAATTTTTAGAAGAAAACGGGGTAAAGGCTATTTCTTACGAAAAATTTAATCCTAAAAATGTTCAAAAATTTCTAAATGACGAAATAGCAGCTGTTATTGGTTTTTCTAACATTAGAAATCCGCTTACCAGAGGAATTGATCTTCCTCAAAAAGTAAGATATGCTCTTTTTGTAGGAGTTCCTAAATTTATTATCTCTCTAAAACTTTCCTATAGTCCTATGCAAATTTTCTTAATCTCTTTAACCCTAAGAGAATTTTTAGATGAAGAAAAAAAGAGTTTCGTTGATAAGAATTTAAGTTTTCTCAAAAAAATTTCTTATCTTAAGGAAGAAGATATTTTGGCTAATGAAAAATTAAAAGAAAGAATTGAACCTTTAAAGAAAATTTTTGAAGATTTAATTAAAGATGAAAGCTTTTTAAATAAAATTAGAGAACATCCTCGAC
>Ga0187840_10000098_pt1 | contig 10933 bp, 10 predicted proteins | sample OCT_B_HostDNA_FD_136652 | JGI IMG/M metagenome (GOLD analysis project Ga0187840, IMG submission 136652) | Extremophilic microbial mat communities from Yellowstone National Park, Wyoming, USA - OCT_B_HostDNA | ecosystem: Environmental > Aquatic > Thermal springs > Hot (42-90C) | place: USA...
GGCCACCGAGGCCATAGACCGAAGGGAGAAGCTCTGGCGCTACCGGGAGCTCCCAAGCCTCCAGGGCTACCTCCTGGTGGACTCCCGGGAAAGGCGGGTGGAGGGCTACTTCCGCCAGGGGGAGGGCTGGCTCTACCGCCTTTGGGAGGGGGAGGGGGTGGTGGAGGTGCCCTGCTTGGGAGCGGGGCTAAGCCTGGAAGCCATTTACGAAGGAGCGGAGGTCTAGGGGGGCGAAGGTTCCTGGGCTCACCAGTCTCCGATCTTTGGGTGGAGGCGCTTGAGGTTCTCGGAAAGGCCCTTGGCCGCCCCGCCGAAGATCTGCAGGAACCGACGACGTAATCGGCAAGGCCGCACCGCCTCATGGATGGGCCGGGCCTTTTTAGACTCTTGGGGCTAGGGCAGGGTGAAGGTCTTTCCCGTGCGGCTTTGCACTACCACCTGGGGAAGGCCGTCCATCCAGGTGACCTGAAAGGAAGCCATTCCCAGACTTGGATTGAGAAGTTCTCATGAGCTCGTAAGCCGGAAGGAGTTGCGGAAATAGATTGCGTTACTGAAGGACGCTCAAATAAGCCTCGAGAGTAGCTTCTACCATCTTCTTCACGCTTAGCTCTGCGGCTGCTTCCATACTCTTCCGCCGGAGCGCCTTCACCGCCTCCCCCTGGCGGAAGCGCTGAGCGAGCCTCTCCCCCACCGCCTCGGGCCCCCGGGAAGGGGCGACCAGGGCCAGGCCTCTTTCGCCCAGCCACTCCCCTAGGCCTGGGACGGGGGCGGCCACGACGGGCACCCCGAGGGCGAGGGCCTCGAGGACCACGTACGGAAACCCCTCGTAGGCGCTGGTGAGGAGGAGGGTGTCCAGGGCGGGCATCACGGAGCGGGACTCCACCGCTCCCAGAAAGCGGAGCTGAGCCTCCACCCCGAGCTCCCCCGCCCTCTTCAGAAACCTCCCCCGCAGGGGCCCGTCCCCCACCACCACCAGCCTGCTCCTGGGCTCCTTGGGAAGGAAGCGGGCGAAGGACTCCAGGGCCAGCAGGGGGTCCTTCTGAAGGTCCAGCCGTCCCACGAACCCTACCGCCCTCTCCCCCTCCTGGAGGCCGAGCCGGGCCCTGACCCCCGCCCGCTCCTCCGGGCTGGGAGGGCGGAGGTCCACACCGTTGGGGATGACCCGGAGGCGGGACTTGGGATAGCCCAGCCTGGCCAGGGCCTCTCCCTCCCAGGGCGAGACGGCGATGGTGAGGTCCGCCAGTCTGGCCAGGAGCCTCTCCGCTCCCCCGTAGGCGAGGCGCTCCAGGGGGGAGAGAAAGGGGGACAAGGTGACCACCCCGTGGGGGGTATAGAGGATGGGAATGCGCAGGAGAACTCCCAGGACCCGGGCGAGGGCTCCCCCCTTGGAGCTGTGCCCGTGCACCAGGCTGAAGGGCCCCTCCTTCCTTGCGTAGGCGAGGAGCTCCCTCAGGACCCCCAGGTCCGAGGGGTGGGGGGAGCGCCTGAGGGAAGGGAGGGGAAGAAGCTCCACCCCCGCCTCCCGCAGGGCGGGGAGCCCCTGGGCGAAGGGGGAGGAGAGCCTCCTCGTGCCGTAGGCCAGGTGGACCTCCACCCCCCTCGCCTTAAGCCCTAAGGCCAGGTCCGCAACGTGGCGCCCAGCCCCGCCCCCGGAGGCCTCGAGGAGAAGCAAAACCTTCATGGGTCAAACTGTACAATACGGGCATGTCCTCCTGGAAAGGCCCCCTCGGCCTCGTCAAGAAGGTTCACCGGGCCCTGAAGGGGGTTCCCTGGGCCAAGCGGGCCCTTTACGCCCTGGAAGGGGGAGTCCTCCGGGTCTTGGAAGGAGCCATAGGCTTCCGACCCCCCCACGGACTACCCCGCCTTCCGCCTCGCCCTGCTCCTCGGACGCTTTGAACCGGAAACCGTGGCCCACGTGCGCCAGGTCCTAAAGAAGGGGGATGTGGCCGTGGACGTGGGTGCCCACGTGGGCTACTACGCCCGCCTCTTTTCCGAACTCGTGGGCCCCGAGGGCCTGGTGGTGGCCGTGGAGCCCGACCCTCAGAACATGTCCTTTCTTCGGAGAAACCTCAGGGGAAGCCAGGTGCGCCTCTTTCCCGTGGCCGTGGGGAGGGAGGAGGGCGAGGCCGACCTTTACGCTCCCCTCCAACTCGGGTGGGAAGAGCCTGGGACGGGTTCCGGAAGGGCTTCCTCAGGGAAGGGTCGCCGTTCGCCCCCTCTCCGCCCTGCTGGCGGAGGCGGGGGTGGGCGAAAGGCGGGTGCGCCTCCTCAAACTGGATGTGGAAGGGGCGGAAAAGGATGCCCTGGAATCTCTGGGTCCTTGGGCTTCCCGGGTGGAGCAGGTGGTGTGCGAACTCAACGCTCGCACCCAGAGGGCCTTCGGTTACACCCCTTCGGGCCTCGTGGAACTCCTCTCCGAGATGGGCTATAGCACCTTCGCCCTCCTAGACCCCACGGGTGCCGAAGGGGAGCCTGCGCCCCTCCCCAGTCCCTTCCGCAAGAACTGGATGGGGAAGGAAGAGGTCCAGAGAGCGCTGGAAGCCCTAGAGCCCTGGCCCGAGGACCTGGTGGTGAACCTGGCAGCCCGAAGGGCCTAAAGCCAGCCTGAGCGCCCGGGAAGCCGCCGCTTGATCTCTCGCACCAGGCCCCAGGGAAGGAGGAGGAGGGCCAGGGTCTTGACTGCCCCCAGCCAGCTCTCCTTCAGCCTGGGGTCAAAGTTCTCCAGCTGAACCTTTAGCCGGGAAATGAGCTGGGCCCTCCTCCTTCGGAGGCTTATTCCCTTCGGGTTCACCTGGCACACCACCACCTCCTCCCCCAGGTTAGCTACCTGGTAGCGCTCCATGAGGCGGAAGAAGAACTCGTAGTCCTCCCCGGCGGGGTACCCTTCCCTGTAGAGGCCCACTTCCCTCAGGACCTGGGTGCGGATCATGACCGCCGGGTGGATGAAGACGTTCCGTCCCCGCATGGCCCTGCGGATGGCCCCGTCCTCTGTGGGGAAGGCCTCCTTGTGGGTCTCCCGCCCCTCTACGTCCACGAACCGCACCTGCCCTCCCACCAGGGCGCACCCGGGGTGCTCCTCCAGGAAGCGAAGCTGGGCGGAGAACCTCCCCGGCAGGGCCAGGTCCCCGGCATCCAGGCGGGCCACGTAGGGGTAGCCCCTCTCCAGGACGAATCGGAGGCCCTCGTTGAGGGCTCCCACGATCCCCCGGTTCCTCTCCAAACGCAGGAGGAAGGCCCGGTGCGGCGGGGGGACTTCTGGGGGGGGAAGTGGAGGGTCGCTCCCATCGTCCACCACCACTACGTCCAGAGGGACCTCGAGGGGCAGGCTCTCCAGGCTCCTCCGCAAGCCCTCGGGGTCGTTGTAGACCGGGATGAGGAGGGCGATCTTCCGCTCCACTACTCCCTCCTCCACGCTTCCTCGTAGACCTCCAAGACCCCCTGGACCCAGGCCTCGGCCCGGCCCTCCATCAGCCTCATCCCCTCTTCCCTGAGCCTTTCCCTCAGCCCCTCCTCCTCGAGGGCGAGGAGGGCCTGGGCCAACTCCTCTGGGTCCCCCGGAGGGTGGAGGAGGCCGTTTTCCCCGTGGCGGATGAGTTCCCGAAGTCCTCCAAGGTCCGAGGCCACCACGGGAGTGCCCAAGGCCATGGCCTCCTGGGCGGCGATGGAGGTGGCCTCCACCACGCCCCCCTCGGGGACGGAAGGAACCCCCACGGCCCAGGCCGCCTCCATGAGGGCCAGGACCATCCCTCGGGGCTGGCTCCCGAGGAGCCTGAGGCGCCCTTCCACCCCAAGCCTTCGGGCCCTCCTCTCCACCTCCGGGCGGAAAGGGCCGTCCCCCGCCACCCAGAAGGTGTAGGTCTTGGGCAGAAGGGGGAGGGCCTCGAGGGCCAGGTGGACCCCGGTGTTGGCCACGAGCCTCCTGGGGAAGAGGACGGGGCGGCCGCCCTCCTCCCGCTCCCGCCGGAGGGCCCGCACCAGGGGGGCTTCCCGGAAGGGGGCCAGGGCCTCCAGGAGCTCCTCCCGCTCCACGGCGTTGGGGATGTGGCGCACTTTCTCTCGCGGAATCCCCATTTCCTCCACAAGATAGCGGACGAGTTCTCCGCTCACGGCTATGACCCTCTTCGCTCTCCCATAGGCCCATGTTTCCAGCTCCCGCACCCAGCCCGCCAGGCCCCTATCCCCATAGTCCTGGAGGAACTCCCTGTGGGCGGAAGCGTGGGCGGTGGCCACCACGGGGAACCGCCCCTCCGCCACCGAGGCCCGGGCGGTGAAGGGGTCGTGGGCGTGGACCAGGAGGTCCCCCTCCAGCCCCCCGAGGAGCCTCCTGGCCATAGCCATCTTGGTCTCGATGGCGAGCTTCCTGGCCCGGGGAAGGTGGAACCCCGCCCTGGCCACCAGGAGGCCCTTCTGGAGGAAGCTCAGGTCGGGAAGGAACACCCCCCTCTCCAGGACCCCTTTCTGGGACAGCTTCCTGAGGAGGAGGTCCACGTGGCTCTGGACCCCTCCTATCCTCCGCCCGTAGCTGAGGACCATAACCCGCATGGCTTCACCCTACCATTCCACCCTACCAGGGGTACCGCTCCAGAAGGGAGGGCTCAAGGACCGGGAGGAAGGAACCCGGTGATGAGGTCAAGGTGGGGCAAATCCCCTCTTCCCTAGGACGGTGGTAGGAGGAAGGAGGGCAGGGATCGTGGCTCCAAACTGTGCGGTAGGGGATGAAGGGAGTCATAAGAAATCCTTCCGGAGCCTTCCCTCAAGTAAAAGCACACGCCTAGCCAAGCGCCTATCGGAAAGGCCGAGGCTTTAGCTCCCCCTGCTTAGAGGAAGGAAGCGGGAGGACTTCATATCAGGGTTCCCGTCTGCCTCCCATCCCGGTCCTCCCAGAAGTTCTTCTGGTTGAAAGCCCCGCCCAGGACCCCCGCCAGGACCAGAGCCAGGGTGAGCCCACGGAGCTCCCTTTCGCTCAGCCCTTCGGCGAGGCGCAGGGCCACGAGAGGAGTGGCGAAGGCAGCGAGTTCCAGGAGGCGGACCCCGGCGAACCCCGCCATGTAGGCCGCCCCCTGAAAGAGGGCCGTAGCTCCCCCCAGGAGGGCCACGGCCAAGAGCCTCTTCGGAAGGGGAATAGGGGTCAGGAGAAGCCCCCCCAGGACAAGCCCCACCATGAGGGTCCGGGAGGCCCCGGGGGCTTCGGGAGTGAGAACGGAAGGACCACCTTCCTCCCCGCCTGGTCCCAGGTAAAGGTGGACCTTTTCCACCAGGCGATCTCCCTCCAGGGCCAAAAGCGAGAGACCCAGAAGGGCCAGGAGCCCCAGGGCCAAAAGCCCCCTCTTCCCCCAGCGCCAGAACTCCCCCACGGCCAGGAGGCCCACGGCTACCAAGGCGGAGGTGTGGAAGAGGGGAGCCAGGGCCGCAAGTCCCAAGGCCGGAACTGGCCTCCCCCGCCTCATCTCCTGCCAGGCGAGGAGGAGAAGGGCCAGAGCGAGGCCCGCCCGCAGGGCGTTCATGCCGTAGGGGAAGAAGAACGCGGGAACGTAGAGGAGGAAAAAGAACCGCCTCTCCAGGGGATCGCTTCGCAAAAGGAAAAGGGCGAGGAGGAAGCCGAAAAGGACCCCCACGCCCCTGACCGCCCAAACGGGGGAGCCCGTGAGCCCCAGGAGCGAGCGGGCCAGGGCATCAAAGCCCGCTTCGAACCCTGTGGGGAGGCCCGTGCGGAAGGTGTGCCATAGGGCCACCTCGTAGACACCGTAGGTGTCCGTGCCGCTGTAGCGCAGGACCACGACGAGGACCAGGGGAGAAAAGAGAAGGAGGAGAAAACCCCTCCTCCTGGGAACCCGCTCCCAGAGGTAGAAAAGGACATACCCCCACAGGATTCCCGCTATATAGGTCAGGCCTAAAGGGTCTGTCACGGCTCACCTCCGCCAAAACACGGGGTGCATCCCCGCCCGGGCCAGGGCCACCCCCTGGAGCGCGGCCACGCTCCAGGCGCCTGCCAGCGCCGCCCACGCCGCCCCCAGGGCCCCGTGAGCGGGGGACAGGAGAAGGATGAGGAGGACCTGCAGCGTCCCCGCCAGGAAGAGGTTCAGGGTGTAGATGCGGTCCCGCCCCAAGCTCAGGAGCCCGAGCCCTCCCCACAGGGTGGCCAGGAAATGAGGGGGGAGTCCGAGGGCCATGATGGCCAGGACGGAAGCGGCTTCCCTGTAGGTCTCCCCGTAGACCAACTCCAGGAGGGCTCCAGAGGACAGGGCCAGGAGGAGTCCGAGGGTCGCTCCCAGTCCCCCGAAGAGAATCAGGCTCTTCCGCCCAAGGGCGCGGAGTCCCTCGCTCCCCGGAGGGGACCCCGTGAACCTGGGGTAGAGGGCCCGGAAGAGGGGGTGGACCAGGGCGAGAGCGGTGAGGGCGATCTTCTCCGCCGCCGCGTAGCGCCCCACCTCGGCCGGGGGGGCGAAGAGCCCCAGGAAAAAAGGGTTCCCTCCTGTGAGCAGAACGCCCCCCGCCTGGGAGAGAAAGAGCCACCATCCCCAGCGCAGGGCTTCCCAGGCCCGTGACATCTTGGGGAAGCGGGGTCTTAGGCGCAGGTGGAGAAGAACTCCAAGGAGGCCGACCCCGGAAGCCAGAAAGGCGCTAGCTCCGATGGCTAGCCCAGCCAGGCGCAGGTCCTCCGGACCTCCCACCAGAAAGAACAGGAGGAGAAGGGTGAGGAGGCGCTGGGCCAGCTCCACCCCCTGCCCCAGGAGGGGCCGCCCCGTCCCCAGGAGGAGCCAGTACGGGCTCAGGGCCTGCCCCAAGAGGAGACCGGACAGGGGGAGAAGCGCTTCCCTGGCCTCCTTTGGGAGGGGCCAGGAAACGAAGGGCAAGAGGGCCACGCTCAGGGCCAGGAGGACCCCCCGCGTGAGAAGGACCTCCGCCACCAGGGCCGACAGTTTCCCGGTGCCCTTCCTTCGGGAGGCTTCCCGGGAGGCCGAGAGGTCCAGGCCGTAGTTCACCAAGTAGGCCATGTAGTTCAAAAGACCCTGGGCGAAGGCCAGGGTTCCGTAAGCCTCGGGACCCAAGCGGCGGGCCAGAAGGGCGATGGTGGCGACCCCCAGAAGGTTTCCCAAGCCCTGCATAAGGTAGAGCCCGCCCGCTTCCCTCAGGACCGCCCTCCTCACCACGCCCCCCTTTTTCCCAAGACCGCAAGGATCGTCCTCCCCAGGATGTAGAGGTCCAGCCAGGGCGACCAGTTCTGCACGTAGTAGCGGTCAAGGGCCACACGCCTCTCGTAGGTGAGGTGGTTGCGGCCGGAAACCTGCCAGAGCCCGGTGAGCCCCGGGCGCACCCGGAGGTAGAGCTCCAGCGATTCTCCGTACTTGGCCAGTTCCTCTTCGGTCACAGGCCTAGGCCCTACCAGGCTCATCTCCCCTTTAAGGACGTTCAGGACCTGGGGGAGCTCGTCTATGGACCACCTCCTGAGGAAGCGCCCCACACGGGTCACCCGGGGGTCCTCCCTGAGCTTGCGTTCCTTCTGCCAGAGCTCCCGGGCCTCGAGGTTGGCGGCCAGGTAAGTTTCCAGCGCCTCCTCTGCGTTGGGGCGCATGGTGCGGAACTTGAGAACGTGGAAGCGCCTCCCCCCCTGGCCTACCCTGAGGTGGCGGTAGAAGGGGCCTCCCCGGTCCTCGAGATAGATGGCTAAGGCCACGGGGGGTAGGAGGAGGAGGAAGAGCAGGAGAAGAGGGCCACCGAAGGCGAGGTCCATGGCCCGCTTCAGGAAGAGGTTGGCCGGGAGAAGGAGGTTCTGGCGCAGTTCCAGGGCGAAGAGGCCTCCTAGATCCCGCACCTCGGCCCAGAGGAGGCCGTGCTCCTGCGGGGGGACCATGAGCATTCTGGGGAAGCGCCTCAGGAGGTGGAGGGCCTCTTCTCCTTCCAGCCTTCCCCACACCAGAAGGGCGTGGGCCTCTTCTGGGGACGCGACGGGCTTGAAGCCCAGGACCGGAGCCGAAAGGAGAAGGCGCCCCAAGGCTTCCTTCCCTTCCCCTACCAGGTACACCCCCCCACCCCACCAGGGCCTTCTGGCCGCCAGGTGGCGGAGGAGGGCCCGAAGGAGGGGCAGGAGGAGGAGGGCGAGGAGGAAGGCCAGGAGGAAGGAGAAGCGGGAGTACAGGGGACCGCTTTTGGAGAGGAAGGCCCCGGATGCGAGGAGGAGAAAGCCCAGCGTGGTGGCCTTGGAGAGGCGCTGGAGTTCCATGGCGGGGTGAAGGCCCAAGGCGGGGTAGAGGCCGAAGGCCAGGTAGAGGGCGGGGAAGAGGAGGAGGGCGGGAAGGAGGCGGAGGTAGAGGAGGGGGTCTATGGTGCCCCCGGTGAGGGCCCTGAGGAAAAGGGCACCCCCCCAGGCCAAGAGGAGGGCTAGGAGGTCGGTGAGGAGCAGAGCCATGGCTGTGAGCGTGGGGGAGGGGCGGGATGCGATACCTGGGACGTCTGTGCGCAGGCTTCTCATATCATGGTTCTATGATACTCCGGTACCTCTGGCCGGTCTTTGCCTTCTTGTATCCGTTTGCGGTCCTTCCGTCGGCGCCGCACCGCCACGATGTGGTCTTGCTGAAGGTGGGCTTCGTCCTCCTGTTTTTTCTCCTTGGGGCCTTCTTGGAGATGCTGGCCCACCCCAAGGTTCGGCTGGGCCACCTCCTCGGGCTTCCCCGTCGCATCCAGGAACAGCCAGCCTTGGGCCTTCTCCTGGTCCTGGCCTTGGTCATGGTTCTTTCTGCCTTCCTCTCCCCTGAGCGGGAGGTGGCCCTCATAAGAAATCCTTCCGGAGCCTTCCCTCAAGTAAAAGCACGCGCCTAGCCAAGCGCCTATCGGAAAGGCCGAGGCTTTAGCTCCCCCTGCTTAGAGGAAGGAAGCAGGAGGACTTCATATGACGGTCCTCGGCCTCCATAGCTTCCGCGCCCACAACGGTTTTCTGGAGGTGGCCCTGAAGTGGGGGCTCTTGGGCCTGGCCCTCTACCTGTCCCTTCTCCTCCTGGCCTTGAGGGGGCTTCCGGACCTGAACCCGGGGGCCACAGGGCTTTTAGCCCTCCACGCCTTTTTCCTCTTCTGGTTCGCCATACCGGAGGGGGAAGGGGCCATGTGGGCCCTATGGGGGGCGGCCCTGGGGGCGGGGTCAAGGGCCAAGTTCCTGCCAAAGCCGTCTGAGGGCCGGCGACCCGGGGAAGTGGCGGAGCCCGGTTTCCAGGGCGAGTAGGGTTTCCTCCTTATTGCCCAAGGCCCGGGCGGCCTCGGCCCAAGCTTGGTAAAAGCTCTCCCGCGCATAGGGGAAGTGCCGGGCAAGCTCCCGGGCCAGTTGGAGCCGGGCCATGGGGTCTTTCTCATGGCGGAGGGCTAGGACAAAAGGCCAGGGGGAGAGGGGATACCTCTTCTGGGCTTCCCGAAGCAAGGTGGACCTCCCCTCTGGGCTGGTCTTGGCCAGGGCCTGGGCGACATGGGGAGGGAAGTAGAGGCGGCGGTGGGCACAGGCCGCTCCCTGGCAGGGCCAGAACCAGTAGAGGAGGAGGGTTAGGGCCAGGAGTCCTCCTCCTATCCCCGCCCATCGGGGGGTGGGAGAGGAGCCGAGGGTCCCCAGGGCCAGGAAGGCCAGGGTTAAGTAACCTGGATAGAAGCCGCTGACGTCAAAAAGCATGGGGGCCCACAAGCCGAAGACGGCCAGGGCCCAGGGCCAGTCCCGACCCCAGAAGCCCCGCACCGCGGGCCAGAGGAGAAGAAGAAGCAGGGCGAGCCTCGGGAAGCCTCCCGTGGCTAGGGTCTCCAGGAGGTAGTTATGAGGGCTTCGGGACCAAACCCCGTCAAGGCCAGGGTAGTCCATGTAGGCCTCAAAGACCTGGCTGTAGCTGCCGTTGCCGGTGCCCAGGGGGTGGTCCAGGGCTATGCGAAGGGCCAGGCGCCACATGAGGAGGCGAGCCTTCGCGTTGCCGATGGAGGGGATCCCTTCTCCCTCTCCTTGGGCGGTTTGGGCCTGGGCTTCGGCTTGAGTGAGGCCAGCCTTGAAGGCCAGGGCGTTTAGGACCGCGTTCCCCGGCACCAGGGCCTCCAGGAAGGCTACGCCGGTCCCCAGGGCCAGTAAGAGGAGGAGCGCCCTTAGGAGGCCTAGGCCCTCCCGGGCCATGCGGAAGGCCAGGAGGGGCAGGAGGAGGAGAAGGGGGAGGTAGACTGCCCGTGCCCCGGAGATGAGGGCGGCGTAGAGAGCCAGGGTGGCGAGGAGGAAAGAGGCCAGGGGGTAGGCATCCCGGCGGGCCACCCGGGCCAGGAAGAGGGGCAGAGCTCCAAGGGCCAGGGCCCCCAGCAGGTAGTGGTGGGAGCCCGAAACGTAGGTCACCAGCCCTGTCTGCCATAGGGCGAGGGCGGTGTAAAGGCCATCCAGGAGAAGGAGGGCCAACAGGAGGAGGAAGCCCGTGCGCCAGCGGCCCGCGGCCAGGGCCACAAGCGGCCAGATTTCCCAGAGAGCCGCTACCAGGGTGTGGCCCGGGGCCAGACTCCAAAGGAGGGTGAGGATGCCAAAGCCCCACCAAGCCCAGGCGGTCAGCGATGGTCCAAAGCCGAAAAGACCCAGAAAGACCAGGAGCCCGGCCCCTAGCCCAGCCCAAAAGAGGGGAGGCTCCTGGAAGAGGTGGTAAGGCTCTCGCCAGAGGTAAAAAAGCCCCACCAGGGTGAGGCTGAAGGCCAGGCTGATCCTGGTGGGAAAGGGCCAAGCGTACATTTAGCCCGATTATAGGCCGGGCTAGGGCAGGGTGAAGCTCCGGCCGGAGCGGCTTCGCACCTCCACCCGGAAGAACTGCCCCGTCCAGGTGACCTGGCAGGAGGCCACCCCCGGCCCTGGGTCCGGGACGCTGTAGCTTCCCGCCGTGAAGCCGTCCGTGCAGTCCCCCTCCACCGGGGCCGCCCTCTGGTTCTCGCTGAGGTGGGCCCA
>Ga0187840_10000100_pt1 | contig 10898 bp, 8 predicted proteins | sample OCT_B_HostDNA_FD_136652 | JGI IMG/M metagenome (GOLD analysis project Ga0187840, IMG submission 136652) | Extremophilic microbial mat communities from Yellowstone National Park, Wyoming, USA - OCT_B_HostDNA | ecosystem: Environmental > Aquatic > Thermal springs > Hot (42-90C) | place: USA...
AAAGGTGGATATATTGATATATTTGTCAGCTACCTTAAAAGAGAAAAAGCGCTACCACGCTATATCTCAGTTAATAAAATAAAAAAGCTAGCAGAACTTGCAATCAATGGTTCTCCTTTAACTAAAGAGGAAAAAGAAAAAATTGAAATGCTTCTTGAATGTTATGAATTTGTGTCTTCATCAGAAAATTGGGATGAATTTTGTAATAAATTTTCGACATATGTTGAAAAGATGTAGAAAAGTTAATTATTTTATTAATGAATAAATAAAACATAAATATTTTTTTAATATTATTAATTTATGAATTTTAATAACTTTATAAATGAACTACGTTCGATGGGATTTTCCGAAGAAATAATTAACGAAATTAAAGAAAGTCTAGCGGACTTATATATTGCATCTCGGATTCCATATGGATTTGTTAGAAAGCATACCTACATAAGTTATACAGAAAAAGATATTGAGAGAACAAAGTACTGGACTTACAGTGAAATGACTGAAAAGATCCTTTCTCAATATGAATTCACAGACAGTAGTTCAAAGTATACTATTTACTCTGAAGACATAAATTGGTTCTTCATTGCATTAACTGAAAAGGGGTTACCTATTGCTAAAGAAGCTTTTGCATACCACCTCCAAAATAATTTAAGTTTCGTTAATGAATTAACCGAAAAGTATAAACATATATTACCTATCCTCTCCCTTGGAGCATCTTACGATAACTTAATAAATAGATATTATTTCTGGTATAATTATAAAACTAAAATAATAGATTTTCATCATGAAGATGTAATAAAAGCTAAAATTGGTTGGACGCCCGAACTTCCACTTAAACAACGAACAATCCATACCGGTAAGGAATTGTGGGAAAAGTTAAAAGATGAATACATTAAGGAAAAGTTTGATATTGTTTCTTTGACATTTCAAAGTATTGCATCAACTAAAGTTGTAACTGATATTATTAATGAATTCTTTGATCAATTGTATAGAAAAAGATTGGTACTCTTAATGCCAGACTTTAATACAAGAAGGGTCTCGGATGAAGAACGTTGGCTTTTAACTGAAGAATTACTGAATATCTTTAAAGAGAGAATGAAAGAAAAAATAAGTGAGACTCGATTAGAAAAAATCAAAGCAATCGTAAAGGACTACATAACTATTCTCTTGCTTTATCTTGAAGGTCAAGGTTTAACGAAAGGTCAGATTTCAAGCACAATAAATGTGATTGTAAATGAAAATAAAGACCTAAACTTATCCCATTATGAATTGGAAGATAAATTTTATAAAATGGTAAATGAAGTTAGTTCTATAACCGGTTGTATATCTAAGTTCAATGAGGCTGGCGGCCCTGAAAGCAAACCATTTATCGTGTTTAATTATAACGATTTGGATAAGGTAATAAAAAACTACATAGAAGACCTTAGTTCAAAAGCAATATCCTCATTTATAAGTTAAGATAAAAAATATGGATGTCGAGAAAGTAAAAATTAAAGAAGAAAAAGGACGAGGAACACGTGGAGGGCCCTATTTTTACGTAGTTGAAGGAAATACACTTGTTCATATAAGCGAGCATGCTATTAGAACGTATGGATATGAAGATAAAGTAGTTTATGAAGTTCCTAAAAGCAAAGTAACAGGAAAAATATTATATTGTTTTAATTTTTCAAGAAGTGGTGGAGATCTCCTAGGTAAATGCAGAATAGAAGATTTTGAAGACAAACGGCCAAAGAAGTTCGAATATTATGAATCACTTAATAAGAGTATTGGCGAAATACGTAATTTAAGATTTCAAGTTAGGAGCCATAAATTAATGTATCTCTTGACCCAATTCGAAGAAGTATTTATTCCTATAATATACGAGGTTAAAGAATATGAAAAAGCATTAAACTTTGATATTTCATTTATGGGACATCAAGCACGTTTGGAAGATGCATTCAAAAGTCCAGATGTTTACTATTTTACATTCATGAGCTTGCCAAAAGATGAAAGTAGAATTAGAAGTTTAAAGGTTACACGAAGATGGATATATCAAATTTGGGTACTTAAATTGTTATGCAACGCTCTTCGAGTATCCAAATTTAAGGGACATGAGTATGAAGGAAAACCATATTGGTGGATCGAACAGGGTTCAGAATTTAGCACTGCTATTGGAGAAACTCCTTACGGATATATAACTTTTTGGCTTGAATTTCAATTAAGTAAATATGCACATATGCTAGGCATGTTTACAGGAAAGCATGAACCAACAAGACCTGATATTGTAGCAGTCAGAGGTTATTTTAAATTGACAGAAGAGTTTATTAATTTAAAGAAACCTATTGACTTAATCATAGAATGTAAAGAAGATCCATTCGATGAATGGAAGAAGGATATTAATTCGCAAATTATTCCATATCAAGAGAGGTTTAAACCTAAAAATTTCATAGTCGTATCACTAGAGCATATTCCCGATAATACAAAGAAAAACTTAGAAAGCAGAGGAATAAAAGTCATTGATAAATTAAAGCCTCATGGTGAAAGTATAAAAACGTTTTACGAGCTCATCGAAAAATTACAAATTAATAGAAGTTAGTTTAATTAGAATCTCACACAATTTAAATAAACTAAGTTCTAGTGTAAATTGATTTCATATTCTTGGACATTTATTTAATAGCCTAGGGTGTTTTTATAGGTACACCTATCATGGTTAAGTATGCTAGAGTATCAGCCATTTTTAGTGGTAAGGGAAGCTTAGATAATCCGTCTATACCATTCCAGAAGTTAAGTCTACAAAGGTAAAGGTACTCTTTAGCTATATCATTAATACTCTTATTAGAGCTATATTTACTTTTATACCTCTCTATAATTATTGGCTTCACAGCTCCAGCTCTACCTGCTTCTACTGAAGAAGATATGATTAGTGCTCTTTCAACATCTTCTATTCCAGCTCTACGAATGCCCCAAATACTTGTCCAAATTCCTCTCTCTGGATTAATAATTTTTGTAGCCGTTTTCTTAAAGAGTCTGAGATTGTGCCTTTTAACTACTCCAATGAAATCGATGAAGTTAAAGTCAAGTTCTATACCCACGTTCTCAAAAGCTCTAATTACGTTCTCATACTCATCATAACTTCTTATAGGACCATCTTTTAATAACACAATTCTATTTATTCTGATTAGCAAATCGGTTTTAACTTTAAGCAGTTCCAATAGCGTGTTGCTAATGTCTTCATATGTTAATCTTTCTCCGCTTATCATTATGGTCTTAGCGTTAAGCATGGAGCCAAAAAAGTCGTAAAGTACAAAGATTGCTCCAGCACTTCTTTCATCTCTTTTTCTAGATACGTCAAATCCGATATAGATACTTTCTCCAACACCATCAGCAGGTTGGGCTAATTTCCAAGCGATGTCAGATGGTATTTTCCCTTCATAGATAGAACTCTGTATATTGAACTCCACATAGATAGATAGTAAGATATTGAAGAGTGTAGAAATTAATTCACCGACCTTCTTCTCTTTTATTACTTCACTTCTTTTAATAATTTGTTTAAATTCCGCTTCAAGATTTTTAGACTCCTTAAGACCTAATTCTTTAGCTATTTTAAGAATCTTACTAATAGTTTTGAGTTCGATAACTCTCGCATGGAAATTCTTTTGAGAACATATTCTCTTAGAATGCTCGTAAAATCTGTTATACTTAATGATCGGTACAATAACATCCGTATTAGGCTTCGCTATTATTATTAAATCATTTAATTTCTCTATGAATTCCATATCTGATTTTCTAGAATCTTTAAAATCTTCATATAATACAGAAATTACATTGTTTATTTCACCCAAATTATATTCTTTAAACCCTATTTTTACTAATGATTCAATTAGGTTTTCATCGTTCATTAATTCCTTAGGTAATAACAGGTAAATATTCTTAATATTTATAATTCCTCTCAGTAGTTTAGCACCATCTCTTTGTATAGCTACTATAGGTGAATGTGATGTAATTTTATTATGATACAGTAGCTTTATTTGATTAATTGGATCAATATAACCATGTGAACCAGCCTGGTATTTCATAAATTCTATGCCGAATAGTTTAAAATTTGCTGATATCTCCTCTAGTATTTTATCAATATGGTTATATCTCTCCTGAAGTTCAGTTCTCATATCATAGATGATTCTTACTTGTGATGGTGGATAAACAAGCTCCTCTTCACTTTTTCCCGAAATCTGTGGCATCTTGACTTTGACCACAGGATTTTCCTGAGTATTCAACTTTATGTTCTTCTTTTTAGTATAATAATCATACAGACTGATTTTTTCACCCTCCCACCCAACATAATATTCTGAGACGCTACTTGGTATAAAATCTACTATTAGTCCCCATACAAAACTTTGACCATATGGAATTAAAGCTCTTTTACCTATGAGTTCATGTAAATTCATCCTAGAGATTTTCTTATCAATAATTAAATCCCATACCGATGGTGAGATTTTACGTATATCTACACTTATATAAGCGTAGAAATCCTTTGGATCCAAGTCTATATCTGGGCAGACAATAATATCTCCATCCTTCCAGCATGATGATCTGCTTATAGGTTTTCTATTAGTTTTTTGAAGAAAGTTGCGAAATGCTAATTTTATATATGAATCTAATAGGTAATACTTGCTTATTTTATCTGAGATCATTTTTGACAGTTGAATTGAAGTTAAATATTCAAATTTCTCAAATTCAAAACCTTTTAACTCATTTTGGATTCTATCTATAATGTTTCTTATCATCGATACAATGATTAATTTTACATATTTATCAACAGGCCTTTCAATCAGACCTATGAAAGATGTATCAGTGACATACTTAGATAATATATAACGTAATTTCCCACGTAGCATATCATAAAACTGTTTATCAAAAAGGAGTGATGCTCCGACGAGATCTTTATTTTTTAAGTATTCTATGACAACATCTAAAGGTTTACTGGATATCAACGCATTTAATATTAATTCTGATTTTTCTGCCATAAGCTCGCTTTACTTTCTCATTAAGAAAACTTCTTTAAAAAGTTATCTCCTAATAATCTCAAATCTTATTTAATTTTGACTCCTCATCAATTGAAAACTTTACAATTTTAGACAAGTCCATTTTCGTATTAAAAATAAAGTTGATATAAAGTAATCATTTATTATCTTATCATAAACATCATATATTTTATTAAACTCTATTCTTGCATAGACCATCTTTTTTAAAATTAAGGATTAAAAATGATAGGCAAGATGATAAGTAGCTCATCTATACTAATTACACTCTACCTTTTTAAATTTAGCTTATTAAACTAGGCTCCTTTGAATCTCAGATCCAAGGCTTTTATTGACAACTTTCTTATAATATTCTTTAAGTTCTTTTAGGAACTCCTTTAGTGTTAATAGAGTTATTTTTCCATCCTTCTCAGCAGGTACCATTACTTCTATCTTTTTCTTATACTTCATTATAAGCGCTTTTCTTACTTCTATTACTTTTTTCAGATAAATTAAAAGTGGTAACGGTCTGAACACAACCCATATTTCATCAGCATTATTATGATATTTATCTACAACATCAATCATCTCAATTGGTGGAATTATAGGATTTCCATCACTTCCCACGCTTGTCTTAACGTCTATTATTACATTTGACCACCTAATATCTGGCCTCTTACCATTTAACTCTTCCTCTATATGAATATCTTCAAGCTTAGCATTCTTTTCCTTAACGAGGTAAAGAATTGCTAAATTTTCTAGTTTCTTATGCTCGTCTCCACCTTGAACATTGAAAATTTTTAGTAATAGCTCAGGATTCTTAGCTTCCATTACAATATCTTCTAATTCTTTTGTTGCCCTCCTAAGAAGGTTATAAAACGAATTTTTATAATTACCTAAAGAACCATAACCGGGCCAATTTTTGAAAGTCAAACCCGAAGCTCCGTAAGCCATGGTTTCGATGATATTTTTACTTGCTTTAAAAGTTGTTTTAACACCTTCTATGTTAATGTCAGAATCAACAAGTACCAAATTAGCCTTTCCTCCTATGAAGTGAAATAATTTATTATACAAACAAGAAGGCATTAAGATGACACACGAAGTGCCTATTATTCCTTTAATTGTGCTCTGTATTGTATTTACGATTTCTTCTTTAATTTCTTTATCTTCGTCTTTATCTTTTTCTTTTATACATAATTCATTTCCCAAAACAAATAGTTTTGTCATTGTTCCAATTTGCTTTATGTACTGTTCAAGCTGTTCAAACTGTTTTATCACTACTACGTTCGGTAAAGATAACCCATGATTCTTCAATATCTCATTCGCTATTGCTTGCAAGGAGTCTTCTACCCCTGCCTTATTTTCATCATAAACTATTATAATTGAGTCGTTCGGTGTTATATAACTAAAAGGTCCTATTCCCTTGTCGATCTCTTCAATTACATCATTATATTCTTTAAGTTCATCGTTCGGCTCTTTAACTTCGCTAGTTGGTTCCTTATGCGATACATCAACGATTGTTTCAGTGTTTAACGATGTAAAGATAACATTAGGCTTTTTAGGAAAAGGTAGTCTTGGCCATATTTTTTTAGTTGAATAATATAATGAAGTGATATCAACTCCAGTTAGATCAAGTTTTTGTGTAGAAACAGTAGGTATTTTATTAAACACAAGTTTAGGCAAATACTTTTTAATAGCTGGAATAATATCAAGATTGCTACTTAAATCTAAGTTTTTAACTGAAATGGTTGGAGGTTTAACCAAATTTAATCTGATTCCTCTAAAGCCAGCTTTGGTAATTTCTGGTAAAGAAGTTTTAACATCTAGCGCGGACAAGCTTACCTCTGGTGGTTTTTTAAAAATTGGTTTAGGCATCATTTCCTTAGTCTTTCCTTTACCGCTCTCATCACCTTTAGGTCTGCTTTCTGTAACTTCCTGAGATTGAAAACCAACATTTATATCTAGATTTTTACTTTGGCTTTTTACTTCTATTTCCTCATATTCTACCGAATTGGCAGGTTTTTTCTTTAAACCTACTTGTTCGCTCATTCTACCTCACTTACCATATGGGCCTTAAAGGTTCAATTTCTATTCTCTCCAGTTCTATTTTTTCAATTTTTAAATCAATAAGCAATCTATATGATAGCTCCTCCAGCGCATCTACTAAATTTTTATTACCAAAATGGGTACCTCTTCTATATAACGATACAGTATAATTTAATATTTCATATTTAGTAAAGTAGCTATCTGAATAATTATTTATATCTATATTGCAATTCTTAAGAAATGATCTATAGTCATCAACTATATTTCGAGTGATTTGAATTATATCCTCAAATTTGTATTTTTCCATATCTTTTAGCATATTGTAAACTTCCATATCTAATTTTGATATTTCGTAACCTATGCTATTCGCTCTAAACCCATATATTTTGTAGTCCTGATTTTGATTGTTAAAGTAGTCAATTATTAATTCCACACCGAATAGAGAAAATAAATTTTTTCTTACTTCATCATCTTTGAGTTTACTGTAAGCTTCCAAGAATGCTTTATAAATGTTTCCTCTTAAGCTAATGATAAAGAATGTCTTTGGATTATACACTGCAGAGAAGTTAAGTGCAGACTGGAAGAATTCTTTAAGCGAATTAATTACACCCTCAGGATCATTTAAATTAACTTTATCATAACTTTTGTCTATCAAGCTAAATCGAGATTTAAGAGTATCGATGATCTTTTCAACACGCATCTTTATGCTACTTACATATGAATAGAAAGGTGAGCGTGTTATCTCACTGTTAAATTTTACAAATGTTTCGCCTTTCAAGTTTGCCAATTTTTTCGTTATATATTCATTATAATTTATTGATAAACCAAAGACGTCTCTGTAAAACTTAGCACTTGAATTCCTCGTAAACACAATTTGTTTTGTGTTCGGATCAAAACTTATTCCTCCTAACAGAATTCTTTTTGTACTTTCATCTAATTTTTCAAAATCTATTCCTTTAAGTTGTGCAGCCTGGTCAAATAAATCTAAAACTGTAGATGATTTCTTGTATAAGTCAACTATTTCATTTTTAACATATTCTTCCCAAGTTTTTAGATCGGCATAAGGAATATCTAATAAATCAATTTCTGCCATATGCTATTATGGAATTAACAAAATAAAATTTTTAAAATAATTATTATACAGTAAATTTATTAACAATCAACGATATCATTAATATAGAAGTATGGTGTGTTTTCGCTTCAAAACAGAAGAAGAACTTCTAAAGGAAGTTTATCGTTCGTTGAAGGGCAAGTGGGTATATCCAAGAGTTACAGATATCGATGGAAATAAAATATGGCCCGACATCGACATATTGCAAATTAATGAAGATCGGACTCGAGTAATAGGTTATGAAATAAAACTAATGAAGCCAAGTAATAAAAGCGCAAGCTTAAACTATGAGGACTTCTATACTGGAATAGGTCAAGCACTTTTGTATTTGAAAAACGGTGTTTATCGTGCATATCTTGTTTTAGGTTTCCATGAAAATACTAATGATTACCAAATTAATGAATTTTTAAATTGGCTTTCAAAGAAAAAAGAGCTATTAAAAAGCATTGTTGGAAGTCATATTTCCATCGGGACTTATCTAGAATATCGAGGTAGCATCTCTTCAATAATTGAAGCTGAATCCGATTTTTCTACATCTGATGAAGAAGTTAAGCTTCTTTCAAATAAACTATTAAAAGGAAAATTTAGTTTCAATCAAAAATTGTTCTGGTATAGATATTAAGAAATTCTAAGAAATTACTAATAACATATTTAATTTAAGTTTACTTAGAAATTATCAAAAATTAAAAAATCATACTATTAACATGGAAACAAATATGAAAAAACCAAAGAATAAATGTATAAAAACTCATGTAACATTTATTAACTTTTAAATATTTTAAATAATATGAATTCTGGAAAAGTATTTGATGATTTAATTAATGAAGCTAAGCAGACTGTATGGATGGCTACAACTTTGATTAACAATCATGATGCGAATCTGCTTCTTAATGCTCTGAAGAGAGGTGCTGAGGTTAAAGTGCTTGCAACAAATCAAGCCGATCTTAACATTCTTAAAAAATTGGTTAAGAGAGGTGCCAAGGTTAAAGTATATGCGGATAACCTGCCTTATAAATTATGTATAGCAGATGGAAAGGTAAAAGTCTTAAAAGAAGATGTTTTACATGAGGTTGATGTAGCAGAAGCAGTTAAAATTTTCAAAAAACTCTGGATTAGCTCAAAGAGTACAATCTTTAAACTCGCATCTAAGGATAAACAGCTAGAGAAAATTTACTTCAAATTAACAAAGTCAATTGTAAATGGAAAGGAAGAAATCAGATTCCTGATACCAAAAAATAAATTTGAAATAAAGATCGTGAATCCAAGAAATCCCCCTATTCTTATGACTATAACTCATGGTTCTAAAACGCTAACAACAAGATCCGCATATATAGGAGCTTTAACTAAAAGAGGTGTATGGATTTATAACATAGAAAAGAATGAGTGGAAAGGCGAATCTTTATACTATCCTCTTTCTTACGAGATATTCAGGAGAATAAGAGTTTATTTATCTCCATATGCAGGGTATGAAGAGGTTATAGATAGTTTAGCCAAACATAATGAACTTGTCGAAAGATTCCTTGATACGGTGATTGTATATCTTGGAACAGAACCAACTGCTAAAGTAATTGGAGATAAAATCGCTGAAGATTTAAAGTCAAAAATATATAAAATGGCAATTGAACAGGGTCTCATAACTCAGAATCATTCTTTAAAGATTGAAAGGGTAAGCATTATAATTCCTGCTTATTCACATATAAATATTATAAACAGAGAATGCAGAATTTATTCAAGCATAAGCATTACTTTTTCAATCGAGCCTCCATTACTTACTAAAAAAGATGATCCGAGATATAGTAATTATAGCAATATTGTAACAGAGATTCTTGAAAAAATCATTAAAGATTTGCAATTTGAGACATATAAAAAAGAATACGAATCACACATAAACAATACAATAGGAGAGGTTAAAAGATTTTTGAAAAGGCATGGATTAGAAAAGTTGGCCATCCCAGTTGAATTAAGCATATATGTAAACCTAGGAAAGTATGTGGGACAAAATATTCAAGTAAGATTTCCAAGAGAATTATCTAATGAAATATCACTATTTACTCTTGAATATAAGATCATATAGTTAACAATGATTATTTTTTAATAGACTTTATTATGATTAAACATGGCTACAAAATTAATTGAGGATTAATTTCAATAGAAAAAATATAAATTAAATACGTTAAATAAAAATAAATGTCAAATTATCAAGATAAACTTGATAATTTAATTCAAAAACTTAAGCAAAATATGAATCGTTTGTTGGCCACCCAAGAAGTTCCGTTAGCAAAAGCGTCTCCGTCAAAATCGCCTGGCGTTTACATGATTTTCTTCGATGGAGAATTGCAATACATAGGTTCTTCAGAAGATATTAAGAGAAGAATAAAAACAAACTTACTAAGCGGCGACAGGGAATCGCATACCTTAATTAACAAGTTATGTACTTTGAAAAATTGGAATATGGATGAAGTTCGCAACTTTTTAAAAACAGCTGCAACAATTAAGTTCATTGATACCGAAACAGAAGATGACGCCAAGATATTAGAGCATGTTCTTGTTGCTATTCATCATCCTTATTATAATGCACCATTAAAGAAATTAAAGAAACAAATGGCTCCTCTTTAAAATTTTCCTTTTTTATCAAAAATCATTAAAGTTAGTTTACATTATTTTGAATTAAATAAATTAAATAACTTCTAAACTTTTGCTTCTTCAATCAAAATTCATCTTCATTATTTCATCGTAATTATTATAAA
>Ga0187840_10000104_pt1 | contig 10644 bp, 12 predicted proteins | sample OCT_B_HostDNA_FD_136652 | JGI IMG/M metagenome (GOLD analysis project Ga0187840, IMG submission 136652) | Extremophilic microbial mat communities from Yellowstone National Park, Wyoming, USA - OCT_B_HostDNA | ecosystem: Environmental > Aquatic > Thermal springs > Hot (42-90C) | place: USA...
TCCTAGGATCATAGAATATAGTTCCTCGTCGGGCTTTGAGCATTGGCCCCGTTGACTCTATACCCAGTCTCCTAAGAAGATCATTGATATATGTGAGTAGTCTTAGGTGGGTTTTGTAGATACTTATGTACCCTCTGGTTAGCACATCCTTCAGAGTCCGCGAAGTCCATGAGGAATGCTGCCACGCACCTCTCGCAGTGCTCAATATATTTCTTCAGTCTATCAAGGTCTACTGGCTTTCTGAGTAGCTCGTAGAGCGTCTTAGACTCAGCCTCGACGACATATTTCCCCACATCATCCCTAAATCTCGACCTAATTTGTCTCCTTCCCAGAACCTTTGCAAGACACCTGCCGAACCCCTCTACAAACTCCCCATCCCCAGCCTTAAGACCTATCCTTACGTCATTGTAGTCTTTGCGGAAGTGGCTTTTCTTCCCAACATATCCATCGCCAACCTTCACACCTATCACGTACGCTAACTCCTCAGAGGGCTTCAATAGTTCTAGCGAGGGTATCCTTCTTCCGTTGTATGGGCTATGTATCCCACGCAACCAGTATCTTATATGAGACTTGAAAAGTCTGGCTCCACATCTTCGCTAGACATCCCCGATGATCCCTCTATATGTCAGCCCGCCTCTCCGAAGGGCAACAACATCATTGTACAGCTTTATTCTAAGCTCTCGTGGCAGGTATCTACCCACTCACTACACCCCCTCATTCTGTGTCTTTATCTCATATGGCCTCGCAACTATGTTGAACCTCTCTACCTGCTCCCTCTCTAGGACTGTCGAGTTGAGTGGTGGTAGGTGGTAGATTCTCGGCGGCGTTTCTCCAGCAGTGGCCTCGTATATTAGCCAGCTCAGCGTCTCGATGGAGGGTATCATCCATGTCTTCAGCCTTCCATCCCACTCGTTCTGAACAATAATGATTCCGTCAGGTGTCGGAGTGATGTTCAGAACCCTCTCTACGGGGTATCTAAAGACCTCTAGGAACCTCTCGGATAGCTCTCGCCACGCCTCGGCGACGAATCTCTGCATGATTAGGAAGGACTTGTAGTGTCGCGTGCTTTCGTCTGCCCCATAGTCCCTGAAGGCACTGTAATATCCCTCATACCTCCTTAGCTCCTCACCGCTAAGCCTCGCCCTCAGATAAGCCATAGCCCTCTTGTTAGCCCTCACAGGAACGATGCTGATGGTTATGGCTTAATTATACAGTGTTGTGAAGATGGCTGGAAAGCTCTAAATGAAGAGGTTTGGTGGGCCGAGAGCTTGGCTTATGATGCACGAGGTTCTTGACTTTGCGGGGCCTATCCTCATCATTGTTCACGCTGGACTGCTAGGTAATCCCAAGTTCATCAACCTGGACTGGCTCACTAAAAGTCTCCAAAATGGTGTCGCTGGAATTCCAGCGATCTTGGCCCCGATCGCTATGGCGGGTGGCCTTTTTGGCCGCTACCCATATCGTAGACTTCCGATCATGCAGAGGCAATTTAGGCATTGGAGAAGCATCCATATAGTGCTTACGGCCATCTTTTACGTCGCAGGCTTGACCCATATTCTGATCAACACAAAGGAGTTAAGGAAATCCTTATCCGGACATTGCTTGGGCATCATCGCGAAGGTTTATCACTGTGTCTGAAGGATTGGCTACGGGAGTATTGTGCTAGACCCTACCCAGTAGCTCGGTCCCCCAAGTATTGTTGGGAATGAGAAAGAGGTTTCGGTGGTTCTATGTTTTGGTGGTTTTTGGCCTGGTTAGCTGGAGGAGAAATGCTATCTGCCCCGCGGCTAGGATGGATGCGAAGAGCGTCAGCACAGCTACCGTGGTGTGGTCAGTTGTGGGTAGGGGATAGGCTCTTCGCGGGATGCCCAGACCACCCATAGCAGCCATCGTGTATAAGAGTCCTAGAGCAGCTACCGCCGTGGCCACTATGTGGATGTATGCGAGCTTCCGGTTCTCTGGCCGTCCGAAGAGGAGCTGGAAGCTGTGGTAGAGGGCCCCTATCCAGATAAGCGTCACCGCTAGGAGTATGGTCATGAGGTGGGCGGTTGCTGCGTAGGTTCCGTGGAGTCTGTAGGCCCATCCGATTGTTCCCAGCTGCATTGCGAGGAAGCCGTCGGCGACATAGACCCCGAAGCCCAGCATCGCTGCAAGGGAGGCGGGGGTCAGCCTAAGCCCAAAGGCGTATGATGTCGCGAGGACGTTGAACACGGAGAATGCGGCACCGAAGCCTGTCAGCCAGCTTGCTATCTGCCCCGTATAGCTTAGTCCCTGAGGTTGTGAGGTGGGCATCGTGAAGAGGTGACGGGGGAAGGCCATGATAGCTGCCGTGGAGTAGAAGACGATAGCGAGCAGGCCCAGCTTTTCGCTGAACAGTGTTCTAACACCTGTCTCGCCCCGCTCCATTACAGTGTATCTCGGCACAAGCCAGTAGACCGTGCCTATGGCCATCACCCCCATCGCCTCCATCAGGTTATGTGCGAATACCCAGAAGGGATAGTTGAAGTTGAGCGACTGAAGCGCCCAGCCGACGGAGCTGAGTGGCACAATCCCTAGCAGCGCGATGCCAATGGCTACGGCGGCCAGCGATATCGCCGCACCGACAGGCGGTATGATGAAGACGTAGGGGAGCATGCTCGCCATCCCGGAGGGGTTAAGAGTCCCCATGAACCTCTCCAGAACGAGGGCCTCCTGAGTCTTTCCCGTAAAGATGAGCCTTGCCAGCGCCGCGGGGTAAAGCGCGACTATAACGCTTACTACCATGACGACCCCCCATACAAGCACTGTTACGGCTTATATGGGCCAGAGTTCTCGGAGAGCGCCTGCGGCTGGGAGGGGGAACATTAGAGTGTAGCTTGTCCGTGCCCCCATCGCGACGGCCAGCAGTACTAGTATCATGCCAGCGTTGAGGAGGATATAGCTGAGCTCCACGATTCTTCCCTTCACAGGTTTTCCGTAGCAGAATCCTGCCCTCAGCAGCGAGAGCCCCATCATCAGCTGGAATAGTCCGCCGAACGGCATCGCGAATCCGTGAAGCGTCATGAGCTGGTAGTATAGTGGGGGTGTCGAGAGGCGTGTGAGGTGGAGGAGGAGCATCGTGATGCCCGCAGCACCGCCTAGATAGAACCAGAAGACGAGGCCAGGACCATCCTTCTAGGATAATCCGTTAGGTCTTCAAGCCTCAAACCAGCGTCACCCCACTACCCTGATCTTAGAGTACATGTAGCCATGTCCGTCGCCGCAATACTCTAGGCACCTAACCACGTACTCGCCCTCCCTATCAAAAACTATGGTTACTTCCTCACGCATCCCGGGCATAAGCATGATTGTCGTGAGTAGGCGGCCGTCAGGAGTATAGATGGCGAGCGAGTGTATAGTGTCTAGGGCCCGTGCCACAAACTTCACGGGCCCACGTCCAACCTCCATCGGGGTTATTTTGTAGCCCCACATGTAGGCGTCAACCTGGACGACCTGAGCCTCGCCGTCTCCGGCCGCCTGCTGCGCGCCTGCTTAGAGTCACGGTATCCACGGTATGCTGAGGAGGTTTATGGTCAGCCACACGAATCCCACCCCGATCAGCCACGCGACCTCCGCAGCCCTAGCCAGCCTCATCTGAGCCACGTCTTCACGAGACCTGCCCCTCCTTAGCGATAATAAGACCAAAACCACGAAAATCACTAGGAAAGGAGCTGTGAGATACTGAAGAGTAGGACCGCTCCGAGCCCCGTATCGAGCATGACAACACGTGATGGTGGGGGACTTATATTATTATCTTTCTCGACTAATACCCAGCTAATATTTAGGAAGATACGGCTCGGCGTAAGGGCCAGGGAGCCAGCAACGCCCTTATATAGGGGCGTGGAGCGATTAGGGTGCTGGGAGAGCTTATTGCCACTGAGAGAAGCAGTACTGAGAAGTTCAGAAACTTTAGTGAGTGGTTTGACAACATATTGTTGACAGCGCGGCTTGCCGATACGAGGTATCCTGTAAAAGGCTTCTCGGTATACCTGGAGTACGGCTGGTTCATCATAGAGAGGGTGAGGAGGAGGCTGGAGGAGCTGCTGGAGGCTGACGGCCACCTCCCCATGTATTTTCCGCTGGTGGCTACGCTTGAGAATTTTTCGCGGGAGGCCGAGCATATTAAGGGGTTTATGGGGGAGGTCTTCGCCGTGGGGAAGCTGAGGCTGGGCGGAGAGGGTGAGGGTGAGGAGGCTGAGACTCCCCTCATACTCAGGCCCACCTCAGAGACGATCATGTATCCGATGTTCGCGATCTGGATAAACAACCACTCGGACCTGCCCCTCAAGGTCCACCAGAGCTGCTCCGTCTACAGATATGAGACGAAGGCTACCAGAGCCCTATACAGGGTTCGAGAGATCCCTTGGAACGAGGGGCACAGCGTCTTTGCCTCGGCTGAGGAGGCCGAGGCCCAGCTGAGAAGAGCCATAGCGATTTACAAGACTGTACTCGATGAGCTGGGTATAGCCTACCTCGTCCTTAGGCGCCCCGACTTCGACAAGTTTGCGGGGGCCGACTACTCTGTCGCCTTCGACTCATGGAACCCTGATGGCAAGGTGAACCAGGTCGCGACAGTCCACAACCTTGGGACTAACTTTTCGAGGGTCTTTAACATCGTGTTCGAGAAGAAGGAGGGTGGGAAGGGGTATGGATGGCAGCTTTGCTACGGGTTCGGCTACAGCAGGGTATTGGCCGCTATTGTCGCACAACACGGCGACGATCTGGGCCCCATATTCCCCCCGTCTGTTGCGCCCACCCAAGTAGTGATAGTCCCGATACCGTATAAGGGTCAGGAGGAGCCCGTGTACTCCCATTCGAGGAGGGTCTACGAAATTTTGCGGGAGAGGTTTAGGACCCATCTAGACGATAGGCGGGACGTCACGCCGGGCGAGAAGTACTATTACTGGGAGAGGCGGGGGGTGCCTCTGAGGGTCGAGGTTGGCCCGAGGGAGGTGCAGAGGGAGGAGGTGGTGCTGGCGAGGAGGGATACGGGTGAGAGGGTGTCCGTGAAGGTTGAGAGGCTGGTTGACGGTGTCTCCGAGACCTTCCGACTAATATCCGACAACCTCAGGGAGAGGGCGTGGCGGACCCTCCGAGATTTGGTAGTCACCGTGAGGAGCAGTAAGGAGGGGGCCAGAATGATATCGGAGGGTAAAATATGTAGGGCGAGCTGGTGTGGATCCGAAGAATGCGCGTTAAAGATGAGGCAGGAGATGGGTGGGGAGGTAAGGGGCTATATGTTCGAGTACGAGGAACGGAGCGAGGAGCCCTGCGTGGGATGCGGATCCGCGGGGAAGACCTTCATATACATAGCTAGGGCATACTAAGCCCCCCAGCGGTCCCCCCCACCCTCACTCGGGACTCTCTGTCTGCGAGGCCACCTCTATGAGCCCCTTCTGCTCAAGCCTCCTCAGGACATCCTCCACCTCCCGCTCGGGGATGCCGAGCGCCCTGGAGCAGGAGTCCACCTCCAGAACCGTCCCCTCCGGCAGAGACACTATATACTCGTATATGATGCGCTCCTCTCTAGAGAGGGTAGGTACCGCAGGGAAGCTCTCAGCGACCTGCCTCGCAATTATCGCCCGCGCCTCCTCGAGTATCCTCATAGCCTCGTCGGAGAGCTCCTCCTTATCCTCCACCGCGATGGGTTGATGAACGCCGGCGCTGGAGACGAGGCCGTCGATGGCGTTTGATAGCTCGTCGAGGCTCTCGGCCGCCTCTGGGACGACCTTTATGATCTCGCTCCTCACGCTCTCCAGCAGCCCCTTAAGGACGGGAGCCAGCCCTATGATATCCCTAAGCTCTAGGAGACTCTCCATCCTCACCCTAACCTGCTCAAGAACTAGGAGAGACTGAAGCACTATCCGGGCTATCCTTCTCAGCTCGGCTATCTCGTTGGCGTATATCGCGGCGTAGCCCTCGTCGCCTGACTGGAGGGCCGAGACACACCGCTCGAAGTACTCCTTACCCCTGGCTTCGAGGCCGGCGTACTTGTTTTTAAGCCGATTAATCTGCGCGTTAAGGGTAAGCAGGGCTGATGAGAGCCTTGCGGCGTACTGTCCTGAGTCCCTCATGGTTTGACTCGGCGGCCTCCTCCACTTGATGACGTCAAGCAAGCGGGGCATCCTTCGCCCGGCCCGCGCTGCCAGCATAGATAAACCGTGAGCCGGGGGGTAGCCGCGAGGCCCCTAGCCGTATTACCCCCCAATCATTTCGGGATTCCTGAATACTGCCTGGCGGCTTATAAACGGATATATATCGCTTCCTGCCTCTCTCATCCGTGAGTGGGCAGCGAAGGCGTAGGAGGGAGGCTCCCCTACCCGCTACGGGTGCGGGGCTGCTTAGGTTCTTCGAGGAGGAGACTAAGGGGGTTAAGTTGAGGCCGGAGATCGTGCTTGTTGGGGGAGCTGTCCTAGTGGCTCTGGTGCTTCTGGCATCGCGCCTCCTCTAACAAGACAAGGATATGCTTGGCAGTGATTCTGCAACAAGTTCTGAAAAAAATGGGTCTAGGGTTGTGGTATTGCCGGATGTTCCACGCTCAGCCAGTCGGCTGGCCTTGCTGGGGAGCTGGCGGCGCGGGTGGTGCTGGTGGCTTCTTCTTAGCAACGCGCGCCTTCCTCGCCTTCTTGCTCGCTCCGGCTTTCTTTGCTCCCTTCTTTGCTGTCCTCTTCCTACCTACCTTTGCTGCCGGCATGCTCTCTCGCGAAATATAGTTGTGCAATGGATAGTATAAGAGTTTTGCTCTGCGGGTGCAGCGTCCTAGCTGATGTCCCGATTACAGATTAATCTGAGGGAGTGCAGAGTAGCTACGTGGTTAGGGAGTTCTCTGTTGTGCTGCTAGCTGCCGGTGGTTCAAGGAGGATGGGTAAGAATAAGCTCGCGATACAGGTCTGGGGGGAGCCACTACTACACTGGAGCCTGAGGGCCGCGATCGCTTCTGGGGGAGTGGAGGTCATAGTGGTTGTTGGCCACGAGGCCGAACAAGTGAGTCGTCTCGTCGCAGGGGGCGTAAGAATCGTCTTCAACGAGGCTTGGGAGGAGGGGATCGCCTCGAGCATTAGGACGGGGATACGGGAGGTCTCAGCTGACTCCCGCGCGGCCGTTATATTGGGGGGAGACCAGCCGCTCACCCCCTCCCCCCTAATAGCGATGCTCGCACGGCTTGTCCTCGAGGGCGACTGCCTAGTCGCCTCGGCCTCCGTTGCGGGGGATCCGCGTAACCCGGCATGCTTCCACCGCGACCTGTTCCCGAAACTCCTGGAGCTGAGGGGAGACCAAGGTGCGAGGCAAGTAGTTCTCAGAAACTTGGAGCGGGCCGCGCTTGTGGAGGTGCAGCCTGAGCTGCTTATAGACGTCGACACCCCGGAGGACCTTGAGAGACTTAGGTTGATGCGGCCCCCCACATAGCCTACTGGCTTGGGACGGCTAACTCTTATTAACGGACTGATTGGCTTGTTGTGCCGGCTGGCTGGTGGTGCAGGTGGGGAGGCTCGATGGATTGGTCGCTCTGGTGACGGGGTCTAGCCGCGGGATCGGGCAGGGGATCGCCCTGGAGATTGCGAGGGAGGGCGGCCGAGTGGTGATCCATGCCACCAGAGGGGAGAGGCTCGCGGAGACGGGTAGACGTCTGAGGGACATGGGGGCTGACTTCGCGGAGGTTTCCGGAGACCTCTCCGTCCCAGAGAGCTGTGTCCGCGTAATAGACGAGGCCGCGGAAGTCATGGGCGGATTAGACATACTCGTGAACAACGCGGGGGTCAACGTCGCTAAGCCTCTGCCCGAGCTCACCCTGGAGGAGTGGGGCTGGGTCATCTCGGTCAACCTCCAGGCGCCGTTCCTTTGCGCGAGGAGGGCGTCGGAATACATGGTTAGGCGGAATTGGGGGAGGATAATCAACATAGCTTCCGTCACATCCTTCATGGGGATTCGGTGGAGGGCCGCATACGCATCCTCGAAGGCGGGTATCCTAGGGCTTACTCGCGTCCTAGCACTCGAGCTCGCCCCGCACGGCATAACAGTCAACGCTATTGCGCCAGGCTTCATAGCGACGGACATGGTTCGGAGGCGGGTCGAGGAGGGCGCGCTGAACCTTGAGGCCCTGCTGAGGAGGATACCTATGGGCAGGCTGGGGTCTCCGGCGGAGGTGGGGAAGCTAGCCGCGTTCCTCGCAAGCCGCGACACCTCCTACATCACGGGCCAGGTCTTCGTGATAGATGGCGGCTTTACGGTGAACGCCACCCCGTAGCTTTGGGTTGGTCGGCAAGGCTTAAAAGCGCGCCAGCACGGCTAGTCACGATGCCCCCGAGGGCAAAAGAGAGGAGAGGAAGAGCAAGAGGGAACGGCGGGCGGAAGATCACCTATATCGCGGCATTTATCCCGGCGGCCCTCTTCGTAGGGCTTATAATCTTCCTGCTCGCCCAACCACCACAGCCCATCAACCCCACAAACCTGACTAGAGCGAGTTCTGGGGCGGAGGCGCCCGATTTCTCCCTCAGAAAACTCACTCCCCAAGGCCTCTCGGAGGAGACCTTCACCCTCTCCTCAGCCCGCGGGAAGGTTGTTTTCCTCGACTTCGCCTGGTGGAGATGCCCACACTGCAACAATATGGAGCCAATAGTCAAGGAGATTGCCACCAAGTACAGCGCGAAGGGTGTAGTGTTTGTGACAGTTATGATTGATGATCGTCAGAGCCCCGTAAGCGAGAGTGCGAAGTTCGTCGAGAGGCACGGAATATTCTGGACGGCCGTCTGGGACGAGCGCGGCAGAGTTTCGGACCTCTACGGCGTCCAGGCAACGCCATCATACATAATTATCGATAGGGAGGGTAAGGTGGCGGTGAGGCTGCCCCCCGGTGAGCAGCCGAAAGAGGCCCTAGAGAGGGCGCTGGAAAGCGTTCTTGGATGAGAAGGGGGATGGCCGCCAACAGCATTAGAACCCTCTACTATGTCTCAGCCACCGTCTCGGCCGGAGGCCTAGGCTTATCAACCTACCTGAGTCTCCCAAACCCCCTCCCCGAGTTCTGCGAGATAGGCTCCACCTTCTCGTGCTCAGCCGTCATCCTTAGCAGCTACTCCAGCATAATGGGCGTCCCGATCGCGGCGGTGGGGGCCTTCTGGTTCGGCGTCGCCCTCCTTCTCTCGCTCCTAACAGGAATTGGGAGGATTCCACCACATCTGCTCCTCATGTGGGGGGTGATCGGTGTATTGGGGGCCGTCGCCCTCCTCCTCGTCGAGGTCCTCCTGATAGGAAGCATATGCCTACTCTGCACAGCGGCCCACGCGGCAGGCGCCGTGGTGCTGGCACTTTCGGTCCTCGGATACCTGTGGAGTCAGCCACCTAAGACCTCGGGATAGAAGAAGAGCCGGCCATCCGTCCCGCTCAAAGCCTCCTCAACCTTTGCGGCGTCGTCCAGGACCCTACCGTTGCTCACGAGTCTGAAGAAGCCGCCGGAAGCACCTAAGAGCTCCATCACCCTTTCCAGGAGCATACCCACCGTCTCCGACTGCCGGACCGATAGCTTAACCCTCCTAGGCGGACCCACCAGCGGAATAATCTCGACCTCCATGCCGACCCGCGTGTCGGTGAGCCATATTTTAAGGGGCGTGGCCGTGGCCGGCGGCGAGTTCCCCCCTATATACCGAGAAACTATGAAGGAGTGTCGGGGCCAGGTCTTCAACGGGCGCGGGCCCTCCCTAAAAATAATTTAGGGGCCTCAGACCTAATGATGGGCAGCCGGCTTGCCTGTGGATCTAGATGATATTGATAGGCGTCTGATAGACCTGCTTAGGAGGGACGGTAGGGCCAGCTACCGGGAGTTGGGCAGGAAGCTAGGGTTGGCGGAGGGGACCGTCCGGAAGAGGGTTAAGAGGCTCGTAGACGCGGGAGTCATCAGGCGCTTCACGGTCGAGCTGGACACGTCTGGACAGGTGCACGCCATATCGATGGTCTCGGTCGACCCCACCGTCCCCACCCCCAAGGTGGCCGAGAGACTCTCCTCCCTCGAGGGCGTCGAGAAAGTCTACGAGGTCACGGGGCAGTACGACGCCCTGGTCGTGATCTCGGTCAGCAACTTGGCGGAGCTTAACAGATGCATCGAGGAGATAAGGACGGTTCCGGGTGTGAGGGAGACAAACACCGCGATGATTCTGAGGGTTATCACGGCCGAGGGGAGATCAGGCTGAGCAGCCTCTCCACCGCCTGCCTTGGCGAGGGCTCGCCGTGGATCAGGACCTTTCTCCGATCGTCAAGGTACTTCCCAGCCAGCTCGTCCGCCACGCCGCCCGAGCCGACGATGGATACGATCGGCTTCTCCTCGAGGTAGGCTGCCGCAACCTCTATCAGCGTCCCGGCTCCACCACCCACCACTATCACGCCGTCGGAGGACCAGACGTTGACGAAGTTCCTCATGTGGCTAAGGCCGGTAGCGACCCTCACGGTGCTGTAGGGGTTCGCCGAGTCGATCGTCTTCTGCGGGACTATCGAGAGCGTTATCCCACCCCTCTCCGCCGCACCCTTCGAGGCGGCCTCCATCACGCCTCCAAGGCCTCCCGTGACGAGGATGCATCCCCGACTAGCTATCTCCGCGCCGACCTCGTACGCCAGCCTCCTCGCCTTATCGGTGCAGGA
>Ga0187840_10000105_pt1 | contig 10583 bp, 11 predicted proteins | sample OCT_B_HostDNA_FD_136652 | JGI IMG/M metagenome (GOLD analysis project Ga0187840, IMG submission 136652) | Extremophilic microbial mat communities from Yellowstone National Park, Wyoming, USA - OCT_B_HostDNA | ecosystem: Environmental > Aquatic > Thermal springs > Hot (42-90C) | place: USA...
CAATGATCCTAGGACGGGGAAGAAATACACACATGACAAGGATGTATATGTGATCTATGTTCGAGCCAGCAGTAATATGAGCTTCTACAGATACGTGGGCTTCACTATTAGGAGGAAGCAGATGCGGCTAGAAAGCTACATCAAGAGAAGCACTAGAAAACCTACCCCTCCCCCAACCATTTCCCCCATTCAACATCCTCAAAATAATAACTAATATGGGGCTCGGCGGGTCTAGACATGTTCTTAAACTTCGCGTGAGAGGTGAGGCTCGAGGGGCCTGCATCGCTCCTGCCAAAGCTTTTATGTTGCGAGAAGGTGGCTAAATCCGAGGGAGCTTGAAGGAATTCAGAGTAGGGATTATAGGTTGTGGAGGGATCGCGCAGAACGTACACATTCCTGGATATCAGAAGCTAGAGAGTGTTAAGGTCGTGGCCTGCTGCGACGTGGTTGAGTCCGTCGCCATGAAGGCGGCCGAGAAGTTTGGGATACCTCGCTACTACACGGACTACTCGAAGATGCTGGAGCGAGAGAAGCTTGACGCCGTAAGCGTATGCACACCAAACGCACTGCACAAGGAGCCTACGATCCTGGCCCTCGAGAGCGGTGCCCACGTGCTCGTTGAGAAGCCCATAGCAACGAGTGCCGAGGAAGGCGCCGCGATGGTTCGCGCGGCTAAGAAGGCTGGCAGAATACTGATCGTGGGATTCCAGGAGAGGTTCAACCCCTACGGGATGGTGATTAAGAGGTTCGTGGAGAACGGCGATATCGGTTGGATCTACTATAACAAGGCAGTCTATCTGAGGCGGAGAGGCGTCCCAACGTGGGGGGCGTTCTTGGATAAGAAACTCCAGGGGGGAGGAGCCCTCATAGATATCGGGGTTCACGCCCTAGACTTGGCGATGTATCTCCAAGGATTTAAGAAGCCCGTGAGCGTGTTGGGGAAGGTCTATACCCTGTTCGGAAAAAGCGAGGAGGCGGCTCAGGCCAACGCTTGGGGGCCATGGGACCCATCCAGGTTCGAGGTAGACGACAACGCGCTGGGGGTGGTGAATATGGAGGACGGCTCAACCCTCATACTGGAGGTCTCTTGGGCGAGCCATCTAAAGTCGACCGGCTCCTTCAACGTTACTCTCCGGGGCACCAAGGGTGGGGCCCAGCTCGACCCCCTCGAGATCTACATGGATAAGAACGGTGTCGCGGCCGACGTAACACCAATCCTTCACGGAAAGAAGCCCGACTGGAGGGAGCAGTCATACATGAAGATTCAGAGGTTCATAGAGTCGATTATTGCTGAGAAGCCCCTCTACGCCCCTGGGGAGGAGGGCGTGATCGTCCAGGCGATCATCGACGCGATCTACAAGTCCTCGCAGACGGGTAGGGTCGAGCCCGTGAACATACCTCCAATGTGAGGACGATGGGTGTCGAGAGGGTGCAGTACGTCAATTTGGGTAGGAGCGGGCTCAAGGTCTCGAGGATATGCCTAGGCTGCCTATCATTCGGAGACGCGAGAGGTTGGATGGTGGGATACTCCGAGGCTAGGAAGGTCTTCGAGAAGGCCTGGGATCTCGGCATAAACTTTTTCGACACTGCCAACGTGTATTCTCGCGGACGGTCAGAAGAGATTCTCGGGCAACTCCTAGAGGGGAGGCGGGAGGACGCCGTAGTGGCGACTAAGGTTTTCGGCGAGATGGGCCCAGGACCAAACCAAAGGGGCCTATCAAGAAAACACATTATGTGGCAGGCTCGGGAGTCGCTGAGAAGGCTCAACACGGACTATATCGACCTATACCAGATCCATAGGTGGGACTACGAGACCCCGATATAGGAGACGCTTAGGACTCTGACAGACCTCGTGAATATGGGGAAGGTCCTCTACATCGGCGCCTCGAGCATGTGGGCCTGGCAGTTCACAAAGGCCATCTACATAAGCAGGATGCGCGGCTACGCCGAATTCGTCAGCATGCAGAACGTCTACAACCTCCTCTACCGCGAGGAGGAGCGCGAGATGATACCCTTCTGCAAGAGCGAGGGAATAGCAATCATACCTTGGAGCCCCCTAGCTGTGGGCGTCCTCTCAGGCAGGTACTTGGTTGGCGACAGGCTAGTCGTCGGCGAGAAGGATCTGGAGAGATTCAGACCCGGTACCCCTGACTACAGGGCCTACATAGAGCCTCCTGAGAATGCGGAGATAGTTAGGAGGGTTGTAGAGCTGGCTAGGAGTAAGGGTGTGAAGCCGTCTCAGATAGCGTTGGCGTGGCTCTTTAAGAAGGGTGTGACTTCGCCGATCATTGGCACGACTAATCCTGAACATGTTGTCGAGGCTGTTGAGTCTCTTGAGATAAACCTAAGCGACGACGAGGCAAGATACTTGGAGGAGCCCTACCGGCCTAAGCCCGTGTTCGGGCACAGGTAGCAGCGTCCAGATTTTTTAGAGCATTATCCCCGGGTTAAGGATGTTGTTTGGATCGAGGAGAGACTTGATCTTCCTCATCAGCTCGAGGGCCCTGCCATGCTGCTCCTCCATGAACTCTCTCTTCTCTATCCCTATCCCGTGCTCGGCCGAGACAGCGCCTCCGAGTTCGATGGCGTATCTACTTAGCTCCGCGTTTGCCTTGTGAGCCCTCTCCCACTCATCTCTGTTTCTCCTATCCGTGAGCCAGTTGGCGTGTACATTCCCATCTCCAAGATGCCCCATGACCCCAACCCTCACCCCATATTTCTCGGCGAGTTCGTAGGCCTTCTTGACGGCGTCGAGCAGCCTCGAGAGGGGCACTATGATGTCTCCTATTATTGGTGATCTGCAGGCCTTGAGGATTGAGGGGTAGGCTCCTCTACGTGCCTCCCATATCCTCTCGCTCTCCTGGACGCTCTTGGGAACCACCACCTCGACGGCGCCTCCGCTTCTGAGGATGTCCACAGCATCGTTGATCTCCTCCTCGAGACCCGCGGCGGAGTAGCTATGGAACTCTAGGATAATCATGCATTCTCTCTGGGGAAGGTCTAGTTTGGCCCAGTCGGATATCAGTTTGAGGTGGGTCTTGTCGAGAAACTCTATCGCACCCGGCTCAAGACCCGATAACCTTATCGTGTTTATGCACTTGACCCCTGCCTCGATCGAGTCGAAGTATGCCGCCACCGTTCTCCTGTTCCTCGGGAGCGGCCTGAGCCGTAGCGTCGCCTCGGTTATTACTCCGAGCGTGCCCTCGGAGCCCACCATCATCCGAGCGAGGTCGTATCCGATGGAGTACTTGAAGACGCGGGAGCCGAGGCGGAGGTCGAGACCCACTGGGAAGACGACTCTCAGGGCGAGGACGTAGTCCCTTGTGGCACCATACTTCACCGCTTTAAGGCCGGATGCGTTGTTCGCTATCATGCCGCCGATGGTGCACGACCTGCCGCTGGCTGGGTCCGGTGGGAAGAAGAGGCCGTGAGGCTCGAGCTCCCTGTTAAGCTGGTCGTATATTACTCCAGGCTCCACATCCACCTGCATATCGAGGGGCCTCACCTCGACTATGTGGTTCATCTTGGACATGTTCATGACTATGCCACGGTATCTTGGGACACTGGCCCCAGTCAGGCCTGTCCCACCTCCCCGCACCGTGACGGGTATCCTCCTGCTCGAGGCGTAGCTAAGTATCTTCAGGACCTCCTCACTGCTCTCGGGCCACACGACCGCCTCCGGGAGAGACATATCCCCAGAGTAGGCGTCCAGCGCGTTTGTCACTAGGTCGAAGTCCTCGGTAGAGATGTCGTCCGGCCCTACGACCGCTTTTAGAGACTCGATGTCCCTTCCCTCAACCGGGTTATACTCCAAGGCTCGTCCCCCTCCACATACGCCCCCTAAAACGACTGCCAGTCCTCCTCGAGGGCCTTCCTTAGGTCCTTAGTCTCGCCCCGCTTCTGAACCATGAGGCGCGTCTCTACCTTAACGTTGAGGCCAAGCCTCCTGAAGAGGGCGAGAAGGTCCCCTGAATCGATAGGCGTCTCAACCCGTCCTTCCCGGATTGCCTTAACGAGCGCCGCGGCTACTCGCCGCACAAGCTCGGGATTCTCCGTCAGGGCAGCATTTATCACCTCCTCACCCCTCCCCTCCACGTTCTTCTTCAGCTCCTCTACAGGATCTGTCTGGGCCTTCTCCGTCGCGGCCTCGGTGGCTTCCCGTTGCTTGGCAAGCTCGTTCAGCCTCTGCCTCATCTTTCGGAGCCTAAGTAGCTTAAGAGTTAGATCCTCGTCGGACAATCCGCATACTTATTCTCTGAGGCTGCCTTAAAAGATACCTCTCATGGCTTGATGGTTGGTTCGAGGGGGCTTTAAGGAGTTGTGGCCCTCCCTATGGGTCTCAATCCATCGCTCCTATCCAGACGCTCTAATACTGTTCCTCCCCCTAGTGGCGTTCCAGCCTTCTGGGTCTTTTCTCCGTCGGGCTGGAGTCGGCCCGGCCTCCTTGAAGGCCAGTGGCTAACCAGCTAGCAAAATACGCAAGAGGCGAATATGAGGATATGCTTCTGGCCTCGGGTATCCGTATATTGTTGTTTGTCCTTTTCCCCTGAATATTACCTCGTTTCCCCACAGGTCTAATTGTTATGCCTAGTATGTGTCTTGGTTTAGATTTCTCCTTCTCCAAGCTCTTAATGTTTGTTAGTGTGTGGTAGATTTCTCTTGGTAGTATTGGTCCCTTTGAGGTCTTATTTATCTTGGCAGTAGTTCTCTTGAGCATGGTGAGGCCGGGTTAGGGATGACCCGGCTGTTGGGGCCGCTGCTCTTTATATGGGGGGGCGGTGGAAGGATCTTCCCGAACGGGTGATGGGCATGGAGAGGGAGAAGATGGTGGTGATTGATTCGGGGATAGAGATGGCTCATATATGAGGCCACTGCTGGAGAAACACCGCCGAAGATCCACCACCTACCACCACTCAACTCGATAGTCCTAGAGAGAGCAGATAGAGAGGTTCCACATAGTGGCGAGGCCATACGAGATAAAGACACAGAATAAGGAGGTGTAGGGATATTGAAGTTCTATGCAGATGTCCACGGGACTAAGAAGAATAGCGAGAGATTCAGGATAACATACTCTACTGACGGAATAACTTTCAAGCATATAGACAGGCTCGGCGAGATCCCGGCTGGGCCTGGAGACAGGCTATTCATGGATACACTACCACCCCAGCATACTGACGGTGCTATAGAACTTCTGAGAAAGGGAGTGGGGGTCTATTATCTCAGGAGGATTACACTGATTGAGAAGATGCGCAGGGAGTATAAGTTGCCGAAGAGCGCTAGGGGAGACATCAAGACATTAATGAACATAGAGGAGAGGTGGTTCAGGAGGGTTACTTAGGACTTCCTAGTCGTGCGTAGGATGATATTGGCCTATAGGTCTCTATTGAAGACTCATCAGCAACTAATGAACAAGTATAGGGCTTTTTCTGAGGCTGAGAAGGTGGTTCTGAAGCCAGCAATCTCTTCTATCGAAAAACAGTTGGAGGAGATGGCGAAAAAGATAGATGGGGAGGCTGGCAGAAGACTTCCGGCCTATAATGTGATTCTTGAGGGGCTGGGGATAAATGATGGCCTGGCTGGCAGGGAGGCCCTGGCAGAGCTGCTAACATATGCGGATTTTGTTGATAGTTCTTTGAGGGGGTTGAAGAAACTTTTAGGACTTTACAAACCGACTAGCTCGTCGAGAACAGATTATTGGAAGCTATACGATGGTAAGTTACGTTATGCAGTCCACAGACTCGCGATGGCTTTCTATAATAATAGACCAAATGGACGCCAATGCTGGGAGCTGGTGAAAAAGATCAGGCAACTAGTGGTGACTACTTCGGGCACCGGGATAGGCCCCCGGCAGCGAGGGGAAAAACCCCAGAACTATACACACCGGGGGCTTAAGGCTTTTAATCGCCGGAGCATATTCTCCGGCGGGCTGCTGCCTTATAATTCCGGTGTCTGGGGTTCCTAGGCTTGCTGCCGGGGTCATATAGACTAACCAACCCCTCCCCCACTCTTTCCTCCTATTATCGGGATTGGATTTTGTTCTGCGGCTTAATTAGTTCTTTAAAGCCTTAAGGCGCTCACCGAGAAGCAGCGCCTAGCCTTGCTGGGACTCATCCCTGCCGACCGTCTTGCCTCTCTCGAGGGAGGCGCGCCTGGCCGCTCGGCGATAGTATTGTATGGGGTTCTTTATTCCAGGGCAGAGCCGGCCCTCCTCGACGCACAGTCCGTGAACCCTCATGGTGCTGCATGAGGGGGGCGTGTATTTGACCCTGCTGCCCCTCTGGCCTGCTATGTGTTCTGTCTGGTATCGGGCTATCTTCTCGTTGAAGTCGCTTCTCTGGCTATACATCGCGACGACCTGGTCCACGGTGTATCCTGCGTTTATCATGAAGGCGGCGAGGGCGAAGTTGGCGAAGTGGCCGACCGACTGCCCCGCGAGAAGCTCATCCCTTATCCTAGCCATGCAGGGCGGCCAGAACCTCTCGCTGACTTGATGCACACTCTCGTCGTATCTACGCCTCTCGGCCAGCTTGGCCCTTATCCTCTGTAATAGCCCTTCGAGGGGGTCTGGGAGCGGGAGGCCCTCCGCTTCCCTTACCCTCTGGAGGATCCTCCTCTGTATGGCCTCGACAGCGAGTCGCGCGAGCTCCCTCGGCGTAAGGTAGACCCAACCCCTCCTAACTAGGCGGTTCACGAGCTTCCACTCGAGGGAGTCGATCCGGGAGGCAAGCTCTAGGTAGTTGTGGACCGCGACTCGGTATAGCCCGGCCTGAGAGACCTCCTCGGGCGGGGAGGGCTCGATCCCGAGCCCTAGCTCTGTCCTCATGAGTCCCACCACTGTGTCCGGAGCCTCACGCTCTAGGAAGCTACCGCTCCTTATGGCCTCGGCGAGGGCCCACCTCCTGGCCAGCCAGTTGTCCCTCGTCGCCGCGACTAGGATTAGGGCGATTGGAAAGCTCAGGATCTCTACCTCAAAGTCGCTTTCAAGCCCGATGTCCGCCTCCTCTCCCTTCTCGATTGCGCGGAAGATCCTTTCCAAGGCCCTATCCACGTCTCTCCTGTGGCGCTCGAGAGCGAGCTCCTCCAGCCTGACCCCCCGAGAAGCCAGCACCCTCCTAGAGGCGCTTATGAATGGGTACTTGGCCAGCAGCTCCTCGGTGATCAGTAGAGGCCTCTCCGCCACGTCACCTAATGACTCGCTGATCGCTTATTAGTATAGTCCTCCGTATACCCCTAGGCATTCACATTCAGCCAGGTGTGGCTTAATATTTTTAGCCCCATGCACGGCATAGCTAGGAAGGCTACAGAGAATGGTTGGCAGGGCAGATAGAGCGCTGCTGGATAGGATGGCGGGATATTTCGTCAGGGAGGGCTATGCCGCCACGGTTCAGGACGGCGTCGTAAAGTTTTGGCGCGAGGGCGTCAGAGGCGCTGCGTGGGTGGTCTCCGAGGACGCGGGACTGGACGAGATAGTTTCCTCAATCATGGGCGCGACAGAGTATGCGGCTGAGAGAGGCGTCTCGTACGTGGTCCTCCCGGCCCACCTCTCCCGCAGGATAGACGAGAGCCACTTCTGGACCTTCGGCGTCGGGCTCCTAACCTACGATCAATACGGAATCAAGGAGCTCCTCCACCCTAGGGGTAGAAGGGGTGGGAGCGAGAAGCGCGAAGAGCAGGTGGGTGGGGGTGAGGTTGAGAGGCTCCACGCCGAGCTCAGAGCGCTGGCTGACAGGGTCGCGAAGCTTGAGGAGGAGGTTGAGAGGGTGAGGGGGCTCGAGGAATTGGAGTCGAGGATCTTGAGGCTTGAGAGGATCGTCAGGGGACTGCAGCAACCGGCCGAGAGGCTGGTCGAGGCCGCTCCCATGGCCCAGGAGGCCCCAGTTAGGCCAGTTCTAGAGGCCGTCACCCGCAAAAGCAAGTCTGACCAGCTGCCCTCCTTCCTTATAGATAATCCATGGATTGAGGTTTTGGCCCAGCGAGGATGAGCGGGTCGGCGCCTATCGGATCTCGATGTACTGATAGGCCTCAGTGAGGTTTGAGAAGGCGTAGTGGACCCTGTTAAACGGTCTCCTCAGCTCAGCCACGTCCTGCCTCACTTTCTTGGGGTCCTCGCCCTTCACAATAACCCTCGATATTAGGCGGGCGATCTCCTTCATCTCGCTCGGACCCATGCCGAGGCGCGTAACCTCTTGGACTCCGATCCTGATGCCGCTCGGGTTACGGTAGTCCGTCTTCAGCTCGTAGTCCTTCGGGATGAGGTTCCTGTTCAGTACTATGCCGGCCTCCTCCAGCTTCTTCTCAGCATCCATCCCGCCCATGAACTTGCTTGTGTCGATCAATATGATGTGGGACATGGTGTATCCGAGGTGCTCATATAGTGGGGAGAGGCCCTCCTCGTGTAGAGACGCGGCGAGCTCCTTCGCGTTCCTTACTATCGCGGCAGCATACTCGCGGTAGAAGGCTAGGGCCTCGGCTAGCGCTATCGCTACACCCGCGACTGCGTGGAGGTGGTGGTTTGAGTGGAGGGGCGGAAACATCACCTTCTTAAGCTCATCGGCGTACTTCTCCTTGCTGACCACCATTCCGTGCTGTGGCCCCGCCAGCGTCTTGTGAGTGCTCATGGTCATCACATCCGCACCCTCCCCCAGGGGGTCTTGGAATGTCCCCCCAGCGATCAGACCAGCGACATGGGCGGCGTCGTAGACAACCGCGGCTCCGTACTCCGCCGCGAGCTGGGAGATTTCGCGCACGGGGTGTGGGAAGAGGAACACGCTGGCTCCAAGCATGAAGATTCGGGGCTTCTTGACCCCCTCCCTCTCGAGGCGTCTGCGCGTGGCGTCGACATCTATGTTGAACCTCTCATAGTCTACCTCGTATCTAACGACCTCAAGCCCCCTCACCCTACCAGCCGTGCCGTTCCAGGAGCGCTTTCCGTGGCTAATGTGACCGCCGTGGGGGACCGCGAGGGCTACCATGACGTCGCCCGGCTCCGCGAGGGCGGTGTAGGCGGCTAGGTTAGCCATCACACCCGAGATGGGCCTCAAATCTGCAAAAGGCGCATGGAAGACCTCCTTTGCGAGCTCTATTCCGATAAGCTCCACCTCGTCAATCCACCTGCACCCCGCGTAGATCCTCTCGCCGGGATAACCCTCCGCATACCTGTTCCCGAAGTCGCTCGCCAGAGCCTCTCTAACCGCGGGGCTCGGTACATTCTCGCTCGCGACCAGCGGAATCGCGGCCCGGAAGAACTCGTGGTGTGCCCTCAAGCAGTCGAGGACGCGCTTATAGTAGCCGTATCCCCTCTCGTAGAGTTCTCGCTGCCGAACGTCCCGAGTAACCATTCGCAAAAAGCTGTCTCCACCCCTATATATACTAACTCTATTGTTTCTATTTATCGTGTTTAGGATATCCGTATAGTGTTGTTTGTCCTTTTCCATGAATGTGACTTCGTTTCCGCATAAGCCCAACTGTATTGGTACGTTGCCGTGTGTTGGGGCCATTACTCTTTATAGGTGGGGCCGGTGGGGCTTCTTATCCGAGCAGGTGATGGGGAATGAGGGGGATGGTGGAGAGGTTCCACGTTGTGGCGTGGCCATATGAGGTAAAGACACAGAACGAGGGGGTGCAGGGATGTTGAAGTTCTACACAGATGTTCAGATGTTCATAGGACTAAGAAGAATAGCGAGGGATACAGGATAACGTACTCTACTGACGGAACGACTTTCAGGCACGTAGACAGCTTCAGCGGGATGCCGGCTGGGCCCGGAGATCAAGTATTGGTGGATACACTACCGATCCAGCACACGGACGGCGCGATAGAACTTATGAGGAGAGGGGTGGAGGTCTATTATCTTAGGAGGCTTACGTTGATTGAGAAGATGCGCAGGGAGCATAAGTTGCCGAAGACTGCTAGGGGAGACATCAAGGCATTGATGAGTGTTGAGGAGAGGTGGTTTAGGAGGATTACTGGGGACTTCCTAGTTATGCGTAGGATGATACTGGCCTATAGGTCTCTATTGAGGAGCCATCAGCAACTGCTGAACAAGTATAGGGCTTTGTCTGAGGTTGAGAAGGTGGTTCTGAAGCCAGCTATCTCCTCCATAGAGAAGTAGATGGTGGATATGTTTAGGATGATTGTTGGGGAGGCTGGTAAGAGGTATCCGGCCTATAATTGGCTAGTTGATGGGCTGGGTATTCGTGGGAATATTAAGGCGCTGGAGGCTTTGGCCGAGCTGATACCGTATGTTGGCCAGCCGATGGGTCTCAGAAAGATGATTAACCTTCTGGGCTTGTTCAGACCGTCCGTGGGAGAAAGAAGATCTATTGCGGGTATTTGAGGCGTGCTTTGCAGAGGCTGACGACTTCAGCAAACAACACCACAACATTTCAACTGACCGCGGATAGGAAGAAAGAGGTGTTATCGAGAGTCTGGAGGATATATAGGCAGGAAGCCCTTGCGATGCTGGCCATACCGGCGCAGGGATAAAACCCGAGAGGCGGGTATGACCTAGGATTTAACGCGCACCCACTATCAGGTGTTGCGGTAGGATATTTAACGTCCGGCCTCCTGTAGGGTTTCCCAGATG
>Ga0187840_10000107_pt1 | contig 10534 bp, 13 predicted proteins | sample OCT_B_HostDNA_FD_136652 | JGI IMG/M metagenome (GOLD analysis project Ga0187840, IMG submission 136652) | Extremophilic microbial mat communities from Yellowstone National Park, Wyoming, USA - OCT_B_HostDNA | ecosystem: Environmental > Aquatic > Thermal springs > Hot (42-90C) | place: USA...
GATGAGCGCGAGAAACCACGTACAGGGAATCACGAACCTCAAACTATTCCTAAACCTATTCACACTATACTATCAGGCCGCGAGGACAGGGAGGTGAGCAAAAATGCTTATTTGGACACTATCCTGATTGTGTAGGTAGTGTATAAATCGAGGCTTTAGGGACGATGTGTTGTTGGCGGCTGGGTCTGAGGCTGCGCTCTGGACGCTCTTCCTATACGCTGTGCTGACAGTAGTGGCTCCACCCATATTCTATGTAGTCTCGCTCCTCCTCGCGCCCGCCCCGAGAAAGAAGCTGAGGGTCAAGCTAATGCCGTTCGAGTCGGGCCAAGCCCCCATACCCACCCGTGCCGCGCCCTTCCCCATCGAGTACTTTCCCTACATAATCATCTACGTGGCCTACGCGGTGATAGCCGTGATCGCCTTCATAGTAGTCCTAGACATGATCAGCGCGAGTCAAAACATCTTGAGAGGCCTGATAATCCTGATCGTCCTGACGTTTGCATCGATCTATGCGTCGAGCCTGCTTCCCTCCCTCAAGCAGAGGCTGGAGAGAGGTCGGACGGGATGATCGACCCTGTCCAGATGTTTTTACAGTTCTTCAACCAGCTCCCACCCCAGTTACAGGAGATCGTTCGCTTCCTCTACAGCGAGCCCTTCATCAAGGCTGCAATATTCCCCGGAGCACTCTTCAGCACCATGGTAGGCCTGTTCGCCGTGTGGTTTGAGCGAAAGCTCTTCGCGAGAGTCTCCCTCAGGATTGGGCCGCTGCATGTCGGTCGGGTCTCCGGGTTGCTACAGCTCGTGGCCGACGCGGTCAAGCTCCTCTCGAAGGAGAGGATAATCCCGGAGGGCGTGAACAGGCCGCTCTTCGTCCTGATGCCCTGCCTCGCCCTTGTCCTTTCCCTCCTGCTATACGCTTTTCTGCCCTTCGGGGCCGGGTGGATCATCTTCCCCTCAGACATCGGCCTACTGCTGTTCTTCTTGGTCGCTGCGCTAACTCCTGTCCCGATAGTCCTTGCGGGATACGCCTCGAGGAGCAAGTATCCGTTCATAGGCATGTCGAGGATGGCGCTCCAGCTCTTCGCCTACGAGATACCCCTGTTCCTGGCGCTCCTAGGCGTGGTCCTAGCGGCCGGCTCCCTTAACTTGGAGAAGATAGTGGAGGCGCAGCTTGCGGTCCCGTTCGCGGTAACTCAGGTGCTGGGATTCATAGTCTTCACGGCCACGATGTTGGCCGAGACTGAGAGGCTTCCTTTCGACATCCCGACCGCCGAGGGTGAGATAGTATTCGGCTGGCAGACGGAATACTCGGGGGTGTACTTCCTGATGATACAGCTGGCTATGTTTGAGAAGGTGCTCGCCTTTTGCTTCCTCGCAGCCATAATCTATCTGGGTGGCTGGATCGGCCCGCCAATACCGGGGGTTCCGGAGACCATATCAGCCCCCTTCTGGGTCATCCTCAAGGCCCTCCTCGTCTTCACTTTCGTCGCCCTCCTGAGGGGGGTCTACCCGCGCCTAACGATAGAGAAGGTCCTCGACCTGGGCTGGAGGTACCTGATACCTCTCGGCCTCGTGAACCTGATTCTGGTGGCTTCCTTCAGCCTGGCCGGGCCGATTATCCGCCCCTAGCCCTCTTGGACAGGAACTCAAGCCCCGTGGCAATGATGTTGGCGCGTGAGATGGCGTAGACGGCCTGCTGGACCAGGAGGCCGTGCTGTATCGTGTTGGGGCTGTAGTTCCTCGCCTCAAGCCTTCTCTTCATCTCGCTTAGATTTGCCGCGAGGTCCTTCAGGCCGCTGAGCTCGGAGCTGACGGGGCTGGCTGAGAGCTCCTCACAAATCCTATACGCCTCATCGATACGTGAGTAGTCATCTGTCTCGAGGAAGCTCCTGAGACTCGCGATTATCTCCCGGAGCATCCTCCAAGCCTCCTTGAGCTCACCGTGCTTCTGGGCCGCCGACAACAAGCATAGGGAGCAGATGCATCTTTTTAGTGTATCCCCTAAGAGGGGAAGGGTTCTCCACCTCTAAACCGCCACCTTCAGCCCCTTCAGCTCTATATAACTTGCCAGGTGATCCCTGTTGTAGCTCCCAGCGTAGGGGTCCTTGGCCTCCCCATACCTCTCCCTGATGTAGGGCGCCACCACTCTTCCCAGCAGCCTTATGAAGCCCATAACGTCGCCGCTGACGGAGAAGGCGATGTGTCTGAATCCCAGGCTCAGGTATTCCTCGAGATACTTGAAGACCCTCTCGCTGTCTGTGGTGACTAGGAAGACCTGCTCAACAAGCTTCTCCGAGACCCTGTTTCCATGCATCTCGATGTACCTGGGGTCGTAGACCTTGAGGTCGAAGAGAGCTGGGAGGAGGGTCCCGCGCCATGGGAGGAGGGATCTTAGCGCCGCCTCGTAGTCGGTGGGGTGATAACCCACGTGGATGAGGATTGACCTCTCGATCTCCTCACCGCGGCGCCCGACCTCCCTAGCACCCGCATCGACGGCTGGGAAGAGCTTCTGCGTATAGAGTGTCTTGTCGTCTGTCGGCAGCGTCATCAGGGCGTCGCCGAGCAGGCCCGCAAGCCGCGCCCCACGCGCCCCGGTCGTGGCTATGTGTATCGGGATTGGTATTGGCGGAGGATCATAGAGCCTAGCCTTTTGCACGCTGTAGTATTTTCCCTGGTAGCTTGTCTGCTTACCTGTCCAGAGCAGCCTTATCAGGAATACCGCCTCCTCAAGTCTCTCGATCCTCTCCTTGTATGGGGGCCAGGGAAACCCGCAGGGGACCTCGTTCAGCGCCTCGCCCGTGCCGACGCCTAGAAAGACCCTGCCGACAAACATGTTCTGCATGGTCGAGAAGGCTTGGGCCACAATTGGGGGAGGATACCTGAAGAGGGGGCAGGTTACGCTCGTACCTAGGACTATCTTGCTGGTTAGGACGCCCACGGCCGAGAGCGTGGACCATATGAAAACTCCGTGGGCGTTTGTGTCGAACCAGGGGTGGAAATGATCGGATCCCCAGACCGCGTCAAGGCCCATCCTCTCCGCCTCAACCCCCTGCTCGACAAGCGTCCGCGGAGAATACTCCTCAGACGCCAACACGATGCCGAGCCTTACCGCCAATCAGAACACCCTATCGAGGCGCAGCGACGCCCTCTGATAAATTTTTAGCCCGTGCTCAGCTCAGCTTAGAGCGCAGCCAACCATACAGGGCGTCGATGGGGTTCGTGGATGGCGGGTTGGTCGAGATTTTCGGCCCGGAAAGCGTGATCGGGTTGTAGACGAGTCCCTGGCGCGATATGCTCGAGAGCTCGATGTCCGGCGTCATCTCGAGGGCGTAGAAGGGGCAGGCATCGACGCAGAAGCCGCAGAAGACGCATCTACCGTAGTCGACTTGGGGGAAGTAGGACTTCTTGTTCTGGGGATACTTCAGGTCCCGCTTCGACACAGCTATCTTGAAGACCGCGTCCCCCTTCTGAGCCTCCAGGTACATGGCCTCGGGGAACTTATCCTCGGTGATCCTTATCCTCCAGCCTCGTGCTGTGAGTGTCCTGAAGCCCTCATCTAGATAGTTGTCGTAGAGTGTGGAGGTGTTGTGCTCCCAGATCGGGTCCGCGTTAAGTTGAACCTTCACGACACCATCCGCTTTTGAGATCTGCTTAGCGTCGGTGACGTAACCCAAGGTGGGATGCGACCCTCCCCTAGCCTGCGGCTGCGAGACCAAGGGTCTGACAAGCCCCTCCCCAACCACGCTTAAAAGCTCTGCGAGGACGCTCTTCCCCGACGCAAGCCCTGCAAAATATCGCTCCTCAGCCTCCACCACTATATCAAACGCATAGACCATCGTAATGGCCTCGGCGATGTTCTGGCAGGCAATGTCGCAGAGGCTGCATCCTGTGCACTTCTCTAGGATGAGGAGGTGTCTCCCTTTGAACCCTGGGAAGGCGATCCCGAGCTTCGGGTCAAACTTGTAGTTCTCGGACGGTAGGGTGGGGACCTCCTCGTAGGGGTACTTGTAGGTGTAGGGCTTGAATAGGACATGTCTAGCCGCAACCAGTATCGGCCTAACGACCTGCCTTAGGCGCTCGGCCACCGACATCTAGCGATCCTTACGTGATGCATAATTTAAGTCCTTCCAACGGTCAAAGTTCTTTGGGGGTCACGGTGCTCGCCCTTGGCCGACATCGGGGATGAGATACTCAGGCGTCTAAGAGGTGTCTACGAGATCTCCCCCGACGACTTCGTCTCACTCCAAGCATATCTTAGGAGTGGGAGCCCCTTCGAGGTGCTAGTGGCGACTATACTCTCTCAAAACACGACCGACACGTCAGCGATGAGGGCCTTCAACAACCTCGCATCCACCATCCCTGTCACGCCGACCTCTCTCTATAAGGCGGGGGTGAGGCTGATAAGCAGGGCCATCAAGCCTGCGGGGATATACAGGGTCAAAGCCCGTCATCTCTGGAGATTATCAAAAATGATCGTCGAGATGAATGGGGGTGATTTCGAGGAGATTCTTCGAGGCGACCCCCACTTGGTTAGGGAGAGGCTGAAGTCGCTTCCCGGTGTAGGTGATAAGACGGCAGACATCCTACTCACGGTTTTCGGGATAATGGAGAGGCTTCCGATAGACACCCACGTGTATCGCGTGTCTTCGAGGCTGGGCCTGATAAAGGCGGGGATGGGCTACGAGGAGGCTCACGACCTACTCGTGAGGACCTTCAGGGAGGGGTCTCGCCACGAGGCTCACCTTCTCCTAATCACGCATGGCCGGCGGACCTGCAAGGCTAAGTCTCCACAATGTACGAGATGCGTGCTGCGCGACCTGTGCGCCTACTATCTCGCCCGCCGCGCGGGCCCAAGACATAACCAAAAATAGGGCGCCCCACACTTTTAGCGTATCTATGGGTCTTCTGGCGGAGATCTTCGACCCGAGGGCGCTGGCGAGGGCGATGGAGGGTGGGGCCCGTATCCGAAGAGGCCTTCTCATCCTCCTCCTAGCCGCCGCCGTCTACGCCGCCTCCACGACATACTTCGCTGTGGAGAAGCTGAGGATAGGGTACGCGACCGAGGGCGTCCAGCTCCCCAGGCCGTCCATAACTGAGCCCGGAGAGGCTGTCTTCGTCTCAATCCTCTACCTAAGCCTGGGATTCCTGGTAGTGTGGGGGGTATTCTCCATAGCGGTGTATCTTGGCGGATCGGTGGGGAGTGGTCTAACGCGCCTCACCAGCGCCGTCATGCACTCGTTCATAGCTATATCCGTGGCATCAGCCCTCCTTCTCCCGCTTCTAGCGGCATCGCCACCCCAAGAGGTCGTCATAACGAGCGCCGAGATCCGCGACGTAAAGCTGGAATACGTCGAACTCGTCGGCAACTTGGCCTCGAATGGATCGAGAATATCTCTCAGCATCATAGTGCTTAGGTCACCCCTCATGGTATACAACGCGTCGAACCAGCTCCTGCCAATCGAGCTGAGATCCGTCACGGCGAGGGTTTCCGATAGGATTGAGAGCCTCGGAGACATCTATATAGAGAAAATATCTTGGGAGAGGATCGAGTTCAGCGGCTACGAATATAGGACCCAGCAAGATATGGGGCGCAACATATACGGCTCAATCGCTACAATTGCTTCATGGCTGTGGGTAAACTCCTACGTAACGGTCGTGGTGAGCAGAGTCTATGGCGTCGGCCGACGCTTATGCGCGACGGCGGCGATCTTCTGCCTCTCGATCATGCTTTTACTCGGCCTCTTATAACCACCCCACTCCTATCTATCTCGCCCCGCCTGATCCTAGTGCTGTTTACTGGCTCCCCATCACTAGCAAGGACCAGGGGGGAAACCTCCAGAGAGATGGGGGGCAGGCCTTTAGCCTCTCGTAGACGGACAGCCTGCTCCGCACGCTCCAGCACGAGGGGTCCTGAGACAAGTGCCTTGACGCTCTGGTCGGTCAGGATAGGACCATAGAAATCGTCCAGCTTGATTATCCTCGCCCGGTCAAGCCAGCCATACTTATCCAGAACCTCCCTAAGCTCTCTCTCCCTCTCCTCGAAGGGAGCGACATCCCCCTCCTTTCTCAGCGTAGCCGCAAACTCGTCGCTTGTTAACCCGATCATCACCTCTTTTGAGATTCTGAAGGCGGTGTTGAGGAGCGCTATGTGGCCTACGTGTATCTCGTCGAAGGTTCCGCCTAGTGCCGAGACCTGGTATATGGGCCTAAACGCGCCAGACAACGCGACCTCCTCCTCCACCTCGTAGTGCCACAACCTGTGGCTCCGAAGAAGTATTAGCGCCTCTCCCCTCGATATTCCGAGATATAGGGAAAGCTCGTCTAAAGTCACGTCCGGATGCTTCGGGAGGATGTCCTTTAATATCTTGTCGCGCATCACGTGGAAGCTTCCCCTCATCCTAACGAGCTCCCAGAGCATGAAGTAAAGCTCTTGGATCGTTGCCGCCCCCAACCCCTTTTCACGAAGTAAACTGTGTTAGACTATTAAACTGTTCTGATTTAGCGAGAAACACTTATAGCCTAAGTATGGAGGTCTCTCACGCGGATGACGACGCTGAAGCAGATTCACCGAATATACGAGGAGCTCAAGGACACCCTAGACTTCTTCGAGAACCAGCTAAAAACGGGCTCTAGGCTCGAGATGGTCGACAGCAACATCTCCGAGATCATAGAGACCATAGAGAACCTCCTTCTAGACCCCCGCATCTCTTCCAGTACCCTCTCATCCTTCGAGGAGCTCCGCATGAGGGCCCTCGATATACAGAGACGTGTTAAGAACATGCTAAGCAGGATGGAAGAAGATATAGTAGGTGAAAGAGAATATTGGTGGAAGAAGCGAAATGGAGGAAGGCGATTTGTATGACGGTGAATATATTAATACACTTTATATAATGAGTTGATAATTAGTTAGACTATGAAGTTGGAAGCAACATACATACCATCACAAATTTATAATGTATAGTAATACACCTTGGATTGAGATAAGAAGTTTTGTGATAAATTCTAATATAAACATGAGAAAGGGGGAAGAAAGGGGAGGGGTTGATTCTGCTCCAGCCTGACATTAGAGAAACCCAAAAGACTGGAGGGTTTATCTTCTTGACCACTCCGCGTTAGAGTGAGTGGTTATATTAGCAGACCACTCCAGCCCTCTGGGTCTTTTCTCCGTCAGGCTGGAGTGGTCTGCTCAGCCTTCTGGGTCTTCAGTGTTAACCAGATGGTCTTCAAGACTTCTTTGAGGTCGTTGCCTCTTATTTTATGCCCTTTTAGACGTATCGTAAGCCTTTCAAGGGCCTGTCTAGCCGTCCTCGATCTATGGAAGTATGTCCTCCTATCCCTTTTCCACATACCATAGTAGTTCTTGATCTTCCGCCACGAAGCCCATTCTGTTATGATCAGGATCTCGGCGAGAGGCTCCAATGCCGACGGATCACTATTAATCCCCAGCACCTCAAGAAGTATGTTATAGGCCGGATATCTTTTTCCGGCCTCCTCAGCTATCCGTCTTGCCATCTCCACCATCTGCTTCTCTATGGATGAGATTGCTGGCTTCAGAACCTCCCTCTCAGCATCAGACAAAGCCTTGTATTTGTTGAGTAATTGTTGATGAGTCTTCAATAGAGACCTATGGGCCAATATCATTCTACGCATGACTATGAAGTCCTCAGTAACCCTCCTGAACCACCTCTCCTCAATACTCATCAGGGCCTTGATGTCTCCCCTAGCGCTCTTCGGAAGCTTATGCTTCCTGCGCATCTTCTCAATCAACGTAAGCCTCCTAAGATAGTATACCTCTACCCCTCTCCTTAGTAGTTCTATCGGCCGTCCGCGTGTTGGGGTGGTATTGTATCCATGAATAGCTTGTCTCCGGGCCCAGCAGGGATCTCGCCGAGGCTGTCTACGTGCTTGAAAGCTTTTCCAACAAAAGTGTATGTTATCCTGTATCTCTCGCTATTCTTCTTGGTTCTGTGTACGTCTGCGTAGAACTTCAATATCCCTGCACCCCCTTATTCTGTGTCTTTATCTCGTATGTCCTCGCCACTATGTGGAACCTCTCAACCTGCCCCCTCTCTAGGACTATCGAGTTGAGTGGTAGGTGGTAGATTCTCGACGGCGTCTCTACAGCAGTGGCCTCATGTATAAGCCACCTCAGCGTCTCGATGGAGGGTATCGTCCAAGTCCTCAGCCTCCCATCCCACTCGTTCTGAACAACCACTACTCCGTCAGGTGTCGGAGTGATGTTCAGAACCCTATCCACAGGATATCTAAAGACCTCTAGAAACCTCTCAGACAGCCCTCGCCACGCCTCGGCGACGAATCTCTGCATGATTATGAAAGACTTGTAGTGCCGCATGCCCTCGTCTACCCATAGTCCCTGAAGACACCGTAATATCCCTCATAACTCCCTAGCTCCGAATCCCTAAGCCTCATCCACAGATAAGCCATCACCAACCTATCTCCATCACCCGTTCGGATAAGACCCTCCACCGGCCCCACATATAAAGAGTAGTGGCCCCAACAATCGGACCATCACCAACCTAGACCTACTATAAGCTAGAAACACCATCCGTAAGGATCGCTCCAAACCCCCTATTGAGAAGAATGATAGAGGGAGCAGAGGGAGAGAAGAGGAAGATAGAAGCTCACGATATCTACAACAGGTATTACTGGCCATACAATACATGAAGGACTTAGACATGGATGGAAACATCCTATACTTCATAGAGAGCGCCAAGGAACTACTACCAGGATATATAAAGACATCAAAGGGACTAATACTCCCAAGAGAAATAGTGCGGAAACGAGGTAATATTCAGGGGAAAAGGACAGACAACGATATACGGATACCCGAGACCGGATTAACTAACAGGCAACTTAATCTCTACAATCCTTAACATAATTTAAAAATATTAGCAGCGAGGGCGAGATCTATAGAGATAGGAAATGGCGCAGGTGGAGGACCTACTAGGCCATGCCATCAAAGTAGCCTCTAGACTCGGCGCCAGATACGCAGAGGCCCGCTTTGAGGAGCATCGGGGAGAACTCTATGTTGTGAGGAACGGAGTCCTTGACGCATCCGCACACTCTGTCTCGCGCGGAGTGGGGGTAAGGGTGCTGTATAACAAGGCGCTTGGCTTCGGCTCGACGAGCACGTTGACGAGGAGGGGGGTTGAGGAGGCGGCGAAGCGGGCCATTGAGTTCGCTAAGGCCTCTTCACGGATACTTTCGAAGGGTGTGGAGATGTCGGAGGAGAAGATGGGTAGGGATAGAGTTATCTGCCGTCCGAGGGTCAAGCACGAGTGGGTCGAGACCGGAGACAAGGTCGGGCTCCTCCAAGAGGCCGATAAATCCATCGTCGAGGCGGCGGAGAGGAGGGGTGTGAAGCCAGTTGCACGGTTATTCCAGCTCGACTTGGCATACCTCGAGAAGTACGTGGTCAACACAGACGGCGCCGATGTCTATCTCCATAAACCCCTCACGACGCTACTGTGCATCTTTAACATACATGGGAACGGCAGGTCGCTGCAGCGACACCTCCACCTCGGCGAGTCGAGGGGGTGGGAGGCGGTAGAGAGATGGAGGCTAGACGACTTCGTGACGGAGGAGACCGAGGCTGTCTCGGCTGCGGTGAAGAAAGCCGTGGAGCCCCCCGAGGGGAGCATGGACGTCGTGTTAGGCCCGGAGATAATTGGGCTTGTCTGCCACGAGTCGGCGGGGCATCCCGGCGAGGCTGACAGAATGCTGGGCCGTGAAGCGGCGCAGGCCGGCGAGACCTACATCACGAGAGAGCACCTCAATACAAGAATCGGGTCCGAGGCCGTTACGATCGTCGACGACCCCACTATACCTGGCTCCTTCGGCTACTATCTATATGACGATGAGGGGGTAGCGGCTAGAGAGCGGGTCCTCATCGAGAACGGGGTAATCAAGGAGCTTCTGCACAACAGAGAGACGGGGGCCGAGTTCGGGGTTGGTAGCAACGGCGCCTCAAGGGCGAGCAACTACAACAGGGAGCCGATAGTCAGGATGGCTAACACGTATATGAGGCCCGGCGACCATAGCCTCGAAGAGCTGATAGAGGACGTTAAGCGCGGCGTCTACATCAAGAGCTACATGGAGTGGAACATCGACGACAAGAGATGGAACCAGCGCTATGTCGGCGTCGAGGCGTATCTGATCGAGAATGGCAGGCCCGGGAAGATGGTCTTCCAGCCCGTCATTGATCTGACGACGAGGGGGCTATTCTCATCGATCGATGCTCTAGGGAAGGAGCTAGAGTTCTACGCCGGCTACTGCGGAAAAGGAGACCCGATGCAGGCGCTACCCGTCTGGTTCGGGGGGCCAGCGGCCAGGCTCAGAAACATCAGGCTCGGTAGGACCGTTCTATCCGCCTGACCTCTAGGCGCACGGCGTGGCTAGTTCTGGGAGTGGCTGCGGGACGAGAGGCGTAGGAGCGCCTCCCTGAGCCTCTGGGGTCCAACATCGAAGAGGTAGGGGCCCAGCCTCGGTCCATGAGGCCTGTCTAGGAGTAGAA
>Ga0187840_10000109_pt1 | contig 10448 bp, 10 predicted proteins | sample OCT_B_HostDNA_FD_136652 | JGI IMG/M metagenome (GOLD analysis project Ga0187840, IMG submission 136652) | Extremophilic microbial mat communities from Yellowstone National Park, Wyoming, USA - OCT_B_HostDNA | ecosystem: Environmental > Aquatic > Thermal springs > Hot (42-90C) | place: USA...
AAAGGAATCCTCCTACCAACAACGATCGAGTAGTTCCTAGCCATGCAGAGCATCTTAGGCAGCTCAGATGCTGGGTATGTGTAGTCACCATCCATTATAGCCACATACGGGGTCTCAACATGTCCAAGCCCAGTTCTTATGGCACCAGCCTTGCCCCTACCATTCTGCGGGATCACCTTCACACCATATCTCATAGCTATCTCCGGAGATCCATCAGCGCTCCCACCATCAACAACAAAGATCCTCTCCCTCGAAACGCCAACGCTGAGGAGCTCCTCAATAACCCTGGGAAGCCCCTCAGCCTCGTTAAGGACTGGTATAATTATACTCAGCTCCCCCAGATCCGCTTGACATTCTCGAAGAGCATCTCCAGACTCCTGAGATCCTCCAGATGCCCTGGAAATCTCCTCTTTCATCTCAGGTCTCGATAGATCCATCTATTAGCTTACCTTAGATCTGACGGGCAACAGCTTCGGGAGTATCTTGACAAGATCCTCTGCACCCACTACTATGGAGATCCCAGCTCTTCTAAAAGCCTCTAAAGCTTTCCCATAGCTCTGGTGGATCAGATAGGCCTCCTCTAGATCCCTGGCACCTAGCCACGGCCTCGAGGGCACAGCAACAACCGAGCCGATTCCAGAGAATCTAAGAGCGCTGATTAGCTCGAGCTTCCAAACAGTATCTATAATGGGGGAGGAGATCATGAGGACCCAGGATCCGGAATTGCTCAAGAGCTCCCTAGCAATTGCTGGGGCTCCTTTCAAAAGTTCTTTAGAGGCGATCTCCAGGATCTCCGAGGCACTGCCCAGGATCTCCGAGAGCTTCGCAAGGATCTTTTTTGGAGGTTGGGGCGTGATCAGCTCGTAGACGTCCCACAGATCTACCCTCATCTCCTCCATAGCAGCTCTGATCGATATTGCGAGCGCTGACACAGGGTCGAGCATCCTTAGCACTACCCAGCCATGCCCAGGCCTCAGGATAGTTAGGGAGAATGGAGCTCCACTCCTAGCCAGCGATGCTATAGCTGAGAAGAAGATTGTGGCGAGCTGGTCGGAGGAGACCTCTCCCTCGGATCTTGGATCGTAGATAACGCCCTCAAAACCCTCCGCCTCGAGGTGGAACTCTTTAACAAAGATCTTCTGGAACTTCGCTGTAGCTCTCCAATCAATGCGCCTAAGATCATCCCCCATCACGGCCTCCCTAGACCAGTAGTACTCGAGCCCCCCACCCCTATACCTAGATATAGCCTCGCCCCGAGATATCATAGAGCCTAGAAGAGCTATTGCCTCTGCCAAAACCCTATAAGCCCTGGGCATAACCTCCACCTCTATCGAGATATCGAGCACCGCTGTGCTGTAGAGGAGCCCAAGTGGGCTGTAGATCTTTATCGTGAGCCCGTCGAGCCTGAATACCCCTCTTCGATGGGCTAGAATCTCCACATATATCCCCCCTCCACCCCGATCTACCTTGGCTTTGAGCCATCTAGGGAGATCCTCTAGAACCGCCCAAGACCCCAGGCTAGGCGCTATGGCAATCCTCCAACTAAGCGGGGATCCTGAGATGGTTCTCCCAAAGATCTTGTTTGGGGAGGCTCTCATACTCTTAGCTATTCTCAACCTGGCTATGAGTCCGATCCCGTCGATAGCTATTATGGATGAAGTTAGGATCGAGAGGTAGGCGAATAGAGGGTCTAGATAGGTTATGTAGAGAATTGCCAGGGACAGGGAGAGGATCGATAGTCTAACCCCTCTAGAGGATATCCTCACTTCTTAGGAACCTCCACCTCTTCTAAAGCCCTCCCCACAAGATCATCTGAGGATCTACCATCCACCATGGCCTCGGGTTTAAGCCCTATCCTATGTGGGAGCACATATGGGGCTATACGCTTAACATGATCTGGAGCAATATATTCTTCTCCCTCAATACATGCTAAGGCCCTTGATCCCCTGAGGAGCCATACACCAGCTCTAGTACTGGGGCCCCACGCCACCTCACTATATCCCCTCAGCCTCCTCAACAAATCCACAATATATCCCAGCACCCTATCTGAGACATAGATCTTCTTACAAACCTCAACAGCCTCCAGGATCTCTTCTAAGGTGGCGACATTCTTAACATTCATAGCCTCGATCTCGTCAGATCTCCTGAGTATCTCGATCTCTGCCTCCCTCTCGGGGTAGGACGTGGTAAGCCTGTATGCGAATCTATCGATCTGCACAGGCGTTAGGGGATATGTCCCCTCAGATCCATATGGCGTTTGGGCTGCTATAACTAGGAAGGGTCTGGGGAGCTGGTGCGTCTTGCCATCCAGGCTCACCTGCCTCTCCTGCATCGCCTCAAGCAAGGCGCTCTGAGTCCTAGGAGAAGCCCTGTTGAGCTCGTCTATAATTACTATGTTTGCGAATAGAGGCCCTCTCCTCAGCTTCCACTCAGAAGATCTGAGGTCGAAGTAATAGGCCCCAAGTATATCGCCTGGGAGAAGATCGGGGGTCATCTGTATCCTGCTGAACTCCCCGCCAATAGCCTTGGCAAGGGCTCGGGCAAGGGTCGTCTTACCGGTTCCAACAGGGCCCTCTATAAGTATGTGGCCCTCAGATAGTATTGCCACTAGAACCACCTCTAGAAACCACCTGCTCGATATAAAGAACCTGGAGATCTCTCCTATGATCCTCTCTGCTAGATCCTTAACCCTGTCCAATGCCTAGCTCCTCAGCCAGTTTTCTAAGAACCCTTTTATCCCACGTTGGGTGCCTTCTAATAACAGCCTCAACTGCTGTTCTATCGCTAGAGGTTGTGGAAACCCTTACCCTAGCTATTATCATTGCCAATACAATGGCTATTGAATATCTGGCCTCAGCAGAGCTTAAAACAGCGAACACCCTGTATAGGGCGAGCTTGATGAGAGAGAAAACAGTGTCACCTAAATGCGATCTATCTATATAGACTGGGGTACCAGATCCTATGAGACTCTCCATAAAAGCCCTATTATCCTCAAGGCCTATCATTGAGTTAATAGCTATACTAGGATCTGAGACAATCGTTACCCTCCCACCGCCTAGGGGGATTTCTGCGGCGACTACAAAGGATCCTCTGGGATCTCGATCGCTGCAGGATCCATCGCCATCTAGGTCTAGGCAGCTATATGGCGAAGATGTAAGGAGGATCCTGGCACCGGGATCAAGATCCTGAATGGCAGAGGCATAGTTGAGCACTATAGTACGACCCTCCAAACCCCTGATCCCCTCTATAAATGCTATTGGCAGGTGTCTATCCTTATACCTCAATAACGGGTCTAGGAGAATAGATCCGTTGATCCTCGCCCTCAAGCCCAGCCCCTCAAGCACCTCATTCCCAGTACCAAAATCATCCATAAGGATCAGGATCCCCCCTCCTTCTAAGAAGCTCCTGAGGATCCTGATCTCATCGCTCGAGAAATGCTTTGAAGGCCCCACCACCATGAGGATCCCCTGAGGCCGGACCTCTTCAAGGTTATCTATAGCAGCAGCACCAAAGGATCTAGCCAGCTCAGATAGGCCATTCCAGCCCGTGTTATAGGGGTCAAAATCCACGTTTGTAGGTACCATATATGTGACCACTGTTACCGTTATTAAAGAAGCGATTGAGGCGACTATGATGCCTAGTCTCGAGACCCACATACTACCTGGCCAGTGATTTGAGGAACTCCTCTGCAAGGGCTTTAAACTCTGCTGGAGAAGTTTTCCTCGGCGAGTAGAGATGGGCCTCATAGATCTTGAGAATCTTTAGGAGAGACTGCCCAGCTCCTCCCAGAGCCTTTGACGCTGCAAGGCCATACTCTCTCAGCGTCATATGGGTCAACAGCTCGACGCCTGTAATTCTCCTAACCGCTTCAACAAGGCCGTGGAATACTAAGACTACCTCGTCCGAAGCTATGAGTCTCTCCGATATTGTCTCACCTACAGGGGCTTGGATTTCCACGCTCTCTCCTATAGAGCTCCCTCCACCTCTTCTCTGAAATAATGCGGCGATATTCCTGAGAGTCATAGCTATAGACCCTAGTGAGATCCTCATAGCCACATATGCAACGCCTAGGAAGGCTGCCACGTATGCCGGGTTGATCACAAAGATCCTCTCCTCTATCTCAGCCTCTCTATACATCTTAGAGCTAGGCATGAACATTATCCTTACAACCTTCTCTCCTGTAGTCTCTCCAATTGGTATTGAGAGCCTAGCCCTGAAAACACCTTCATACGAGGCGGTGCTTATAGATGTCCAGGGCAGCTCTATCCTCACACCCCCATCCAGTGGCTGGCCCTCTTCAGTTGCCGCTCTACCTAATACCTCATAGCTCAGCCCCGCGATCACTATTCTCGGGATCTTTGCCTCAACAAATGAAGGATCCCTGTAGACGTAGATCTTTGCACTAGCGCTTGCAGGCCCTATAAAGCCCCTTGGATATACATCTACAGATACCGCGTAGACGCCCTCTCCAATATCGCTTGGAACCTCTACTTTGGCGGTGAAGGATCCTGTGGGGCTGAGATCAACCATATACGATCTACCGAGAAAGGTGATTGCCACACCACCTCCAGGAGGATCTACAACTCCCACAACCACAAAACTCTCCCCAGGCTTCACCCTATCCGGGGTAATCGAGAGTGATATGCTGGGGACAATGTATAGGAGATCAACATATAGCTCCTCAGAAACAGCCCCCCTATACCTTAGCTCATCGCCCCTCGATGGCGTGTAGACAGCGTAGACGCTGATCCTGGGGATATATATAGTTGGGAGTATTGCTTCAAGCCTGTAGCTCCCTCCATCCCCTGTGTTTACGCTGATCTCCACACCCCCTATGAAGATCCTGACCCTTCTACCTTCAAGGGGATCTCCGGAAGATGTTGTGAGGCTACCCACGATCTCTATTGGAGATCCTACCCACGCTCTACTCACATTTATGGATATTGTGAGGATCGTGCTCTCAAGGCTCACAGACCCTAGATACTCTAACCTCTTAATCTCAGCGGAGATCTCACTATAAGTTGCACCCACAACCCTCTCAAGAGCTCTAGATGCTTCTCCTACATCGGCTCCAAGCCTCCTCTTTATATCCTCAGCACTTCTATAGGCTTCTCTACTGCTTATATTGGCTGCTAGAACCTCTATAAGCCCCCTCTCCAGAACCTTTATAGCATCCACCACCATACCCCTTGAGAGAAGTTTCCTAGCCTCTTCGAGGGATGCCTTGCTGAAGTTAACCCTGTCAATGCCCTGTGATAGGAGCTTATTATACTGTTCAAGGATGATGGCAAGATCCCTTGGCAGATATATAGACCCCGCCCTAGAAAGCTCTTTGAGGGCTTCAGAAAGGTTTCCCCCAGCTATGTGGTTTGCAATGGTGGCATAGATCCTTGCTAGCATGAGGGGGTCCGGGAGATCGCCTCGGATCTCATTCGGATCCACATGCCTAGGAGGGGGCGATGCTGCATAGAGGGGCTGGTAAAATAGAGAGAGTGCTATTGTAATAATAGCTGCCGCGGCGGGGATTTTCAAGCGATTCTCCACCCAAGCAGAACCTCAGCGATTCTCAGGGACGCCGATATAGAGAATATAGCTAGCAGCGATATATGGAGGTAGTCCCTCGAAATCCTCCTAGGCCTCAACACAGCCTTAGCCGCTGTATAGATCAGCGTCATGACAGCTATGTAGGCGTCAAGCCTCCTCTCCCCTACATAGGCTAGGAAGGATATGGCAACCCAGTAGAGGGATGCGAGAACTATGTTGAAAAGGAGGTTTCGATCCAGCTAGAACACCTCGAGCCTCACGATTTTATCAGTCCCCCTCTTATCCTCCGAAGCCACCCTCACAGGCCTACCCATAACCATAGCTGCTATGGAAGCAGCTATCGAGCTCTCCAGCGAGCCCATCACACGTCTAAACCTCTCAGGAGGTTCGGGAGACCTTACACCCCTGAGCATTATGGTTATAGAATCGCTAATCGAGATCGAGAGAGACTCGCAGATCTCCAGCCTCTCAACAAGCACATCATTTAGAGCACCTTGCAACGCCTCCACCGCAGCCGCAGAATCGATGGGTTCTATAGGGGTGTAATATGGGGGTGCTAAGGCTATGAATGATTCGCCGTTGTAGTGCACTATAAATCCATCGACCCCTCGCAGATCATTAGGAGCGCGAGCGCCAGGATCTGCTGGACCCAGCGGTACAAGGGCATATACCCTACCTCCTATAGGCACATAATATGCCCTTGCCTTCACATTAAGAAGCTCCAGCAGAGCCCCAACATTCTCTGAGCTCCTCGCAATGAGCTCAAGGATCTGTGGAGACGGTATTGGCTCTAGAGGGGTTAGGAGCATCGAGATCCCCAAGATCAGGGCCCCAATACCTGTAGCTGTTAGAGGTATGCTCCCAACCACGAAATACGCATAGATAGAGAGCGCTGCCCCTGAGGAGGCTAGCGAGAGGGCTGTCATCCTGTAAAGCTCTCTACCTCTTCCCTCCACCCAGAGATCCCCAGCTAGCCAGCCAGTTCAAGATCTGCTTTCTCCTAACAGCCCCTAAACCCAGCGCGATCGAGAGGGCTGTTATAGATGTAAGCACAGGTTCCAGCCTGATCCCCCATGGAGTATAATTGAGCATAAGCCCCACAAGGGGTACAAGGGCTAGGGAGAGCCCTATCGAGAGGGCTAGCCTTTCAAGCGGTGATAGATCGTGCCTAGCTGGGTATAGAAGTTCAACTAGCATGGAGCCGGGTATGTAGAGCACACATACAGAGCCGAGGATATATCTAGCTAGCTGGGTAATAGCGTTTCCAGATCCCATGTATATGATGATATTTAGGGTTAGAAGCGCTGCTGAGGCTAGCCAGAACCAAGCTGCCCGCGAGCTGAAAAGATATCTTAGAAAGCTGTGAGGCGGCTCAGGATCTAGAATCGCTATCGCCCCCTTCTCCCTAAGCCTACTAAGGATCTTCACAGCCTTGTGAGAAGGGATCCCGGCAGATCTCGAGATCTCTTCCACAGCCTCCCCCACAGTGAGATCCCTCCCCATACTGGAGATCCTCCTTAGAATCTCGAGGGCCCTCTTCTCTGAGGGCTCGAGCTCTACCCCCTTGGAACCCCTGTTACGTTTAGCCATAGGTGTGCCCACTTTCCACTATAGCGGGGCTCTAGACTGTCGGAGGTGTAGTACCATAGCTCGAAGATCAGTAGGATCCTTCCCACTCTCGTAATATTTAGATCAATAGGGAGTGTGGCATTACCACCGCTTGGTAAGATGAGCTCCACCCTCTTGATCTCATCAGCGGTTGAGGGGGCTGTTGAGTTAGGGATCGATGATTCATTCCCCAGCTTAACAATAACGGAATAATACATAACCCTACCCTCATAGTTAGCCACAAAAACCCATAGCCTGAAGCCCTGCCCAGCAACTACCTCGCGCGGATAGTCACCAATTCTCTTCTCAGGCCCTAGAATCCCTATTGCTGAGAAGCTCTCGCCAACCCAGGATTCCCTCAGCATAGATGCATAGCCAACCATGCCCGCGACAACCATTATAGCAAGGATCACAGCCATAACCTCATCGTCTATCAACAACCCTCACCAGCCAGCCCCTCCTCAGCCTAAGCCAGAGAGATGCTATGAGCCTCGGTATATAGAGATATACAGTAGCGATAGACAAGGCGATCCCCGCGCCAGCTGCCACATCAACTATTAGCTTGAGCCTGGCCGCAGCCTCGCCCGAAGCCTCTAAGGCCGGGATCTCATCCTCAATTTTAGATAAGATCGCAGAAACGTTAGAAGCGACATCCCCACCCACACCTACTCCAGAGCCCTCTACCCCCGAGAGCATCTCTAATGCCTTGTTCAAGAGCTCGGCCTGGCTGGATACATCTGCACCTCTCCTCTCGGCCTCAGCAAGCCTTGAATATATATTCAAAATCCTTTGCCTAAGATCTTCATAGCTCTGGGCTGAGAGCATATATATATTATAATAAGATATAGTATAGCACATCGCGGCTATGATCAAGATCGCCGATAAAGCAACAGATGCTGAGATCCTCATCTCCAGATCGTTTAGATGATCACATATATTGTAGGCGTATCATAGATGCTATATCACTCTATAAGGTATTGGCCTGTTCATGAACTGCAGCCCCTCTACCAGCAACTCCTCTATAGTGCCTAGATCTCTACCAGATCTAACTCTGACCATGATCCCTATCAGAACCGCCCTCCCCCTCAGGCTATACATTTCAACCTCTGCATATATCTTCGCAATGATCATATGCAGCTCTCTCGACACTACCTTATACCCCTTCTTAAGGAAGCCTCTGAGGACATATATAATGGATCTTTCGAACGGGTTAAGCCTAGCCCAGACCCCCAGCCTCATAGCTTTCCTAGCTAGTTTCTCAATAAATACTAGATCTATTCTCTCGATCCTCATAACTCTTAATAAATATGGGAGCAAATCCCTCACAGCATCTATATTGATCTTTGGAACAATAGACGATGCAAGGCTGGGGGCCAGGCTGATTATATTCACCTATACAATAAATAAATAGAGGGGTTAATAAGGCTAACAATGATCGGATGATGATACACTAAAATATAATTAATTGATTAACATAGATTGTAACATATATCTTAACTAGTATTATTCGGAGTTTATACTCTTCATATGTGGCATAGATGCCATAGCTGTAATACGATCAAGACTATCTCCTCGAAGGTGAGTCTCTCTTATGCGGTAAAGGTTTTCAGTGAATTAGAGCTATAAGTTAGGCTATATCTATATATCTGATCCCACATAACTTCTGTTAATCTCCCACCTGATATCAGTATAAATGGATATATTTTCGTAGATATTATAGCTGTGGTATTTCCCTCTATACTTCCTCTCGCTATACTTGTGCACTGTAGGATCTCTAAATTGCTTTCCAAGTATTTTGCGAAGTACTCAGCTACCGGCTTGAGCCTCGCGTCTGTACATATTCTATTCCCTGAAAGAGGTAGGAGCGTCTCCACGCTCCTTACCTCTTCTCTAGAGTAGAGCCACAGAGATCCTGTGTAAGGATCCCTGTTATCCTCAGAGATCATATAAAAAGCTGTTGCGGCAGAGATTATAACAAATATTAATGCTATAATCGATAATCCGCTTCTCTTGAGGAGCTTGCTGGAAATGGCCGGGGCTGCCATAATGGTAAGGGGGATGGAGAGGGCTGTGAAGCCTCTATATGCGAGGAGCGGTATCCCCTCGAGGAGCGAATATATGGAGAGCGAGAGGGGTGGCAGGGCCCAGGCTGTGAGAAGCCATTGCCCATCAACTCTATATATTTTGCATGTGTTAGTGGCCCTAGAGGCTAGAATCGCCAACCCAGCCATAGAGAAGCCAGCAGCTAGAAGACCTGGGGAACTGTGTAGGGGAGCCCCTATTGTGGCTGCTACCCTGCTAAGGAGTGGTAGGGGGGTTAGCGCTGCAGCTACAATGATATAGTGGATGAAATGCCTTGGAGGTGCTGGCGAGAGGATCATAATGGCTGTAGCGATCATAGATAGTGTAGTAGTGTAGGAGGCAACGATCTGAGCGGCTTCTAGAGGTAGTGGTGAAGCAGCTATAGCGTTTTTAACTACTGCGTAGTAAAAGCCTGTGATACCTAGCGTGAGGAGGAAGAACTGGAATATCGATCTATTAAATCTTCTTAGACCACCTAACATGTGGATCCATAGGATTAGGAGTCCAGGTACCCATAACATGCTATATGTTGTGAAATGGTGTGTAGATACGATTGAGAAGATTATGAGAGCGCTTGAGATCCACAGGGATTTTGATGCACCATGAAGGGCTCTGATCAATTGGCTAATTATAAGAGCCTCCAGGGAGAGGGCAAGCGCCTCAGCCTTAAACGATGAATAGTGTGTATTAGGGGGCCACATAAGTGTTAGAAGTATAGCCACACCGAAAACCCCTCCCCCAGAGAGGATCTTTACGATGTGCATAGATACTATCGAGATCAAAATAGCTGAGAGGAGAACCTCTAAAGGCGGGATCGATGTTAGATCTAGCCCTGTTAACAGGGCTAGCACGTGTGCATGAATCACTGGGAATGGCCAGTAGTTATAATAGCAATTAGCGCCTGGAGAGCATGTGAATGGTGTGAAAAGCCCCTCAACAGATCTCAACACATCCCTCATAAGATCCCACGCATCGTTGCCAAAAACAGGATGCCCCTGCATCGCTGGTAATAATCGGTAGAGCCATGATGCTGCTAGGATTATTGAGAGATGCAGCGTGTTCAGCCTCAACATCTGGAAAACCCCCTCAGCATAAGCGATACTGTTGATGGAACTATGATCGATAGCACATGCACAGGGATCCATGGCCATAAGAAGAGGATATACATATTGCTATAAATAAGCGGCGCCTCTACGCGGAGCAATATATAGCTT
>Ga0187840_10000111_pt1 | contig 10388 bp, 9 predicted proteins | sample OCT_B_HostDNA_FD_136652 | JGI IMG/M metagenome (GOLD analysis project Ga0187840, IMG submission 136652) | Extremophilic microbial mat communities from Yellowstone National Park, Wyoming, USA - OCT_B_HostDNA | ecosystem: Environmental > Aquatic > Thermal springs > Hot (42-90C) | place: USA...
ACAAGGGGCCGTGGCCGGGTTTGCGTCCCGTCCGATGCGGGACGGTCCCCGAGGGGAGTGGAGATGCTCCCTGCGCCGGTTTGGCGCCGCCGGGGAGTGTCCTCCCCGCCCGTATCCCCCTGAAAAGAATTGCTCCCGGGTCGGGGCTGGGAGATTTGGGGGTAGATGGGGGAGGAGGGGTGGCCGAATGGGCTAAGGCCGCTCCTGCCCTAGAAGCACCAGAATACAGAAGATTGTGACTAGACCCCAAGTGGGCTGTCTCTTCTCCCGGAGTAGGTCTCCGGGCCGCCCGATTATTTGTGGGCGGCTGGGGCTGCCCATTTGGGGGAGGGGTGGGCACCGGGGAATGCTCCGCCCGGTGCATAGGTGGGCGGCTGGGGGCCAGGGGGGCTGGTGTCCGGATCGGGAGCCGGCCCTGGCCAGCCGGACTCGGCTGGCGCGCTTGGCCGCGGCGCGCCGAAGGCCCCCTATCCCAGCAGTGGGAGTTGGTCCTCGTGCCGGCGTCGGGGGCTACCTCCGCCCTGGATCAAGGGCGCGGTAGCTGCTTAGCTGCACCACCCTGGATCTAGGGTGGCTCCGGGATGGCTGTGCGGCCTAGCCGTATGACTGGGCGGATCGCCTGGATCAAGGGATCCGCGCCAGCGCCGGGAGAGGGCCAGCCGCCGAGGAGGCTCCACACATCCCGCCCACCTGGATCAAGGAGGAGGGGGTGTGGAGCACCTGACGACTCCCTGAAGCCTCCCGCGGTTAGAGTCTAGGTCTCTCCCTAGGCAAGGCCGGCCTCCGGGTCCAAGCGGGGGATAGGCATACCCGGGACTACGGCGCGGCGTGCAGGGGACCCCCAGGCCTAGATGTCTGCGGGAGTGTAGGTGATGCCTTGATGAGTTAGCCGATATTTCTCGCAGATGCTTGTTGCTCGCGTCGCGCTCCCGGGAGCGGCGACGGGGCTAGAGGCCTCGGGGCCGAGACGCGAAGGCCCTTGGGGCTTGGTGCGCCCCTGGTGCCCCGCCACACCCTCGGGTGGAGCCGACTCCGGAGCGTGGCCGGGGAGGCTTGCGCGGCGCGGGATAGAGAGTCGCGCTGACGGGACCCACCCCCTAGGCGGCCTTGCGGAGGTGGGGAGGACTCCATGCTGGTCGGGGGCTAGCTGCCCCCGCCCCTCCCCGGCCCTTTGAGGGGAAATGTGCGTGGAGTCTTCCCCTGTCTCCGCTCGACGACGCCCAGCTGATGGGCGACCCGGGCATGCCCCGGGTAGCGACAAGTGCGCGCCGCCAATGGGGGGAGGGGTGGATAAGTGGTGAGTGGGACGGTCTTCGTAGACTTCGGCCGCAACAGGATCTATGCTCTCCCAGAAGATGGTGAGGAGGTGGTGGTCTTCAACGACTTCCTAGAGATGTTTGGGAAGTTGAGGCTGAAGATGGTGGTTGCTGACAGCTATCCGAGGAAGCTTCAACCCACTATAACGCGGCTTGGCGGGGCTTTGTTCCTGAGGCTTAGGGATCTTAAAAAGCTCTCCGAGGAGCGAAATAACAATGGCCTTAGGAAGACTGATGAGAACGACGTGAAGGCTCTGAGAGAGATGTTCTATAAAACTCCTGATCTATTCCAGCCACTCTATACTTCTCCGTTGGAGCTTGAGGTTAGGTCTCTGACGGAGCTTTGGGTGGAGATGGCTGGGATAAAGAGGGCGGCGAAATATGCGCGGACCACAACAAATGATCCATTAGCAGATGAGGCTCATAAGATATTAAGACGCTACACTGAGAGGCTGGCGACTAGGATTCATGAAAAGGCTTTGGAGCTACCGCTCTATAGGATGGTTGTCGAGAGGCTCGGTCTTAAGGGACCGGCGCTAGCATACATCATCTCCCACGACTCCATCGTCTTCAAGACATTGTCTAGGACCGGGTTGGAGAGGCGTTATGAGTTGTTCAGACGGCCTTGGAGAGGTAGAGGATTACGGAGCCAACTACTGATACGATTGGCATACGCAACAATCACACATAGAAATCAGAGGTATCTAGCAATCTATGAGAGCTATCATCGGAAGGGTAAGAAGCATTGGCAGGCAACCCTACGCGTGGCGAAAAGAATCCCTAGAGACATCAGAAGACTAGCGATGGAGGCACAGGAGGCCGGACAGGCTCCAGCCTGACGGAGAAAAGACCCAGAAGGCTGGAGCGGTCAGGAGAGAATTCCCGCCAATAGAGTGGCGTGGTCATAGCTCTACTTCCTTCCGGCCTTCTGGGCCTCTCTAATGTCTGGCTGGAAAAGTCCCAACCCTCCCCCTTCTTTCCCATATTCATGAAGCTTCTCTCCCCTATTCTCTCCTCACCCTTCGGTACGTCTCGAGGGCCCCAGGGGAAGATTCCCGACTCCTCCGCCGCGAAGTGGGACTCGAGGATCTGCCTCAGCCTCTCCCTCTTATCTCTCAACTCCTCGGGGCTCTCAGCGCGTGTCAGCTCCGTTATTAGCTGGTGGACCTCTCTATGCTGCTGGAACACCTTTATTGCGTTCTCAGCCCCTTGCCTGCCGTAGGCTTCTAGCAGTATCTTGAGGATAGTCGCCTCCTCGTCGATTATGTGCTGGTCGAGGTAGGGCTTGAAATCTTTCAGAGCCTCGGCGACCTCTTTGTCCCGCCCCTCAGATATTAGGTGGTGTACCTTGAGGAGGGGGACCCTCACGTTCCTATGCTCCTCTATGAGTATCTTGACCAGCTCGGGGAGCTCCAAGCTACGCGGCCTCAAGAATCCTCAAGGGCCATGTGATTCTCCCCCAAATATAGCAATGAGTTTTTGAGCAGGCTGCGAGAACATCATCGGGAATAAGGGGGTTTGTCGATTAGTCTCGGGACTGTGAGGCGGGTTGTGGAGGATGCTATGGCAATTCTCTCGAGGGAGGGGCCGGTCCTGCATATCGAGGCGGGGAGCGCCCTAGTTGTGGGGGATACGCATGGAGACCACGAGACCTCCGAGAGGGTGCTGGACAGGTGTGCGAGCGGAGTGATAATTTTTCTCGGAGACTATGTTGACCGCGGCCCCTACCAGCTCGAGAACCTGGTGAGGCTCCTAGAGGCGAAGCAGACAGAGCCATCCCGGGTCTACCTGCTCAGGGGGAACCACGAGACGCGAGAGATGAACATGTACTATGGCTTCTACGACGTCGTGTCTAGAAGGCTTGGCGCAGGCGCCTACAGCCTCTTCGCGGAGCTCTACGCCACCATCCCCATTGGAGCAGTCCTGAACCGCTCAACAATACTGCTACACGGCGGGGTCCCAGAGGGCGCCTCCTCAATAAGCGATCTGGAGCAGCGTGGGAAGCAGGGAGAGGATCTGGAGGACCCGGTAGTCTTCCAAGCTCTCTGGAACGATCCTAGCGAGGGGCTGGAGGAGTTTGGCCCGAGCCCGAGGGGAGGCATGGCGAGGCTCTTCGGTAGGAGGGCGCTTGAAAGGTTCCTCTCCTCGAGCCGCTGCGAGAGGCTAGTCAGGGCTCACGAGCCTGTCCCAGGCGGATACGAGGTGCTCTTCGGCCAGATGCTCGCGACGGTCTTCTCCTGCAGATACTACCACATAAGGCCAGCAGTGGCAGTTATCGGTGCGGGCGGGCTCAGCTTCACCTACGTCGACGAGCTGTAGGTCTGGTGGAGTGAGAGCGCGACAAACCTTAACGCAGTTCTTATAGAGGGGTGCAGGCCTCTGGGATCCACCTCGCCGGCGATCCTTCTTCTGACGGCGGCCTCAAGCTCCTCAACGCGGCCCGCCCCTCTAGCTAGGCTCCTGGCCAGCCCAACGCAGGCTTCTATCACCTCGATATACTTCTCCATCAGCACCTCCGAGGCGATTAACGGCCCATAATGCGGCGTCAGGAGCAGTCTGGGGCCCAACCCAAAGAGCTTCTTGATGCTCGCGAGGGCCAGCTCGTAGTCGTAACGCGGGGGGACGGCGTTGGGTATGTAGTAGCTGGCGAAGGGGTACCTGGACGGGACTGCGTCGCCCGTCACGACGTATCCCCTCTCAACTATCTCGAGCGAGAGGTGGTGCGGGGCGTGGCCCGGGGTGTAAACCGCCCTGACAGTTAGACCGCCGAGACCAATCTCCTCACCATCACCCAATACGTAGGTCCTTCCCTCCTCGGTGGGCCTCATACCTCCCATCCGCTGTAGGAGGCCGTCGCTGTAGATTGACCTCACGCTTGCGAGAAGCCTGGAGGGGTCCACGAGGTGTGGGACAGCCCTCTCGTGGGCATAGACCTCTGAGAGAGGGTAGGACGCGAGGAGGTCGCCTGACGCTCCGCAGTGGTCTAAGTGCGCGTGGGTGGGTATTATGTATCGCAGCTCGCCCTTCTCCACGCCTATTCTTGTGAGCGCCGAGACGATGCGGGCGGCCCCCGAGGCGTAGCCGGTGTCCAGGACCGCGGCGTAGCGGCTGCCCCTCACCACGTAGGCGGCGACCGTGTTCCAGTACCCCAGGCCGCCTGTATCGACCACATATACTCCCTCAGCTATCTCGGATACCGGGAACATCCCCGTAACGGATCTACGAATATCTAGGTAGAATACCTTTTTAGTTTGGCGGGTAGATGGATTCGCGTGGCTCTAATCGGTATCGTCGGCTGCGGGAGGGTCGGTGTCTCTACGGCGATACAGGTCGCGATGAAGGGTCTGGGTGACTTGGTGCTAATAGACATCATCCAGGGGCTTCCGCAGGGTGAGGCGCTAGACCTCTCACACATGGCGTCTATACTCGGGCTCGATGTCGAGATCACGGGGTCAAACGACTACCGCGACCTCTCCGGCGCGGACCTCGTGATAGTGACGGCCGGCGTCGTTAGGAGGGCCGACATGACTAGGATGGACCTCCTGACTAAGAATGCCTCGATCGTCTCGGATGTTTCAGACAAGATACGCGAGTACGCGTCGAGGTCGCGGGTGATCATGGTGACTAACCCCCTCGACGTGATGACCTACGTGGCGCTGAGGAGGACGGGGTTCGAGAGGGAGAGGGTGATGGGCTTCAGCGGCCTCCTAGACTTCGGCCGCTTCAGATACCTTGTGGCCAGGGAGCTAGGTGTCTCACGATCCTCAATCATCGGCCCGATAATAGGTGAGCATGGCGACTCGATGGTCCTGTTGCCGAGGCTTACGACGGTGCTTGGGGAGCCGCTTACCTCGCTGCTCCCGAGTGAGAGGATCAGGGAGCTGGTGGAGAGGACTAGGAGGGCTGGGGCCGAGGTGATCTCCTTGAAGGGCTGGTCGGCGAGCCATGCACCTGGGGCCGGTGCGGCCCTGATGGCTGAGGCTATTATCCGCGATACTAACGCTGTGGTACCCGTCTCTCTCTACCTCAAGGGCGAGTACGGCGTGGAGGGCGTCTGCGTCGTTGTCCCAGCGGTCCTGGGGTGGAGCGGCGTCAAGAGGGTGATAGAGCTCAGCCTGACTGAGTCCGAGAGGTCTGAATTCCTGAGGAGTGTTGAAGTTTTGAGACAGGCCCAGCAGGCTGTGGACCAGCTAATCCATTAGCCCGGATCGGTGTTAGTACGATCCTCTCGCCAAGCAGGCTTATCTTCACGTGGTCGCCTATAGAGAGGCCCAGCCTCTCCGCCAGGCGCGAGGGTATGGTAACTCTCCGCCCAGATATAACCTTCTGGACCGCCTCCTCCGAAGACTCCTGAGCAACCACCTCCTCACCCTCAGTTAGGGCCGTTGTACTCGGTGGGTTGGCTTGGGGTTGGGGGCTCGAGGGCTGGCTTGGCGGGGGCTGGGGCGCCGTGGAGGGCGCTGGTGGTCTCCGCCTCCTCCTCGTGATGGCCCAGAGCCCGAGTCCTCCCCCTAGGGCGGCGATGCCGACGCCCTGCGCCACGGCCACGTTTCTGAGGAACCCGCTCTCGCCGAGCGCCTGGCTGAGCATCCCCTCCAGAACACCCTTCTGTCTCTCAACCTCGCCCAGCCTCCCCTGTAGCTCCCCGATCGTCTTGACGGCGCCCTCGTAGGAGGACCTCAGCCCCTCGTGCCTCGCCTGAAGGTCGCTGTACATGCTCCTCATGGATGCTAGGTCTCTGGAGACGGCCTCGTAGTCCCTCCTCAGCTCCTCGAAGTTCTTCTGGAGGGCGAGGTAGCTGTCCATCAGGCTCTTGTTACGCTCGTCGAGGGCCGAGTAGTCCTTCAGCAGCGTTGTGTATCTATCGTTTAGCGCGGAGAGCTGTCGGCCGAGGGCCTCGCTAAGCGTCTGAAGCTCCGCGATCTTGTCCCTGAGCCTCTGATTCTCTAGGGTGAGGGCCTGCAGGTCGGCCTTCAGCTGCTCCTCCCTACTAGCAGCGTCCTGAAGCCTGGCTTCAAGCCTGCCTAGCTCGCTCCTCAGCCGGTCAACCTCTGCCCTGAGCCTCGAGACCTCCTGGTTCGCCGAGGCGAGCATCGACGAGAGCCTCTCGTAGGATATCTGCCTAACAGTGCTGAGGTAGAACGTGTTTGTCAGCTCGATCGTCGTAGTGTCGATGGTGTAGCTTGTGGTTAGCCGGGCTTCGAGGAAGGGGTCGATCCTTACAGGTGAGGGGATGCAGAGGACTATGTTCTTGAGCAGGACGACCTGTGGTCCTGCGACATCGAGGGTGTCGATTAATAGCTGGTCGTAGAGCACCTGGCTCCCAGCGTCGTAGAAGTAGGTTACCTTGAGTCTAAGGTTCAGGTCTTCGAGCGCAGAGAGCGCCGTCACCTCTATCTGGACGTTGAAGCACGAGCCGATCTCTACCTCCGGCGGGTAGGTGAGCCTGACCTTCAGCCTGCTATCCTCGACAAGGATGTTGAATCCGCCGGGGACCGCCGACGCAGCCCCAATCATCAGGAGCAGTATAGCCAACTCTAATGCGAGTAGTAGGGGGCGCTGCACCCGACTCACCACGCCTTCAAGTGGATAGCGTATCGTATTTAAACGAATCACGTAGCGCGTGAGGGTCTACGGCCCGTAAGCTCCTCCACCAGGATCCTGGCCGCCTCCAGCGACGCCCGCTCCTGGGCCTCTCTAGTCTGCGACCCTATGTGGGGGGTGGCGACTAGGTTGGGGATGCTTAACAGCTCTAGGTCCCGCGGAGGCTCCTCGGAGAAGACGTCGAGTGCGGCACCCGCTATCCGTCCTTCTCGGAGGGCTTTCTTCAGGGCCTGCTCATCCACTACTCCTCCTCGCGAGGTGTTGATTAGGTAGGCTGTAGGCTTCATCATGCTGAGTTCACGCTCTCCTATGAGTAGCCTCGTATCCTCCTTCAGGGGGACATGTATTGTGACGAAGTCGGATCTCGCTAGCAGCTCTTCGAGGCTGACCTGCTCCGCCCCGTACTCTGCGAGATCCTCGGTCGCGAACTTGAGCACGTCGTAGACGAGTATCTTCATCCCAATCCCCCGCGCTATCCTCGCCACCACCCTCCCTATCCTCCCGAAACCGATAATCCCCAGCGTCTTTCCCATCAGCTCTGCACCGAGAACCCCATGCTTGATCCACTCACCCCTCGAGAGCGCCGAGGCAGACCTGACGACGCCGCGCGCCAAGCTCAGCATAAGAGCCACCGCCAGCTCGCCAACAGACTCCGCGACGGCGTCTGGAGTGTTATAAACCTTGACGCCAATCCTATCCAGCTCTGCCACCGCTATGTTGTCGAGCCCGGACCCGGCCCTTACGACGACCCTCAGACTGCATCCCGGCGCCACCGGCTTAACGCGGACGTTGCCCCTCACAACCACCGCATCATACTCGTGGTAGATCCTGTCGAACTCTTCCTGAGTGATGCTGGGCCTGTGGTCCACCACTAGGCCCGCGGCCCTCATCAGTCCGAGGCCCTCGACGCTGAAGGAGCAGGCAACTAGGACCTTAGGCAAAGCCTCGTCTCGCACTAAGCAGGGGGCTGGAGCAGGATTTTATGGTTAGTGCGGAGTTGGTTTAATATTTCGGCTGGTTAGTCTACCGGAGCTAGATTGAAGGGGGGCCGGACGGCGAGGGATGAAGGGGAGCTCCTAATGCTTCCGGGGCCTACGGATGTCCCGGAGGAGGTCTACGAGGCGCTCGGCAGGTCCCTGATAAACCATCGGGGGAGGGAGTTCAGGGAGCTCCACCGGTCCCTTATCGATAAGCTCCGCAGGGTAGTTGGGACCTCGGGGGATATCTTTGTCTTAACTTGCTCCGGGACTGGGGGGGTCGAGACCGCCCTCTCAAACACAATAGAGAAGGGGGACAGGGTGGTAGCCTTTGTCTCGGGCCAGTTCGGCGAGAGGCTGGCGGCGGCCGCCTCCTACTATACTGACAACCTGAGCGTCGTGGAGCAGCCTTGGAGGAGGGCTCCGACGGCCGAGGATGTTAAGCGGGCCCTGGGCGAGCGGGACGGCGTAGACGCCGTGCTTCTGGTCCATAACGAGACCTCGACCGGGGCCCTGGCCCCCGCGATAGAGCGGATAGCTGAGGAGTGTAGGAGGGTTGGAGCGCTCCTCATCGTGGACGCCGTTACCTCGCTCGGAGGCGTCAAGTTTGGGTTCGACCAGGCTGGGATTGATGTCTTGGTCGCTGGTACTCAGAAGTGTCTCGCCGCACCTCCGGGCCTCGCTGTGATCGCGGTCTCGGAGAGGGCCTGGGAGAAGATCGAGTCTCTGAAGAAGAGGCCAGCATACTTCGACCTGCTCCTCCACAGAAAGTTTATGGAGCGGGGCGAGACCCCCTACACACCGGCGATAAGCCTCTTCTACGGCCTAGACGCGGCCCTCAGCAGGATAATCTCGTTCGGAGTCGAGAGGTGGGTTGAGAGACATAGAGCTGGGGCCGAGGCCTACTACAGGGTCGCAGACGAGCTGGGGCTCGAGATCTACCCCGAGCCCGGCTTCAGGTCCACAACCCTCATCGCGATCCGCCTGCCCGACGGAGTGCAGGACACCGCTGTCGCCGAGACTATGGCGGAGGAGTTCGGAGTCCACGTCGGGGTTGGGGTCTCTAGGGAGAGGGGGAGGATGATCAGAATTGGTAGCATGGGGGAGGTGACAGCGTGGAAGACCAAGAGGACGCTCAGGGCCCTCTGCGAGGCGCTGAGCAGGCACGGCGTCAAACTGCCGCCCAGCGACTCCATCATCGAGAATATAGTGGACGAGAGTTTCTCGAGCCGTGGGTTCTAGGCGGCCCCACTACAGGAGCCTGGCCGCGGCCTCTGCAACGCCGGCAGGCGTCTCAGCTACAAGCACCCCGGCCTCGCTGAGCCTGTTTATCTTGGTCTGGGCGTCTCCCATCCCTAGGGAGATTATGGCTCCTGCGTGCCCCATCCTCTTCCCCGGCGGAGCCGTCCTCCCCGCGATGTAGGCGACGACGGGCTTGTCATAGTTTTCGCGCCTAATGTATTCAGCAACCCTCTCCTCGGCATCGCCCCCAATCTCTCCTATCAGGACGACGAGCCGCGTCTCAGGATCCGCCCTCATCATCTCGAGGATCTCTATGAAGCCTGTGCCGACGACCGCGTCCCCACCTATCCCCACACAGGTGCTTTGGCCCAGCCCCTTCTCCGTCAGGTTCTGGGCTATCTCGTAGGTCAGCGTCCCGCTCCGCGAGACGATTCCAACGCTCCCCCTCGAGAAGACATCGCCCGGCATTATCCCGAGCTTACACTCGCCCGGCGTTATCACGCCCGGTGTGTTCGGCCCGATGATCCTGACGCCCCTTAAGGAAGCGTATCTTACGAGCCTCATCGTGTCGTGGGTCGGTATTCCCTCGGTTATCAGCACTATCAGCCTTATCCCAGCCTCGATGGCCTCGTAGCAGGCGTCCAACGCCCCTGCTGCTGGGACAAAAATGATCGAAGCATTTATCTCGGGGTGGGCCTGGATGGCCTCTTCCACAGAGTCGTAGACCGGGACGCCGTGGACCTGGGCTCCACCCTTCCCCGGCGTCACTCCCGCCAAGATCCGCGTACCGTATCTGAGCATCGCCTCCGTGTGAAAGCTACCCTGCCTCCCCGTTATCCCCTGGACAAGAACCCGCGTCCCTGACCCTACTAGAATCGCCAAGCCCAAAAACGCTTAAGAGATCCTAACTATTAATATACTGTTAGGGTCGCCAAATGGCGCCACTTGGCCCCATCCATTTGTAGGTTTTTCTTCTTGTATTGTATTGCCCAATAATACCTGTTATAGAGTATCTTGACCCTTATCTTCCTGTTCTCTCCCTCCGCTCTCTCCATCATCCTCCTCAGTATGGGGTTTGGGGTGATTCTTATGGATGGTTTGTCCAGGTCGTAGCGCGCCCAGCTCGGGAATTTTTCCTACTGTTGGAGCCGCTTCTCCCTAACTTTTTCTAGTAGCTTGCTTACTGTCTGTTGCGACTGGGGTAGGCCAAGCCTTTAGACATAAGTTTCTTCCTAGCTAGTGGTCTAAC